>Ga0214544_1002467_pt1 | contig 38879 bp, 25 predicted proteins | sample CNSS3metaG_FD_160074 | JGI IMG/M metagenome (GOLD analysis project Ga0214544, IMG submission 160074) | Root nodule microbial communities from cowpea collected in UCLA plant growth center, Los Angeles, California, USA - CNSS3 | ecosystem: Host-associated > Plants > Roots > Nodule | place: USA...
TTTTTTTTATATTTAAAAAAATAACAAAAATATATATATATATATATATATATATATATATATATATATATATATATATATATATATATATATATATATATATATATATATATATTTCAAAAAATAAATTTCATCATATCATGTTTTCATAAACAATGTTTCAAGAAATGTAAAATAAGGCATAATGTAGAAGAAACAAAGAAAGTCTTTTATCCTCCTTAAACTTTATCTCTTAATTATTTATGAATTAAGGTATTTAACCTACATTTTGATAATCAATAGATTTATTTATCATAATTTGAATTACCAATTTTTTAAACTTTTATTTAACTAAATTTATATTTTATTGACTAATATTGATATATTGTTACTAATTTTAATTATTACAAATTTTATAAAAAATATTTTGATAATTTTTGGATTTAGATTTTAACATAATAACTTTTTCCTCGTTAATTTTAGTCGCTATTGTGTTTCCACTACTAATATAGAAATTAATTAGTTCCAATACATTGTGTTATTGAGCATGTTATTTTATATATAAAAAAATATTTGTAGCCAATTTTAATGTTAATTGGACAAAAAATAAATAACAATATTGTTATAATTTTAAAATTGGAAAACTTAATTGAATATTTATTAATAAATAAAATAAATGATAAAATAAGTAAGCCTTTTGAAATAAAATAAATCTTTAGTAGCATATTATTTTGGTCGGAAGTGGATGAAGTGGTGGAAAGAACAAAGGAACCATGATGTCTTGTATATTAGCAAACCATTCTCACGGATCCTCCATTCAACGTGATTGAACGGTAAATGCAAATTAATCTTACTCTGTTCATTGCGAAAGCAGTGATCACGTGGTGGTTGATGCCACATATTTTCTTTTAGTCACATAATCACAAACACAACCCAATTTCTCCCTTTCAGTGTGTGTGTTTGAGAGTTTGAATTGTTGATCCTCTCTGAGTTCGCACTTTCACCTCAACCAAACTAGCAACAAAATGGGGTTTCAGAAGATAAGAGTCGACAACCCCATCGTCGAAATGGATGGTATGCTATGAATCACTTTATGCATCTTTCACACTTCTCTCTTTATTGTGTACGTGTGATCTTTCTATCTTTCGTTTCTGACGAATGTTAATAATAGTGTGAGGGCTTAGTTCTTTATCAGGGTGAGAAAGTTGTGTGCTTTAACCATTTTTTTCATCTGGGCTTTCAATTTCAATCACCCCTTTTCATTTTTTGTTATGCTTCAAGCCTTTTTGTTATGTCTCCTCCTTTATTAAATTTGATGTTTTTGCTTGATTGGAACGTTTAATTAGGCAAAACTAACTATTGAAATAACATGAAAAGCTTGTCTAGAACCATATTGAAATAACACTAAAAGCTTGTCTAGAACCAGATGAAAAATTAAAGCAAGTTGTGAAATTGAAGAAAAATTATGATAGAAAATTTAATACTTAATAATAATTTAAAATATTTGAATTAAGTGTTTCTGTCTATATGATTTAGTCACTACTGAAGATTCAGTTAAATTGGGGGTCTCATCCTCATAGAACTTGTCTTCGGAATCATAGGATTTTTCCATAGATGCTTAAAATGTGATTGACTTTCCGTTTCTCGATCTGAATAATCAGTCTTTCGTTGTCTTTGCATGTAGGGGATGAAATGACCCGAGTGATTTGGAAAATGATAAAAGATAAGGTAGTTTTATCTTGAGTTATCTTTGGTAATCAAGTAAGTTGATGCTGTATTCTTTTTTCTTGTATTTTATCCTCTCTTTTTTTTCTCTTGCAGCTTATTCTTCCTTATTTGGAGCTAAATATTAAGTATTTTGACCTTGGCCTTCCTCATCGGGATGCCACTGCTGATAGAGTTACCATTGAAAGTGCTGAAGCTACACTCAAGTGTGTGTTCAATCTTGATATTATGTATCATTTTAGTATTTGTTATCTGTCTTCTTTTGTTTTTCCATGATTATTGTATATAAATGTTTCGCTCAAGTGGTTGAAATGTTGTTTTTCACTCTCTTATGCGTTTATTTAGCAGAGGATAACTGAACTTGGGTTTCAGTGCCACCAAGCTGGTGATTGGTTCAACATTGAATCATCTCACTATAAGCTTGAAATTGGTCTCACCTACCTTTAGCCCTTTGACTTGCTGATATAGATCATGTCACCTTGGTAAATCCACTTTAGAGGTTCCTAGTTGTATAATTGTGGAAATTGGGGCTGTGGGGTTGGAATTTATCCTTATACCTGTGATGGTATAAAAGGCTTGTAATGCTCCATCCCATTGTAGTGGTGTAGCCTAAACTGCCTCTATACTTGATAAAAAAATATGATTTAAATGGAGATAAGGACTAACTATTTAATATGCTCAGTTCTGTGTAAATACGATACTTTAGAATAAGCCTAGGTTAGAATGGAAAGAAAGAATTTTTGTAGTATATCAAGAGGATATAGTTTTTAGGAGTATTTGGTTTAGATTGACAAATAATCAACTCAAATAAAAATACATAATTTATGATTTGATTTTATCATTTTTTGAATTCTGTGGATTAGAGTAGCTTTCCTTTTTTTATTTTCGTTAATTATTAGAGAAACTTGTCTTACACACTGAGGTTTCCTAACATGCCAGGGAAAATTTGTCATTGCAGGTATAATGTAGCAATCAAATGTGCAACTATAACTCCAGGTATTCACAGATGTTCTAAGCTGGAATGATGCATATTTTTCCTACGTCATGACTTACATGTAGTAACTTGTTATGCATTATAAATGAAATTTACATGCCAAGGTTTTCTTTGTCATAGATGAAACTCGGGTCAAGGAGTTTAACTTAAAACAAATGTGGAGAAGTCCAAATGGCACGATCCGGAACATTTTAAATGGTAACTAAACTTTCTAATGGTTTTTATATCTTGCTTTGTTTTCTGAATTTGATCTGACATCCAGGGGAAAATTCAATCTTTATGTTCTACAGGTACAGTTTTTAGAGAGCCAATTATATGTAAAAACATCCCTCGTCTTGTTTCAGGTTCATAAAATGCAAAAGATTCTTTCATATTTGAAATTTTGAGTTTTACTTTATGATTGCAACTTTGCAAGTGTTAATTACTATCTGTCTATTGTGTAGGCTGGACAAAGCCAATATGCATTGGAAGGCATGCCTTTGGAGACCAATATCGGGCAACAGATGCAGTTATAAAAGGACCAGGAAAGCTAAAATTGGTGTTTGGTAAATTCACTCTCCACTCAACTTTTTCTCATGGCTCAAGTAGTTTGAAGATTTAATCTTGATGATATTGCAAAGTTCCTGAATGAAATCTGAGACTTTGATTGCTTTCAATTCCTAGTAGATAAAAGAGCTAGAGAGGCCTATAAAATCAAAGAATCTTATGGTGTTCAGTTGTGTGTTTACAGCTCCCAGTGGAGGTGAAGGAACTAAAGAGCTAGAGGTCTACAATTTTACTGGTGCTGGAGGCATAGCTTTGTCCATGTATAATACTGACGAGGTTTGCATCTGGATGATGCTTTCTTATTTTTTTATTATTCTTCTCAAATAATTTCTTATTGCTTGGATGATAATAATATTATGTTGTATTTGATCTGGAAACAGTCCATTCGAGCTTTTGCTGAGGCTTCAATGAACTTTGCTTACCAGAAGAAATGGCCTCTCTATCTGAGCACTAAAAATACCATTTTAAAGAAATATGATGGAAGGTATGCTATTATATTTTTGGTTCATCTTTCTTTGTATTTAATTTCTCTTCTGTTCTAAGTGAGATGCTATTGTAGTTGCTGTTAATCAAACCCTGAAGCACCTTTTTAACTCTTTGCTTTTGTGAAAGATTCAAGGACATTTTCCAGGAAGTCTTTGAGGCTCAATGGAGCCACAGGTTCAAAGCTGCAGGGATATGGTTAGTTGAATTTCCCATCATGCTAATTGAAACCTTTATTACAAGTAGATTGCTAACTCATTCTTGATTGTTAGGTATGAACACCGTCTTATAGATGATATGGTTGCTTATGCTCTTAAAAGCGATGGAGGTTATGTATGGGCCTGCAAGAATTATGATGGTGATGTGCAGAGCGACTTCTTAGCTCAAGGTGAGATATCCATATGCGCATGACTTTCACTTAGCTTTTAGTTATTCAGTGTTCTGCTGTTTCTGTTGATGGATGGGCCAAAGTTTCTTGAAATTCATTACAATAATTTCCATTGAACAGGATTTGGTTCTCTTGGCTTGATGACATCAGTACTGGTATTGCTCTTCTAACCTTTTGTAGCATTTCTCTTTTCTGTTCATTCAAACTGTATTTCCTTCCGACCTTCTTTTTGCCACATTGAATCTCTAGTATGGATAATCAAGAAGCTAAATTTGGCGACAGGTTTGTCCGGATGGAAAAACCATTGAAGCAGAGGCAGCTCATGGCACTGTAACCCGTCATTACCGGGTTCATCAGAAAGGTGGTGAAACCAGCACAAACAGTATTGCTTCAATTTTTGCCTGGTCACGAGGTCTTGCACACAGGTAGAGATTGCAATGGAAACTAGTTTGATTAATTATTATTTATGCTAGAATCAGTAGAAGTTTATCCTTTTCCATTCAATTTCATATTTATAGGCCGTTGTTTGTGGCCTTTTTTAGGAAAAATGCTTTTTAGTAAAAGGTGTGTCTAAAATTATTTACAATTATTAGATAAGGCTTTTGAAATGAAAGCACAAGTTTGTAGTGCTTTTTTTTTTATAAGTCAAGGGTCTATCTGCACAAATATTGTCTTGACTGTATATGTGAGAGTATTGTATCTAAAGTTAATTTTACTAGTGAGCATAAAGTAAAAATTGTATCTTCTTGAAAGGAAAAAACAGAGTACTAAATAAAGATAGCATGAGCACTTTTTTTAAAAGCTTATCCATACATATAGAAAAACTAGGAAAAAATATGTTTTTCCTAAGCTTATTCAAATGCATGATAACTTTTACAGGGCAAAGTTGGATGGAAATGCTAGACTGTTGGAGTTTACGGAGAAATTGGAAGCAGCTTGCATTGGAACAGTTGAATTGGGAAAGATGACAAAGGATCTTGCGCTTCTTGTTCATGGACCTAAGTAATTTCTGGCACTCGAATTGGTCTTTCTAAATTTTTCTTTTAATGCATGACAGATTAAAACTTGGTCTTTTTTTCTAATGTCTAGGGTTTCTAGATCCCAGTATTTGAATACTGAAGAGTTCATTGATGCTGTAGCTGAGGAGCTGCGAACAAGATTATCTTCACAATCGAAGATGTAAAGTTCAAGATGAATGTATCCATTAATGTTCTCCATTTCCGTATTTTTTTCTTTTTCTTTCTTGAAGGATGGAATTCCACTTGCTTCACAGTTAAACATTTTAGAAGTATATAACATTCTGAAAACTGAAATTTGTAAACAGTAGTGCTACTTTGGAATACCTTATGACAATATTGAAGACAATAAAAAAACAACTAAGGGAAAAATAACTTTCTTGAACGAATTTACATGCCTTGTGTTTTACAGTGTATATTTCTCAGAAATGTCTTCAATTTTCTGTAGGGAAAAAAGGTGGAGGTGACAATTTGTACAGTGTATTCCTGTCAAACTGTGTTTTTAACCAAATGTATGACTTGTACTAAATACTCCAAATCTGAGATCACCAAAATTACATTTTGCTTGAGCCACAGAATTCTATATTTGAAGAACTCATGTCGTGTACCACAAACATCTTTTCATTGTCAAAAAATATTCTGAACACTGAATTTTGCAAGCAGTGCTAGTCTGGAAGTCCTTACAACAATATTACAGACATTTTCAAAAAAATGGGGGAAAAAGAATGTTTTTGAACAAATTTACATGCTTGTTTACATTGTATGTTTCTCATAGAAGTCTTCAATTTTCTTTTTGGGGAAGAGAGGTGACACTTTGTACAGTATATTCTTGTCAAAGAAGGGTGTTATATCCATATAGAACTTTGACTGCTAAAAGTACTCAAAATCTACGTAAGAATCACTAGCATTATGGCTGTGTTTATCATTAGCAATATCTGCCATCTTCTTGTCCACCGGGGGTGTTGCGTCTTTGGTGGCATATTTGGAGAAGTCTATAGTATCTGGTATGTGGGGAGGTGTGGCACTTCTGACTAGAGCCCAGTTCATTCCCTCAAAAAATGGGTGCTGTTTTATCTCTGTAGCTCCTCTTTTATATGCAATTCTCTTCTGCGGCTCTTTCACAAGCAATCCCCTAATAAGGTCACGAGCCACTGAACTGACCTGGGGAGTTTCTGGGAACCTAAGTGGTTGTCCAACAACATTAAAAAGTGTGGCTTTATACCCTGCACCCTTGAAAGGGGTTGATCCATGCAACAGCTCATACAAAAAGATCCCAAAAGTCCACCAATCTACTGCACTACCATGACCCTCTCCTTTGATAATCTCAGGAGCAAGATACTCATGTGTTCCTACAAATGACATTGATCTCACATTGGTAGGCTCTGCCATCAGTTCAGGAAGGCGTGCTCCGCCAACTAATAGGCCAAAATCTGACTTTGCCTTGCGGTTCTTCTTTGAAGGTAAAATGCGCGGAAAAAAACTAGATACTTGAGTAGTGCTTGCTTGGTCATCACTTAGTACGCCACTGGAGTCACTGTTGCCACCATTATTGTTGCTTGCATGTGCAGATGAAGATTTGACTAGTGTAGGACTCACGGAGCAGCGAAGGGATAAGTCAAAATCTGAGAGCATGATGTGCCCTTCATCTCTCACTAGAAGATTTTCTGGTTTTAAGTCTCTGTATACAATGCCAAGCATGTGCAGGTACTCCAGAGCTAGCAAAACCTCTGAGGCATAAAACCTATCACAAGATTTTTAAGCATGTAAGTACTTAGATTGATCTACTAACTGAAATCAGATGGTTAACACAAGTCCCTGTTTGAAAAGTGATATAAACATGAAATGCTGATGAATGCCCAGCCTTGGATAAGGTAATGACATAAAATAAATTAATATTTTTTTTTATAAAATAAAATTAGTTTCTACTTAAGTTAAAAGTAAAAATTAAGAGTAATTTCAATAGTGTTTATTAATTAACTCATTAATGAGATACTTTAAAATTGATTTCCGTTTGTTTTCTTCTAAAACTGCCAAGAAGAAACTTGTACAAGATATTGCTATACTGTTTATCAATTGCATACAAGTTTTTCAATATGAATTATGATCAGAAGACGGTGAGGTTTAACTAACCTGGCAGCTTCTTCAGTGAAGCACTTGTTAGGTTGCTTCTGTCGAAGAGTATGAAGATCACCTCCACTACAAAACTCCATCACCAGACAGTAAAACTTCTCAGTTTCAAAGTAAGAATACAAAGTTGGGAGAAAGGGGTGGTCAAGGAGTCCAAGAATCTCCCTTTCTGTCTGTGCCCTCAGAAGCTTATTTCTGCTTATGAGTGCTGCCTTGTCCATTACTTTCATGGCAAAGTAGGTCTTGGTCCCTTTGAGATCCACAAGGTACACACTCCCAATGTCTCCATAACCAATGCGCTTGAGAAGCCTGAAGTGGCTGAGATTGAGAGGGCCACACTTTGAAACCATGTTGATTGCTTCCCACCTCACATCACCCCCAGTATGTGGCCTAATGGGTGCACTTGTGCTCTCTAAGCTGTTACTGCGAGAACCAGTGCTCGCATGATTCGAGGTCTTTCCATGTGGGGTTGACACAGACACTGTCTTTGAATGATGGTGATCAGGGGTTTGACCAGGCTTCTTTACTGTGCTTGGACTTTGGTGTTGTTGAGGGTTGAAGTCAGAGATGTTCCTGTTTGGTGGAATTAGCCTCTGGGGCCTTGATTTACCTTCCAACTTTGCATTATCAGATTTTGAAACATGGTCCAATTGTCCAGTTTCCCTTCCTGAAGTGTAGACATTTTCTGCTTGGTTCACACTATTGGGATGAGTTGGTGAGTTGTTTCCTGACTTTGCACAACTGCTATGAACACTAGGGTGTGCCTCTTCTGACATATTGTGTCTCATCTGTGTTTATGGATGAACCAGAAGTTTTGGTCAATTCTCACTTTTTCCTCCAAAAATGGATGCATTCAAATTGGGTCAAAGATTCATTTTGTTCTTTGAAATTATATTTCACATGAGAGACTTTTCCGGAGAGAAAAATAGAAAAAAAAACTGTTGGTTAAAATTCATTTGTGCATACATAGATTTATAGAAGTTATTGTGTCTTTAAATTTTTATTTTTTATTTTATGCTTAAGTTAATTTTCTTTTTAAAACTATTTTCTTTTTTCTTCTTACTTTCTACTCCCTTGAAGTTTTTATATATGTTAATGCATACCCACTGCATAAATTTAAAAAACTATGATGACAATTGCCATAAAAATACTTCAAAAAAGGACTTTTGTGAAGAAGTATAGAAATGTAGTGTTTGCATTTTGTGGTCAATTATGGGAATGTATAGAGACGAAACTCTTACCTCAGGTGGTAAATCAGGCATCTTGACAGGATTTGATCTTATCAAAAGGCAACACAATAACACCCTTCAAGAGAAACTCCTGAAAAAGAGAGAGAAATAAGAAAACTCATACAAATAAGTTATATTGAGATGTAACATGGAATGTTGAAACAAATCTAAATGGTATAAAAATTCAAACAAAACTACATCTAATATAAGAAACTAGTTGTTGGTCTTTCCATAATTTAAGAAACTAACAGTACTGAATTCCTGCAACTACCTTTGTTCTGAAACTATATAACCACTCAAATAATTGTGTTTGTGAGAGAATATGCATATAAGTTAATAGGGAAGTTGTTGAACATGCACGATGCCATGATATAAACGTCAAAAGAATAAAGAACGAAAAACTAAATTCATGGCATCCACGTAATGAAATGTGATGCAGATCATAGGACATGGTGACCATTCTCAAAGTCAGAAGCAAAAATAATAATAATAAAATTTTTTAGTACCAAATCATCATTATCAATACAAATCAGAAAGGCGCATGAACAACCAATTATGGCACATAAATTGAAGATTGATTATCCATGAGAAAAGAGATTTGGGGGAAATAAAACCTGAAAGTCAGAAATGGCATGAATGCTGATAACTCCCTCTGGTTATCTAAGAGCTACAACATCAGCAACAAAGTTTCAGATGCATTGACAAATGAATCTAACAGTTTTTATCCTTTGAAGAAGAAGAAGAGAGAAAAATGATTGGAGAAAAAGGGGAAGGTTGTTGATTTAGACAGGAAATGACATGAGGGTGTTGAAAATGAGGTGGTTGTTGATTGGAGCACCACCCATCATCAAAAACACTAGGGTATCTTGAGAGGAAATTGTGGAAGAAAAGGTTGAAGATAGCAATACAACCAGAATTAGGAAAAAACCAACATTTATATATAGAAAAATGGCAAATCAAAACTATATGAAAATCAATGAGATTTTGGAAAAGAATGGAGAGGCGTCATATTCTCTGTGAAATGGAAATGGCGGTTTAACTGCAACCCTCCCCTCTCTGCCTACTCTTACATGTAACATTTTGTTGTCACCACCATTTTTGCATAGCTTCCACATAACAATATTGTATTTTCATTTTCTTCTCCACATGGGAAAAGTGGTAATTGTTACAAAATAAAAGGAACAATGTTGTGTTGTTAAGCATTCATAGTTTGTATGGTGTACTATTTTTTTTTTTTTTTAAATTTTTTTCCCATTTTTTTTTTTTATTGTTTTCTTTTTTTTTTTTTTTTTAAATCCTCTTATAATATTTTTTCTACTAATCTTCCTGTGTTTTGTGTGATAAATTTAGTATATTCTTAAGTTATGAAATGCATAACCTTACTCCTATTATTTTTCTTAGTGTATATAACATTATTCATATTTGAGCAAATATGGTGTGGCTAGTATTAATGTTGCATGTGGAGGCTCCAAAACTTCAAGTTTATCTTTGTTAGTTAATGTGATTATGTGTATTAAATGTCATGGAGTTAAGTGTAGGTTTATATGTTATTCAATCTGCATGAGTCGTTTCTTTTATAATTAAGAGTTAAAGAGCTATGTTATAAGTTTACTTGTATCGATTTATTGAAAGGCACATATTTCTTTTTACACATTCATTCATAGTTGTAGGAAAAATTTAAATTATTCATATATAATAAACATTTTAGATGGTACAATATAAAATTAGATTGTAAATTATGTACAATTCAAAATTAAAAAATATATTTCAGATTAAAAAATATTTTAAAATGTATTTAAGATATATTTTCAGATTCAAAATATATTTTGAATTATACAATATACAAATATATTATTATGAATTGTATAATCTAAAATATATTATATTTTTTTTAATTTAAAACATATTCTAGATTGTAATTAAGAAATTTTTGAATTGGAATTTATTTTGAATATGAAAATGTATTATAAATCATGTTGCCCAATTTACTTTTGTTTTTACCATGTTCAATAAATTCACATTACTTAGAAGTTGATGTCTAAGAGGGTTTAAATATTCTTTTCTCTTCTCATCTTCCGAGACCTCTTTAAGAATAAAATTGTGATAAAATTTACGTTTCAAAGCAAACAATATCCTAAACACATATAAAATTATATTTTAAATTGAAGAATCTAAAACGTTTTTTAATCCTAAAAAACATGAAGAAGAAAAAAAAAATGAAAATGAGGAAGAAATAAGCCAACAATTGATTGGGCAAAATTAAAAATTTATTCATGTTAGAATTTTTTTTAATTATTTATGTGCTTCATAACTAACTATCACCGATACATTTCCATCTTATTATTTGTTAAATGTCACATGCCATGGTACACACACTAAGCGATTATAAGTGTTTTTTAAATTTTAGAAAGTTTCATACAAGTTTTCTTTAGATTATGGGTTATTGAAAAACTATTCATCAAGTATTATTTGTTTAACTAATAATTTTGAAATTATTAAAAATTAAAGTAATATATAATAATTATTTAAGGCGTTATATTAAAAAAAGTATTTAACTATTGAAGGTGTTTGATATTTTGATGGATTGTTATATTTAAATAAAAAAAATGTGATTACGTTCTCAATTAGTGTCCCTAAAATCATATTGATTATAATTGTCTCAATTAATGTAATGTATTTTAAGGAACTAAATTTATAGAAGTCAATTGCATTTCTTTATTTATTTTTTCATATGGTACAAAAATTTAGTATGTTTTTCCAATTTCGTAAATTATTTAGACTATAATGCATTGTTATTATAATAGTTATGAAACTAATTTACTCTTCAATAAGGTTTTAAAATATTTATTAATGTAAAATCAAATGATTAAACCATAGAGATTTTGGTGTAATTCTCATACTTTATATTCACTTTTTTCTTTTAATAAATTTTCATTTTTTTAATAAATTTTCATGTGAGAAATAATCAATAAAATTTGAAGTGTTAAATGTGAAAATTTATAAATTTTCAAGTGAAAAATATCGATAAACTTTGAAGTGATAAATGTCAAAAGCTTATTTAAAAACTTATCACCTCAACATGCCAAAACTGTACATTAACCATATTGGGATACATCTTAATAATATAGAATAACTAAAATTTTAAAAGACAGAATACAATTTATCCATTTTCGAAATTTTAAAAGTTAAAATTTTAATATTCTAAAATCCTAAGAGACAAAAACGTAACAAACACATTATATCGTCTATAATTACCATTATATCCTCTATATTTATTCTTCCTCTGCCTCTCTCTCCATTTACTTGGCCTTTAAACTTTGATATGACAGAAAAATGTACATCAATATCTATATATAGTTTTTTATCATCATAGTCTTAACACATCGTATCTTTAATTTCAATAAAAAGTTATCACATTCCCGTCCTAAAGAAACATGTTACAACAACCACATAATCTTAAATTCCTTGACTTTCAGTAATTGTAATCATAAGAAGTGAATTTTTGACCCTTTCCTAGTTAAATCCTCATCTAATATGCTAATTACATCCATAAACTAACTCAAAATGAGCGCTCCTATTTTGTTTTCCATGTTCTCAGTAAAGAAAGAACATATTTGAAACCAAAATTAAAAACTACTATACTGTGTAAAGCATGATCCACATACTGCATATAGAGATTCTTAACTATGGTTGCAGGTTTTGCATGGTCTTCTGTGCTGAAGAACTATAATGAGATTCAAGTTCTTTTAGGTTAGCAGCAGCTTCCTCCCCAACTTTGGATAAAGTATGATCAGTTTTTTCGGCTAGTTGATTAAATTCAATTCTTCTTTGTTCTACATGATCATTAAGAGAGGCAAATCCTGAAAATATTGCAGTCTGCTTCAGCTCTGAAACCAACTTCAACAGAGAATCAGCTGCCTGAACCTGTGTAATAAATCAATATAAAAAATAAACAGAAAACGAATAGATTTCAGTGACTCTTACTAAACCTTGTCAACTTAACCATACTTAACAAGTCTCACAAAACAGAACAATGGAGAGAATGACATTGCGACATTTGAAAGAAGTAAGTTAATATGAATGAAAACAAAATTATAATTCAATTAACTCTGCATTATATAAGAGGTAACTATAGAGTCTGTAATATTTCCAGTGTTCCCAGACATAATCTATCACAAGCAAATTTCTCTCCACAGTAATCCTTAAGATTCTGATGTATAAAATTCAAGTTAAAAAATATATCTTCATAACCATTCTTGTTCAGAAGCACTAGAATGAACAGAAAAAGCACTCTCACCATCCTAGCAGAACGCATCTCCATCATAAAAGCTTCCTGTGAGTTTCTAACTGGTGGGTCATTGACCTGCAAGACTGCATTTGTTAAGTAGAAATAACAAGATGCTCATAATTTTAGTGTGTTAATATATTGAAGACATTCCCAATTTTTACACCCTTGGGATCAGAACAGGGCTCAGGTCAGCTTAAAAACTAAATCATCCACAACCCCATGCATGCATAGTGGCTGTTGACACACACCAGTGCATTAATGAGAAGGAAAAAGTGGATAAATAAATAGTGACTATCAATGAAGAGAAAGATAGTCTTTGTCAACATCTAAATGAGGAAATGTGAACAAGAAACTAGTTCATTGGTAGAGACCAACTCACCAATTTTACGGAATCACAAAATTACAGCTGGGTTATCTTTTTCTTGAAATTGTAACTGAACCATACACAATTTCCCATGCCGAAGGTTAACCACTCCGAATAAATTTATTACTATCTGTCTAAATATATTATGTTTATCTTATAATTCAACTCCCTCCCAACCTACTTGAGCAATGGTAGGCACCAAAAAAGAGTAAAACCATAATAGATCCTGGATGTAGAGACATCATCAAGTTATTTTAAGAGTTTTCTTCATAAGAGACTCTTCCATAATGAAGTTTTGGTCTCCTTTGGTCATTCTTTAAAAGAAAATACTCATTATCTCAGCCTCTCAATGAATAAGAATATGTCCGGATAGGCGGTTTGGACAGCCAAACTGACATTAGGGTACCAAATGCAATTTACCCTAAAAGAAAAACATTAATATTTTATTGTCTCAAATCAAACTTGTCTTGCTCATAACAACAGCTAGAAGCAACACAATACATCTTCGAGCTGAGAAAGTGTTGCAACAAACTCACTTTCAACATACAAGTCTCTAAACATAAATCACTTCACTTTTAAATCATTTTCAACCGAAGTCGATTTTGTGAAATTAAAATCATAAAAAAATGACTCCGTAAATGTTTACCCAAATTCACATTCACAAGGCAGTGACGAAACCTAAACCTATCAAACGATTTCTCACCATAATTGGTTTTTTGACAAAAATACAAAAGATTTCTCACCTTAAATTGCATTCTATCAGATAAACAATTTCACTCATCCTCAATGTCACCCCTCTTTTCTTCACTTCTAACCCAGGTAATTAAGAACAACTGCAACCGTTCTCAGTGTTTCTACTCTCTACAACAGCAAACTACTGCAACTTTAATGACACTGCTCATGGGCACTCTCAATATCAAGTAACACAAGGAATATACGAAATCAATTTAAAACCTTTCTTCTTATCATCCATGCTATTGCTCCAAAGGCCATGGTTTAACACACAATTAAAGGCTCAGACTTATCCCACACATAACTTCTTAAAAAGAGAAATTAAAAATTTGTGTTTTTCATGGTTAACATGAATTAAATTGTTTGGATGAATTGAACATTGTTTGGGTGAACTGAACATCTTGTTTGGACAAACTTCTCTAGAAGAGCTTTTAGTTGGTAAAATAAGTAGAAAAGAAAGGAATACCCTTGCAACGTTGACGAGGTGGCTAAAGTTATCAACAATATTGGCAATATCACCTTCGACCCTTTGCAACAGCGTCTTCTGCTTCTGCGCTGCGGCTGAAGCGGCTGCCGCAGTGGGTCCGCTTCCGGCACCGGCGCCACCTCCTAATCCCGCTGCTCCACCTTTGTTCATTCTATTTCAATGGGTTTTTACTTCTCAGTGTGGAAAAAATGCCTGAGATTGGGAAAATGGAAAACCCTTCAACTGTGTCTGATACTCGCTTACTCCAAGCCACAAACTAAATGGGGTTAATAATTTTTAATTGCAATTTCTTTTAGTCTGTCTATTAATTGAATATTTTTAAACTTTAAATTTTTTAATAGGATTTTTGAAATAGATATCATAAGATTTAATAAATGTATATTACCTATAGAATAAAAATACAGTTAAGAGTGTATTAAGATAATGAATGTGGCAGGCAAAATGTAAGATCTATACCATTTAATAAACATATCAAACAATTATATAGTTTTATACATGATTATAAATTTATATAATTAAATAAATTATTTTAGTATTTTATAAATTTATTATAATTTCAATTTATCAAATAAATTTATTGTTATTGGTTAAAGTTTTAATTTTTTAAAATTTATCATATAATTCTATACATTTATAATTTTATATGGTTTATTATGTAATAATTTTAAATGTATATAATTATGTAGTTTATATATGATTTTTAATCGGGATAAATTTATATATTTTTTATATATGATGTTTCAAACACATTTCATTATAATATTTTAGTTTGTTTATATCATTTGACACATGTTTGCTTTAATGTTAATTGAGAAACAAGTTTGAAACGTCAAATAAACTTAGAAAAGTTTGATTTAAAGGACTAAATATATGTATTTCTAAATATAAGAGACTAAATTGGTTAAAAGATTTCCAAAATGGACTAATTACAATTTTCAAAAATTAAAGGACTAAAAACATATTTAACTCTTTTTAATTTATAATTTTACAAATTATATAATAAAATAAAAAATCAGCATTTCTTTGTAGTTATCAAAGATATTTTTCTTTAATAATTTTTTGTTTGTAATTTAAATGTGTGAAATGTACACACAATTATATACTTTAATACAAATGTAAATGAAGATTTGTACAAACATACAAATTTTCAAAATACAATTTAAGTATAAACTGGATATAAATACATAAATATAAATTTTATACAAAAAAAAAATTATAAATAAGATTGTAATTTTTTTAGATATTGTTTCGACACTTATACTTCTATATATGCTGGTGTATGTACCATAATTATTACATATCACAAAGCAATTAACACATGAAAATAATATAAGTTTAATTAGTAACTAGTATCTTGACCCGTCATAGAATTATTTTTTAAATTATTATTTATATTTAACGTAAGTATATTATACTATTAAATGAAGTATTATTTGGTTTAGTTTATTATTGATGTTGTTATCCAATTATTCATATATTGTTTTATATATATTTTTTATTATTCACATATTTTTATTATATTTTTTATTTTTTATATTTTGTCATCTTAAAAACAAACTTTTCATATTTTTCATCACTTTGGTTGATGAAAATCCAATTCAGTGGCGTGTTATTAATGCCATAACAATAATATGCAATGAATCTTACCAATATAACCAACACTCACAATTAATAACAGTTTTATACTGATAGGAAACTTACCAAAATCTATTAATTCATAGAAAAGATACCTACTTCTGACTAATAATAAATTTTATTTTCCTTCTTGCAAGTTATAAATCACGAATCACTTCTATTAAAAATTGTGAGGAAAGAGAACATGTTTGGCATTCAGTTCTTCTATTCTGAAAAGTAAACACAACTATCAACCAAACCAAATACAAATATATTTTATAACATTTTCTTTTACCTTACATGTTCCATGCGTTTGTTGAATTTTTCCAATAATTCTCATCGCTATATTGGACAACTAATCCTCGTGAAGTCATAACAACATTAAAAAATGTTAACAAATTTGGCTTTTTAAAAATAATGTATGAAAGGTAGCGAAAGTAAATTGTGAAAGCTTTCTACCCGAGTTATTGGCACTTATACATGGTCTATTTTCAGGAACAACATCATTCTGTTTTTTGTTAATATTTTGTGAAATGTTTTTTGAATACTTTTATATGATATATGGGAAGGAAACCATGAATAGTGTGAACTTGAAAGTAATAGTATCATTTGTAAACTATAATAACAACATTGTATTTCAACTTCAAAACAAAAGCAGTCACTAATCTCATTACTATTCAGTGTTAGTTGAGACATTATATGAATATCCTTCAACACTTTGTCATTTTCAATGAAAACATGAAACTGTTAATTTGATGGTAGAAGATTTAGAAATAAATTAGTTTTAACAGAATTTGACAGTTTACCTAGGGTGGTATTCATCATCTTTGCAACCTTTCATGAAAGAATGAACCTTATTTTTTTTATGTGCATTTTTTTATTGATTTTCATCCATATTTGAATGAAGATAAACTTAGGAACTCTATGGAAGAACAATATGAGTATATGAGCATGGAAGATATTTGAATATACAAATTGAAGAAAACTAATTTGCTTTAGAAAGCATAGAAGGGTAGATTCTTCAAATTGTACAACACAATTTTTGAAATAATTTTTATGAATTTTTTGTTTTATTAGTAAAGAGTCGGTATTTTCATATGCAAAGCCTAAAATGCCAAAAAAACAAGGACATAGAATAAACATATAACAAGATTTGCAAATATACATGCAGAACAAAAGTGGTCTATTCATCCTTCAGACTAAGAAGGATGTCACCCATCAGCTTTACAAACGTTGATTTTCAAGGGGTGGATCCATACCAGGATGACCCAATTATAGTAATCATTGAACTCGAGAATATTTTCCACGAAAAAGGTGCTTATTGACCAAAGCAGCTTAATAGACATCCTCTAGAAGACGTATAAGAAGTTGCAGCTACTAGAAGAACCCTTGATCCCCTACGATTAGCCCATATATGGATTTTTAGAAGAAAGGGTGTGCACTAAAGGATACATAGATTTGCACACAGTATTCCATGAAGGGAACTAGACGAAGACGAGACTTATGCGTTTCTTAGTTGTTGAAGCACATACTTCCTATAATGTCCTATTAGGAAGGCCCTTTCTAAACACACTAGGAGTCGTGGTATCAACTCCTCACCTCGCTATGAAACTCCCGTCAGCATCTAGGGATATCATCACCATCCATGGAGATCAAAAGCTAGTTAGAGAATGCTATATTGTCAGTCTACGACCCCAGGAGCTAACTATAGTAGCAAACAATGTTGAACAAGTACTTGGCTCAAGAGCCGCCTTAATAGGAGAAGACCTTGATCCTCGAATAGGGACTGATTCAAGAATCGAACCTGTGGGAAAAACTAAAAACATGTCTCTTTTTGGAGAGAGAAACTTGAAAGTTGGATCAACCTTAAGTGTAGAAGGGGATGCGGTAATCGACGAAACCCTAGGGAAAAAATGCAAATCTATTCGCCTAGTCAACTACGAACCTACTTGGAGTTGATCCCAGGGTAGTCATCCACAGGTTGTCTGTTTTCAAATAAGCCTGACATGTATCCCAAAAGAAAAGAAAATTAGGAGAATAGCAGAGATAAATGGCTAAGATAAAGGTCACAAAGCTTTTAGATGTCAGATTCATAGGAGAAGCTCAATACACCACTTAGCTTGCCAACATAGTGTTGGTGAAGAAGTATAGCAGCAAGTGGAAAATGTGCGTCAATTACACTGACTTATACAAAGCATGCCTCAAGGATCATACCCCTTACCCAACATAGCCAGATTAGTTGACGTAGCGACAAGGAACTATGTTTTCTGTTTTTTGATGCTTAGTCTGGGTATAATCAGATTCCCATGACACCAACCCGATATGAATAAAACCACTTTCATAATAGAAGAGGCAAATTACTACTATAAGGTCATGTACTTTGGCCTCAAAAACACCAGAGCAACCTACTAAAGGTTGATGGACAAATTTTTCAGCCACTTGAGAGGTAAAAGCATAGAAGTATACATAGATGATATGGTGGTGAAATCGCCAGACCTAGTGCAATATTCAACGGACTTAACGGATGTATTCACAGCTCTAAGAAGGTTTAACCTACAACTGAATCTGGAGAAGCGTGTTTTTGGAGTGGATGTCAGTAAATTCCTGGGATTCATGTTAACACAGAGAAAGCTAACCCAGAAAAATGTAAGGCAATCATTGATATGCGAAGCCCCAACAATGTCAAGGAAATACAACGATTAATAGGAAGGCTAACAATGATATCATGATTCCTGCCTCGACTAGCCGATAAGACGAGGCCCATGATCCGACTATTAAAGAAATCAACCAAGTTCACCTGGGTAGATGAATGTCAGAACGTGTTTGAACCGCTAAAAGAAATACCATCCTCTCTCCCAATCCTAAGAAAGTCAGATAATACCCAACCTTTGCTTATCCACATCTAGATTGATGGAAAGTAGGAACCAATTTACTTCGTCAGCCGAACCCTACAAGATCCAGAGACGCGGTACCAAATGGCGGAGAAGATAACCATATCCCTTGTAACCCATCAAGAAGACTCAAACCCTACTTCCAGAATCACTAGGTGATTGTAAAGATCGACTACCTCATTCAGAAGATACTACAAAAACTCGATCTAGTAGGAAGAATATTGTTCTCGACAATAGAGTTGTCCGAATTCAACATTCGGTATGAACCTCGATGACCTATAAAAATCCAGTGCCTGGCCAAATTTGCCAATGACTTACAGGAAACACGCATGCCTGCGAAGACTAGTGGATCTTATATGTTGATGGATCTTCAAAGCCAAAAGGAGTAAGTGTTGACATTATGTTAGAAACACCTAACCAAGTACTCATAGAAAAGTCCCTACATTTTGCGTTTAAAACATCAAACAACTAAGCAGAATACGAAATGATTTTAGTCGATTTACTATTGGCTAGGGAAGTGGGAGCGTGATGGTTACTATGCAGGACAAATTCTAGGCTCATAGTGGGCCACTTAAATAATGAATATCAAGTTCAAGATCCATTGTTGCTTCAATATTATCACTTGGTCCGAACAGTTATGGATACTGGCTTCAATGAGATATAGATACAACATGTTCCCATAGGTGATAACATTAGAGCTGACATATTGTCGAAGCTAGCAAGCACAAAGAAGAAAGGTAAGTATAGATCCCTACTTCAACAAACGTTGGAGGACCTATCAATGGACAAGGTTGGCACTTGTATGTATATAGACGATAACAACGATGCTTAGATGAACCCATACATACAATACTTGAAGACGGGTAATATATCAGACCCGAAAGATAGCGACCGGGTGAGGAAAGTGGCACAATACGCTCTGGTAGGAGAGAAACTATAGAAAAGGGGTTATAGTCAATTACTCCTAAAATGCATCACGAGAAAACAAGCGGAATACATAATAAAAGAAATACATGAAGGAATTTATGGATATCATTCAAGGTCACGAAGCATGAAAAATCAAATTCTACGCGTCAGCTACTTTTGGCCAACAATGGAAGTGGATTGCCACAACTACGTTAAGAAGTGTATTCCCTGCCAAAAACACACCAACATTACACATGTCAAGCAAGAAGAACATCATCATGTATACTCCCCATGACCGTTTGCTAAATGGGGCATGGATATTTTAGGGTCATTCACTCTAGAAAAAAGAACAAGTCAAATTTCTTATAGTCATCGTAGATTATTTCACTAAGTGGATTGAGACTCAACCACTCCCAACAATCACAGCCCAACAAGTACAATAATTTGTTTGAAAAATTATAATATGCCGATATGGAATACTGCACATTATCATTATGGATAATGGCTGACAATTCATCGATAAAAAATTGGATAAGTTTTATACAGGTCTCAGAATTAAGCATGTTACTCGTTCTTTCGAACACCCCCAAAGCAATAGACAAGCAAAAGCCGTTAAGAAATTCATTTTGACAGAGCTTAAGAAGTGGCTAGATTAATCAAAAGGAAGATGGTCGAAAGAACTATTGCAAATCATGTGGGACTATAGGTGCACACCGTAATCCTCAACCAATGAGTCCCCCTTCAGCCCTGTATACGACACAAAAGCTATGATACTAGTGGAAATAGGAGAACCTTCATTACAAAGACAGAATTACAACGAAGATTGGAATCAGGAAAGTCTCGGTACAAGTCTGGATCTCCTGATTGAGTTACAAGAAAAAGCATTGATCAGAAACATGGCGGTCAAACAGAGGCGACCTGAAAGTACAATTCCAAACTCTAACCACGAACATTCGTAAAAGGAGATCTAGCATGGCACATGGCAAGCAAGGAGAGGAAAAGAGAGGGCAAGTTCTCCGCTAGTAGGAAGGACCATTCAGAATAAGAGAAGATGTCGACAGCAAAACATATTGCTTAGAGTAGTTATTGGGGGATCCTATACCAAATACGTGGAATGTTACACATTTGAAATTCTATTTTAGTTAAGCATTCATTAATAAAAACTTGTAAAGATGACACTATGTAACCTTATGTGTACTTTTTTTTCTCATCTGATCTTTTATCCCTAAAGAGGGTTTTGGCCAGAGAAGTTTTAACGAGGCACCCCATCAATAAATAAGGTTTTTTCTTTCATCCTACAGAACATTTACAAAATACCATGCAAGTTACAATTAAGTTCCCTGTCGCTTACCTAAGCAATCCTAGTTAAACAAATATTTATCCCTCGTTCCCTGTCACCTAAGCGGTCCTGATTGAACAAATATTTATCTCCCGTTCCTACCGCCTAACTGGGTGAACAAATATTTATGTCGCGTTCCCTACCGCCTACCTAAACGGTCCTGGTTGAACAAATATTTATCTCACGTTCCATGTCCTGTCACCTACCTAAACGGTCCTAATTGAACAAACATTTATCTCGTGTTTTGTGTCACTTACCTAAGCGACCCTTGTTGAATGAATATTTATATCGTACTCTGCTAAGTACCTAAACGGCCACATGACATTTTTTTTATTAACAATCTTAGTTTAACTATCAATTAATTTACCAATATTTGTCGGAAGATGTTGGTTGAATTATTCATTACCCAATTAAATGTCTGCCAACATTTACATGGGCAACTTCAAGATAATTACATTTATCTAAGCACCTTATGGCTTGTCTAAATCGTCAATCATACAAACATTCGTGGAAGAACATTCACATATAAACGATAAAGAAATGCTAATTATGTTCAAAACGTGGACATATGAACAAGAAGGATGATAACGGAAATCACAAAAATACAACCATCACAAAGTTTTGTCATAAAAGACCATTATAAAAATTTACAGGGCTTCATGGTAGTAGCCAAACAAAAAAAAAATAATTTACCAATATTTGCTGGCAGATGTTGGTTGAATTATTCATTACCCAATTAAACGTCTGCCAACATTTACATAGGCAACTTCAAGATAAATTACATTTATCTAAGCACCTTATGGCCTACCTAAATCGCCAATCATACAAATATTCATGGAAGAACATTCACATATAAACGATAAAGAAATGCTAATTATGTTCAAAACGTGGACATATGAACAAGAAGGATGATAACGGAAATCACAAAAATACAACCATCACAAAGTTTTGTCATAAAAGACCATTATAAAAATTTACAGGGCTTCATGGTAGCAGCCAAACAAAAAAAAGATAGAGTTAACACCGAATTAATGAAATGACTACATTATCTCTATTTAATAAATATTAAGTGAAAAAAACAAAAAAAAATTCAAATATAAGTACCAAATACTAATTAACCCATTTTCATGTATAAAATTATTTTTTATTTAGGATTAATATTTTTGTTTTAGTTGGCTCAATTATTGTTTGAAAAAAATTGTACGGTAGAATGTATTTTACTAGAAAAATATATATAGATAACTTAGATATATTATAATAATAAAAATAATAAATTATTATTATTATTATTTAAATTTACAAAATAAAATATTTATATTAAATTTTAATTATATTTTCATAAATTTAAATTTATATAATAAATGTATTCTTTTCTTAGAAAGTTACGGGCTTTTGGACGTACAACTATCTCATAACAACTGCCATCACCTTCGTAAACACAGAACAAAGTAACACACAAGTCAAGTCAAAGCAATAAATCCAAATACCCCATTTTGGATTCCACAATAATTGGGTTCACATACACATTTTCCAAAGAAAAACAGAAATGGATGCTGAAAAGGAGTCTCCGGCGCCGGCAACATCACCGCCCGTCATACACCCCGCGGTGGCACCGCTCTCCTTCCTTCTGGGCACTTGGAGAGGCCAAGGAGAAGGAGGCTTCCCCACTATACATTCCTTCTCATATGGCGAAGAGCTTTTCTTCTCCCATTCCCCCAACAAGGTTTTCCTCTCTCTTTCTCCATAAACACTATCTGGGTCTCTTGAAGTTCTCTTTTTATTAACTGGGGTTTTTTTTTTTTTTTAAGAATTTTATTTTGACACACCATTAGTTTACATGGTCAATCAATTCAAAATCATTCCACCATTCAAAGTGAATCAACTAGTACGATGTTGTTTCAGTTTATCCAGTAGTACTAGTTCAGATCCGGAATATGATAAGGAGCAATTTCGCCCTTTATATATAACTAGTAAGATTGCTTAAGGCAAAGAAAATTTAAGTATTATCCGAAACATGATGTTTGGAGTACAGAAAAGTAATTAACTTCTAATTATATGGCCATGAACAATTAAATGTACATTATTTGTGCTTTTCAATTACGTTCTTTTTTTAACCATTTATGATGATATATGTTCTGGACTTCAGTTTAATTCATCTTGTTTCTCTTCTTTTGTGTGTGGTTGTGAACTGATTATGTTTATTTGGTTTGGTTGTGTGTGAAATGGGTATAGCCTGTGATAGGGTACACTCAGAAGACATGGAAACTCAGCTCTGGAGAGCCTATGCACGGTGAGAGTGGATACTGGCGTCCTAAACCTGATGGCACCATTGAAGTTGTGATTGCTCAAAGCAATGGCCTTGTGGAAGTTCAAGTACTATATTTCAATTTGATTTGGTTTTTGTTACGGATAAATTGTTTTACCAGTTAGCTTCATACTTGTGTCTGTATAATCTGTATGCTATAGGAATGGTGGGTTTAGAAGCTCCATGGACTCTTAATATGCATAACTCCTCAATTTAAATTTTGAGACAACTCTATTTGAATAAGAAAATTAGGGGCTTAATTTAGTTTTGTTAAGTAATACCCTTTGGATCAACCTAAATCCTTGAATTCATTTGTTACTTGTCAAACTATAACAAGCACATGTTTATTATTTTGTATTTTGCTCCAATTATTCTGTATTTTGCTCCAAATAAACTCTGGCAAAACAGTCCATTTCTGCTACGTTTTGAGTTCCAATTTTCCTAACATTGCATTCAATCCATTATAACCAGTTGCTTGCAAGAGTGATAAGGCAATTGCATAAATTTCCTTCTATATGCATTTATCCATAAGTTATGCAATGGGTTGTGTTTATACTGTTTGTTGTCATGTTGAGATATTCTTCCGAATATATGCTTGATTTATTGCTTTCTTCCTTTATTTAACTGTTTAAACATAAAAGTCTTGATCGTTTCATTGCTTCTTGGTCCATCAGGTTTCTTGCCTTTTATTTTTTATTTCCTTTTAGTGTCCTTCTCTGCTATTAAGGTTTCATTTGATATTGTGCTCCCAGAAAGGGACATACAGCTTTGAAGAGAATGTGATACAACTTCAGAGTGAAATGGTGGGGAATGCTTCTAAGGTAATCTAAATTAGTATTTGCCAAATGCAATAATACTGATGTTGATGTCTCATGCTTATGATTGCATTGTTCACATACATTACACTCTGACAATGATTGGATTGCTTCTTTTATGTTAGATTTAAAAAACAACCTTCTTAGTACGGCATCTTCTGATAATATGAATGTATCAAAAAAATTGTATTGGAAATGTTTCTTAAGAAATTTTTTTATCACCATCTGTGAGGATTATGGTTTTTATGTGATGAACAAGGATTGACTTATAATATGGGAGCACTAGAAATTTAAGAGGATGAATAAATTTTAGATTCATGTTGTAGAATTCGTCTTGGAGATAAAAGAAACTTGGGAAGAAAAATACCTAGATATAGTTTTTATTGACGTGGAAAAAACTTGGGATCGAGTATCAAATGAAGCGTTGTGGAAGACTTTGGAAAAGTAGTCCATGACTAAAACATGTGATTGGATAATTATTAGTGAGAACACTTGGAGGTGAGACTAAAGTCTTTTCTATAAGAATAGGATTACATCATAGCTCAATTTCAAGTCCTAACATGGTTAATCTTGGATGTGGGTGGTTACCAGGAGCAACATAAGATTATCCTTAATTACATGCTTTTTGTGGATGATATAGTGTGGATTGAGGAATCAAAGGAAGATGCTAGCTCTAAACTTAAGCTTTGGAGACAAACTTTGAAAGCAAAGGACTTTTATTTGTGTAGGAACAAGACACAGTATATGCATTGCAATTTGAGCTAGAAATAAGAGAAAACAATTATAAGTAAAAAAAAGAATAAGATGCTATGACACTTGTTTCTAAGTTTAATATCCAGAATTAATTAATATTATCAAATAATGGAGGAGTTAATAAAGATGTCGCACACAAAATATAAGTTGGATGAATAAAATGGAGAAAGGCAACAGGGATCTATTTCATATCTCAAGTATAACAAACTCATATGAAAGCTCTCATCTAATGAGATAAAGACTTGTTATTGTTGTGACAACAATGATTGGTAAACAGATATCTACAGAAATAGAGGGAAGTCGGGTGAGGACTTTTGAACATTATGGCAAGAATTGCTTTTTTTCTTTATGTGAAAATCATTTTTGAAGGCATGGCTTTTTAAAATCGTGCTTTATGACACGATTTTGGTTGCTATTAATATTTTAAAGAATGGTGATTGCAGGCGCGAATTGAATTTGTTTTTGAAAAAAATTGATAATACAAAAGTTTATCTTTAAAATTTACTTTGATATAATTTTTTATAATAGTATTTTTTGATGTTGTTTTATTTTCTTTTACTTCTGTTAGCTTATGTACTTTTTATTTATTTGATAGGGACCTTTTTATATTTTTAGATAATTTTGTTAATCAATTCAATTTAATTAAATTTATTATATGAATGAAATTTGAGAAAAAAAAAATAGTAGTAAATTAAAATTTTTGCATTAAAGCCTTTTTTTTATTAGCTTAAAACTTATTGTACTGAAGTAATTATTTATCGAAAAATAAAATAAAACAATAGAATACAAACTTGCAGGGAGAGTGGAGGGGCCTTCAATAGAGATAGTTTCATCCAAAAATGCTTCTGCACACTTATAAAACACCTAATGTGTAATACGTTTGACAAAAAACAATAAACACAAAGAAAAATATTCAAATTGAAGCTTAAAAGATGCATTATGCTATTAATTCAAACTAAAACATAATTTAATAATAGACTAAAATGTTTCACATCAGTGCCTAAAATACTTGATACCACTCTACCCAGGTTAAAGAGATACGAAGACGTTTTGAGCTGGTTGATGGGGTTCTTTGCTATGAGGTTCAGATGGCTACCAACACAGTAACTCTTCAACCACACTTAAAAGCAACACTGAAGAAGCTCTAAAGCAGTCACCACCATCTCTTGTTGCTTGCAGAGGGATGCACATTGGCATTGTGAAATCACCAAATCTTTCTTTAACAACAGCTAATTCTCTGTTAATTAGCCAAATGAGCTGTTCAAAACTCTTGTATACAAGCTATGCAAGACCTGAAGTTTGAACAATCTGACATGACTTAATTTTATTGGAATCAGCTAAGCAGGAAAAATGAGCTTCTCCTAATGTACATCATACTTTATGCCTCATTTTAATTTCTTTCTTTGAAGCTATTGTGATGCTTGAAATAATAACTACATCGTATACTCAAACTGAAACTAGATTTCTTCTTTACCTTCTGCTGATTTTGATGAAATAGCAGCAAAAGAACATGCTCATCCTAACCCCCAACTTCTGTGTTTTTCTAAACTTTTTAGTTTACTTCAAATAGTGTAACCATCACCATCAAGGTTGAAAGTAAATTTAATTCTAATTTATCTACACAAAACCAGTATGTAAAAAGAGATTTATTTCATTTATATATTATAAACCGATTATATTTTTAGCGAATGTGCAGTCTGCGCCAATTATAAAGCCATAAATTTTCAATGCACTGAGAATAGCAGCTTTCACCCAAGAGTAAAAATCTAACACACGTGGATGCTGAAATGTATTATTGGGTTCATTGTTGTATTTGTCTATGAAGATATATATATATATATATGGTTAACTAATTATTATTTCACAAATGGAGCTATGTATTTCTAATTCTCTTTATCAGTGGAGAACCTACATGCACGATAATAGGTATTGGTTATATTTGGACAATTTATTTACTTTAGAGAAAAATAAATAAAATAACTTCTTTCATGAGTTAAAATTATGTTATACAGAAGTTAAGAATAACAATTTTAAACAAATATATAAAAGAATTTTTATAAACTAGGTCTTACATAAACTAATTTTTTTATTTTGTTAGAATTTTGGAAAAACTTTTCCAAAAAGAATTATTAGAAGAGTAAAATATAAAAGAAAGAATTTATGGAGAATTAGTACCATCCACTGAGTGTGGGGACACATATCCTGGTAGACTAAAAAACCCTATTCCAAATTTATGTTTGTGAAATTTCTTTTAACACTTTTAGTTTTTGATTTTTCTAAAGCTTTCATAAGGGTTGGTGGGTATATCATCAACAAAAATTCTCCTCAAAATAACTCAAGCATGCGTTTTTGTTTTCTTCAGAGAATTTGTAAAAGCTTCTATTACTGACTGTAACAAACAAAAAGTAGAATGATAAATTTCAACATCATCCATAATGGGAATTGTTTAGCTACATTTCATGAATCGCTTTATTGATAAAATATAATTCTAATATTTTATATATGAGTTTGAATTACTTAAAAAATTGAATAAAGACTTATATTTTACTCATAATTGCATATATCTAAACAAGCTTGCTGAGATACCCTTTCAAGCAGAAATTTAAGTCCACATAAATGGAAAGAAAACCAATTCAGTTAATGAAAGTAAATGAGTGAACCATGAAATTGTAGTTTGACTTAACATAAAACAATTACACTTGTACCATTTTATAATGTCACTAATGTACTATCAGAATTCTGGAAGATACAAAACATTCTTCACCACTTTATTGGATGACTAATTTATAACAGCCTGCACTCTAACTCACAAAAGTAATAACTTCTGAGAGTTGGACAGAGAACCAAGAATTAACAATCTCTTCGAATCATCCATGACAATACTTGTAAAAGAAGTTCACACCGTCCTAAGAATGGATAATTAAGCAGCAGCAGTGATGTACTGAATTGCCTGTTTGCATATACCAGTCATTGTTGCTTCAGGTCCATAAACCTGCAAAGATACCAAAATATAGATAAGAAAAAGTTCCTTTATGAAAAACTATAAGCAACAGTTTCAGATGGTTTCTCAGTGCAATCAATAAAGGCATCATTTTGTTATATAACCTCAATGGGAATGCCAATCTCCTCTCCAAGAGCCCTCATTTTTGCTAAACCACTTTGGTAGTTGGGACCTCCCCTCCTCACATAGATATGCATTTTTGCTTCTTTTAGCTTTTGTTCCTGGTTTGTAATAGGTCAACAATCATTAACTCTACCATAAGCAAATTAAGGGTTAAATATGTTTTTAGTTCCTGAAGTTTGACGAAATTGGAATTCGTCCTTATCTGAAACTTTGATACATTTTGGTCCCTAAATTTTAAAATGACTAGATATAGTCCTTTTAACTCAATTACTTTTAAAAAAGTTAACATATTTGAGTTAGAATAACTGTATCAATTAATTTTTAAAGTTTAGGGACAAAAATATACCAAAATTTCATACATGGACGAATTTCAATTTCACATTAAAGTTCAGGGACTAAAAACATATTTAACCTACAAATTAATATATCATTAAAAAAGCTTCATGATGATATATGTCCTTACCTTTTCCTTCAGAGCACGGATTATGCCGCTGAATGTAGCAGCAACATCAGTAAAGTTAGCTATTCCTCCACCTATCACAAGGGCTCGCTTTTGGTCATCAGGATTTGAAGTTGCACACTGCAAAGAGATTTCCATAGAGAGAAACAATCACTGTATCATGTTACAAAGTAATGTATGATCATGTATTGTATCCATAAATTGATGATAAATACACATCAATAATGTTTGAGATAATTACATCAATCACAACCCTGGCATACTGCAGGACCTCATCTTCCTTGGGTGCACCACTATATTCTGCATAGTTTCCTAGCTCGGGAGCATAACCAAGATCACCTACCTGTTTTAATAAATTAGTATGTAAGAAAGAGTCTTTTGCTTAATATTACAATATAATATAGATTAGCTCTGAGTTTAACTTTTAAATATATTATGAACACACCGTATCAGCATAGATGACACTAGCACCTCCCCCAGCTACCATTGTCCAAATTCGGCCCTTCGGGTTTAATACTGTGAATTTTAAAGATGCACTTGTCTGGGAGGAAAATAAACAAACAAACAACATAAAATTGTTAAGAAACAGAATTCGTAGTTCTATGAATTCATGATTTCTAGAAGTAATAATTTTGTTCACCTTTTCATCCAATCCATGAATGAAAGCCTCTGTACTGCTCATTACCCTTCCAAATGGCAATGGAAATTCGATGTTTCCCCATCTGTAAATAAAAATAACATGCATAATTCAGTTTGTTTTACTATCAAAACATCATTCAATTATACATGATGAAATAGAGTCAAGAAACTCACTTCTTGAAGTTCTTGAAAGCAGCAGTGTCATCAAGCTCCCCTCTCATGTCCAGAGGATAAGGCTTTCCATTGACCAAAGTGAAAGGATTCATCTCCAAGAAAGTGAAATCCAGGTCTAAGAGAAGACAAATAAGATAGGAAAAGAAAATGTTTAAAACTGCAACTTTAAATATCAATGAACTTTTCTTCATAAGCATATCTAATGTTGGTAAAAGCATATTTTGTAATATACCTTGGAATAAAGTGTAAATCACCTTGAGGAATTCCTCAACTTCTCCCCTGATCTGTAAGCATGAATAAAGTACTTATAAATAATTGAAACAAAGCGTTCGGCAACAAAATAGCATGTGATATTCAATCCCATGGTCCTACTGAATAACCCAAAAAGTAAGAAAGTTATCTTATTAAAAAACTAACAATTACTAAGATTAACATACCTCTAAGGGAAGGGTTGCAACAAGTGGAGCAATACTCTCAGATGTAAGAGACAGTCCTGTTGGCATAAATACAGTCTTGACCTGAAATATGAACAAACCACTTTGTACGTTATGGGAATTACAAGGAAGATGTGAGAAGAATTTACTTCAAATAATTTATATGCAAGGTAAAAGTGAATTTTGGCACCTTATCCCAGTTCTCCTCAATTTCAATTCCTCCACATTCAGAAAAGCTTATACTGTTCCCTAGTCTCTCTGAGACAATGTTAAGGTAAAACTCCTCCTTGTGAGGGATAAAAGGTTCAACAATGAAAGTTGTTATGGGCCCTTTGCATCCACTCATCTCAACCTACATTATCAACAAAGATTAAGAAAGTAAATAGAAAGTAAAAAGAGAAGGTGATTAAGAAAAAGGAAAAATAATTTAAGGTTTGGAGGGACAAAGGGGGAAAAAACACCTCTTTGCCAAGACGCTCTTTCACAAAAGAAGCAACTTCTGCCAAATCCAAATTCAAGGCAACCAAACCACTTTTGCCACGCTTTCCGAATAGCATGTCCGGTTTCACAACCAATTTTGAAGATAAAAGCCATGGTTCCTTCTCAGGTAGTTCATTGAAATCAGTGGATTCTGTAACCTGAGAAATAGAACACAACAAATTTATTATTCATGTTTGATCTGCACACTGCACTGATTGACTAGTAAGATACAAATTTCTTTTCCACAAATCAGTTATACATCATATGAAGACACACCATATTAACAGTAAGTTGTAAGATTTGAAGATCATTATCAGATTAATGCAGTGCAATGATCAGAAATCAGTAGGTGTTTGAGTTATTACATTGGCTTCAGATAAACAGAATCCTATAATCAAGCAAAGGATAACAAAACTTAATCCGTGATTCCAATGTGACCATAACCCATCAGAATTTTAAGGTATAAGATTCACAGCCAAGCCAACATAAACTATTTTGGAAATTTATTTACAAATGGAGAGTGAAGTTTTCACTCCCTCTACTTCTGTATCTGAATTACATTTCGACAGTTTTCTAAATAAATTATCAATAATAAAAAATAACCCCACATCACAATTTAAATTATACATTTATATACTCAACAATGTTCATTCATTACTAATTTTAATTATAAAAAAAACTAAGATAATGCTTACTTGTGCAGACTTGATGGGCAAGTCCTGGCCAGAGAGTCTTTTAAAGTGCTCCTTCAACAACCTCTTGGAGTCATACTCTCTTATCTTCTTGCGGGCCATTGCTTAACAAACTCACCACCAAAAACAAAATTCCCCCCCTTCAACATAAAACAAGAAAAACCCAGATCAAATCAGCTTAAGGATCCTCAGAATTCCAATCAAAATCAAATTTTTAGTGCAAAAGATTCACACAGACAAAATAAACATGAGAAACTGAACAGCGTACGGAAATGGGTGAAGAAAGAAAGGGGGAATGCAGATACCTTTAGAGAGAGAATGGAATCAGTGGAGAAGAAAGTTGAAGAATGATAGATCCAATGAAGGGTGGTAAGTTTAGTGTTAGTGTGATGTTGGTGGCTTCATGGCATATATATGAGATAAGCTTTTGGAGAAAGAACAGAGGAATCATAAAAAGCAAGTACCATGAATATTCAAGGTAACATTGAATAATTTATTTACTAATATAATAAGGACTCGTGAATCTCACGGTATGAGTGAATGCATGTGTGAAATTTAAAATAACACTTGGAGTTTCTTAAATTTATTTGAAAAAAAAAAATTATTTGTTTCATTTTCTCAAATTTTTTTCTCTTGAAAAAAGTGACTCATTCAAAGAGTTTTATAAACTTCTTAACATTTTTAATTAGACTTTTTAACTTTTTAACATTGAGCAATTGGTTTTATACATTTTACATTTTTTATTTATTTTTAAAAATTAAAAATTAGATTTTTACACAACAATACTTGTATTTGAGTTATTGACCTTGTACATTTTTTAATTTAGATTTTAAAATTAATAAAATCATCAAAAAAAGTATGATTTTTTTAGTGATTTTAAACTTTAGTGACCAGCAAATATTAATAAATCAACAAGTAGTAAGTGTGCACCTCAAATTTGGATTAGGTGGAAAATGTGCACCTCTCATTTTAAATGTTGAATGACCTTTGAAAAAATATCAAAGGCAGCTTGCATTTCGCAAATAATTTGTCGCTTGTATTAACTCGTGGATCGCATGGCCGAATGGGCCATGTGAAAAAACAATACTTTATTTCCCATTTTAATTGAATGAATAAATGATTATTCAAAAAGAAAAAAAAGTCTATTACAAAAAAAAAAAATTGATTTTCTTACCATGTAGTACTAATAAGAATCACAGTTTTCAGAAATCATTTTAACCAAAATTGAGTTTAAATACATTTCGTGTAATTATGAAAAAAATTCCTAGAAATAATTTCATGTTTGTGGTTGAAAATTTTGCCCGAGAAAAATTATGTCAAGATTTTAGTCGAAATCTTGTGGTTAATTATATTTTATATTTTTCTAGTTATGGAGTTTAAAAAGTTAGAACGAATGCAATAATAAGAATGTGTTTCAGAGGAGATTTTCTAGAAGAGAAAAAAACAAACTTTTTATAAACAAAAAATAGTTTATGCAAAACCTAATAATAAATAATTTTATAAATTAATTTTAATCTCTAAAATCGATTATATTTTTCTTTCATGTTGTTCTACTGTAAAATTACTTGTAGAGAATTCTCCAAACATATTCTAAATCATTTTTGATAAACGTAAGAGTTTGCGTTAGAATCAAGATGTGCAACTCAAAATTTCAATGAATATCAAAAGCATTGAAGATTACAAGTTTCTGTGTGCATAAGGATCAAAATAGTCTCATAATATGAATATGAAATAAATATAAAGGCATGTCCAATTTAAGTTGAAAAAATAGAAACCAAGATATAAAATTTTTCAGGGATTAAAAAGTATTATTTTTCTTGATATTTTTAGAATATTTTTATTTCAACACAAATAAGAAGATCGTATTGTTTTTTTTGAAAAAAAAAAACAGGATTAATTGAGAGGAGAACATGTCAAGTAAATAGTATTTGTGTCATAATAAATTAGGATCTTTGCATGTTCAAATTTTAATTGCAATATATAAATATGTAATCTTAAAAAAAATACTAAAGCTAACATTTTTGTGATTATATATAAGAATATCTTCTGTATACAAATTTTAATTTTAACATAACAAAAGTAATTATTTTTATGAAATGTAATTTGTTTAATGTCAAAATTGACGTTTTGTTCTTTAATTCATAACTACAACAATAACACTTCTAAACCATTCTCAATCGATTCTTAGATCTAGTGAGATTCGTATATTTATATAATTATTACAATTTAACAAATGAATTGTCTCTTATGAATTCAAATAAGTGAATTCTTTTGTAAGCCCAGTTCTTAACTCAAGTCCTTAACAAAAGACACTGAATTCTTAGAAAAATAGGTGATTGAAAAAATAAATTATGTATTACTGAGGCATTTAAATACAAAATACTTTTCCATAAGAAATTCGATCAAATACATGCAATAAAACAAGTTAAATTAACTATTTATGAAATACATGCAATAAAACAAGTTAAATTCCATTATAAAATAAATAATTATTGAATTTAAATGACAAAGTTTCCTACAATATGTCAACAAACAAAATTTTACTGAGAAGCAAATTATGTTTTTTTCTAAGATAATCTCGAAAGGGAAAATTCTGAGCCGAGGGGAAAAAAACTATGGTTTTAACACCATGGAATCAAAATAAATTGTCCTAGTCCCAGCCAGTAGCAGGAAGATTTTGAGCTGGAGGCACACCAACTTGTGGAGCCGGTACGGCAGCGGGGACCGGTGCAGGAACAGCCTCACCCCAATCTCCTGCAGCTGTAAAAGGAACATTAGTCAAACAAATTGTGATTACATAAATTTCAAAACAATTATAAGTGGTATCAGAAAATGCATGTGCGTGTGTGCCCCCATCATCATATCACTGCAGAATCAAAAATTCTCGTCTTTGTGCGACAGGGGAAGAGGAAATGTTGAATCATAGCAAAGTCAGGGATTAGTACCATTTTTGCATACAATTTATAAAATAAAGGTAGACGGAGATTGCATTATCTCAAATTCAAATCCAGACATAGATTTTAGGATAATAAACAAGCTAAATGACCAAGCTGAACTTGTTCATCCTGAATCACCGCAGATAAAAACTCAGTACAAATCATCATAAAGCAAGGACCTTAAATAAACCAATAATTCATAGTCGTACCAGCTGTTTCTGGGGTCCAGTTAGTAGGAACTGCTGGAATTGGTTGTGGAGCGTCATCTGTCCAGGGTTGGTCGAGTGCAGGAGGCCATTGTCTGTCTGCAGGGAAGCTGCTAATGGCAGCACCATTGAAATCGATGGCAAAATCTTGCGCAGGTGGTGCTTCATCTTCCTCTTGTTGCTTAGCTTCTTCAGGTTCTCTATAGAAGAATAAATCCACCTGCATAAGAAAATTTGAGATAATTGATTACTAATCCAAAAACGTTAAAGAAAACCCCCAAATAACACATATGCTAACAGACTAAGACTTCTCTAGAGATACGGAACAGCCACCATTTTATTCAGAAAAGCAACAGGTATTTTACCATCACATCCCACTTGTGACCCGGACGAATAGTGCCCCGCATCTGCAGCACCATACGAGCTAAAAGCCAAAAGAGACAACCAATGCTATGCTTCCCCTTATTATTGGCCGGAATCCCAACGTCAACATACCGCATTGGAGAATCAGTGTCACAAAAGGCAATAGTGGGAATATTGCCAAGAGCACCCTCCTTAATAGGCTGCACAGATATCAATAACATAAGGCAAATTGTGGCAGATCATGCACAGTATAACAATATCAGTATCAATAACTATCAGATATTCAAAACATCCTCAATGGCTGCAATAATCTGGTTCTAACTTCTACAAGTGGTAAATAACCTGATGATCGGTTCTTGGATCAGTAAGAATTAGAAGACGAGGCTCATTGTAGGATGTCTGCATCTGATTGGTGAATGTTCCAGGAGTGTGCCTTCCTGCAATTGCATGAGCCCCGGTGTACTGAGCAAACTTAAGCACTGCCCTCTGACCATAAGGCCTGGCGGACTGAACAATGATATCCTGTGGGTTCTCGATGGCAACAATAATCCTAGCAGCAAGAAGGAGCTTCTCCCATGTTTTTCCAAGGTTGATTATGTATATACCTGAAAAACCATAACCCCAAAAATCAACAAAAACTCCAAAAAATTTTATTTTAGTAGCAAGAGAAAAACTCTATAACTGTGCTAGAAAAAGAAAACACCAGAAAGACCACATTTATAAAATTCAAATCAGTAATTAAATTAGCCCTTACTTCTCTATAACACCTTAAGGAAATATAAGGGTCATGCACATCTCACATCCAATCCAATTACTTAAAAACAAGAGTCCAATTAATGCCTTGCTTGATAAACCAGTTTGTAAGCACATAATTATCAGGGTCATGTAATTGAAAAAGACCACATTTATAAAATTCAAATCAGTAATTAAATTAGCCCTTACTGCTCAATAACACCTTACACAAATATCAGGGTCATGCACATCTCAACATCCAATCCAATTACTTAAACAAGAGTCCAACTAATGCCTTGCTTGATAAACCAGTTTGTAAACACATAATTATCAGGGTCATGTAGTTGAAAAAGACCACATTTATAAAATTCAAATCAGTAATTAAATTAGCCCTTACTGCTCTATAACACCTTACACAAATATCAGGGTAATGCACATCTCACATCCAATCCAATTACTTAAAAACAAGAGTCCAACTAATTCCTTGCTTGATAAACCAGTTTGCAAACACATAATGGAGAAAAAAACTACGAAGTCAAAATGAATTGAGTATTTCCATAATATAAAATCAAATTATGCACGTCAATTATTGGAGAAGTTAACATTAGCCGATTTTAACATTTGGAAACTCAATTATAACATTCTTGATTTCTTCCTCCGTAAATATTTACGGAGAAATTTATCCGATGGCATAAATCATACACAAAACAGGAAATTTATTTCAGGATTGAAGATTAAAAGACCATACAATTATCAAATGGCATGGATCACTGACCTTTCAAAAATACCTCAAAATTTAGACCACTCATGAAACACCCTTAGCTATTACTACAAGATCATGGCCACTATGAAGGAGATTCAAAGGTATCCAGAATTCTACATTTTGGTGATTATGAATAACTACATGAATTTAATTGGAACACAATGGTGATGTATAAAAATGAAACCTATTTATATTACACAGACATATTCTATTATATAAAAAAAACAGAGAAACTAAGAACATGTAAATGACCACTGTTTAAGAAAATGGGTGAATAAATGCAAGAATAAAAGTAGAAAGAAGAATTTGAGAATAGAGGAGTGACCGTCAGTGCGGCGCTTGAAGACGTAGCGCTCCATTTGAAAGTCACAGTTTTTGGTGCCGAGGTGAACGTCGGCGGCGAGCATCATCTGGATGTCCGTCTCTTTCTGCGATAGCTGGCGCAAAGGAGCGGCGGCGGAGGAGTCGGCAGCGGCCATGGCTGCGGGAGTGGAAGAGGCGGAGTCGGTGGTGTTGATATGTTCTCAGAAGATTTGAATAATTAGGGTTTCTGAATATTCTCCACTATCATGGGAATGGATGAGGGGAAATACAACAAAGGCAAAAACCCTAATAATAGAAAATGACGCTAATACCCCTTCATCATCATTTGCATTCGAACCTCTTGACCAAATTGTTTTTTGGCGGAATTATTTTAAATTGTAATAAATAAATAAATACATCAAGATAGTAGAATCTATAAATAAAAAAATATTTTATATTGAATAATTTAGAAAAGTATTTAAAAATATAATTTTTAATTTGAAATATGTTTTAAGTTGTATGATTTAAAATATTTTTTAAATTTGGGAATTCAAGAAACATTGAAAATAAATAAATCCCGTGAAAGTGTATCATAAAAAAATAAATCTATGTGGATAGTAGAATCTAAAATTTAAAAATATATATTCTATTGAATAGTTTAGAAAAGTATTTAAAACTATATTTTTGAATTGTATGATTTAAAATATTCTAAATTTTACGGTTAAAATAACATTGATGTTTACACATTTTCAACTACGTGTAAGAGTGCATTACAGAAAAATTAAATATATTTTTAGTCTATGAATTTTTATCCAAAATTAAAATTTATTTTTTCAAAATATTGATATATTTTTGTCTTTAAACTTTAGAAATGAATAAATATAATTCTTTTATTTCAATTACGTTATTTTTTGTTTTACTTGTCAAATACATTCTCAATTAATATCGAAGCTGGAACATGTTAAACAGTATAAACAACTCAAATGTTAGTATGAAACATGTTTGATAGGTAAAAAAATTAACGTAATTAAAATAATTATATTTATTCATTTTTAAAGTTTGAGACCAAAAAATATAAAGTTTCGTATAAAGACAAATTTCAATCTTGCGTGAGACTAAAAATATATGGTTTAATTACTCGGATGGTACTCACTTTAGATTAAGTGTGTCAAATTGGTACCTCACCTTAAAAAAGTGTCAATTTGGTCCTCAAATTAGTTTAAGTGCATAAATCAAGTCCGTTTTCATTAACGATGTTAAAATCATTAATGTTGACTAATTAAGGTTGTTTTCTAATGCATTTTTTGCACACATGATATTAAATTAGTTTCTTGCGTGGAATTGTAAAGCAAAAAATGTAAATAATTAAATATTAAATAATTTTCGAAAGGGTTTCTTACAAATTGGAAGAATATTGGTCGAGGAACAGGATGAAAGTGAACTCTGAAGCTGGCAAACACGATTTGGGATTTTTGTGGCATTCGAAAATGAAATTGAACTTTGAAGTTGTGATTGACATCGATGAACAGTGGATTTTCGATCAAAGGTGCGTATTTGTTCCACTTGTGTCACATTTGTTTGATTGTGTTGTTGTGATGGCTTTGGGGTTTTATCAGTGTTTGTTGATTGCATTGATTGTAGTGTTTAGGGTTATTGTATTTTATGCGTTTCGAGTTTCATTATGCATCTTTTTGTAATCGTTTGAGTCAGTGTTTGTTTAGTCAATTTGTTGTTAACGGTGGTCCACTGTTATGTGTGACAGAGATGGTGTTGAGGTTGTGGTCCCCCATTTTAAAGTGTTTGTCGGTGTGTGTAAATTTTGTATTATTGTTTGGGCATTTTCATATTTCACAAGGATTTATAGAGAGATGGACAAGCCATTTTTTGAAGTTGTCTTTCACCATAGGGGGAAGTTTATCAATGATGGGTATGTGGGTGAGACCAATACATTGTCATGTGACCTAGACGGATGGAGCTACTTTGAGATATTGCCAATTCTGAAGGAGATGGGATATGTGAATGTCAAGGAGATATGGTATTCGGTGGGTGAAGGTTATGTGTTTGAAGGAAGGTTGGAATTGCTTAGTGATGACAAAAGTGCATGTCATATGGTCAACATTGGCATACTCAATGGTCAAGTGCATCTTTATGTTGTACACATGGTGTCTGAACCTCAAATAGTACATTTTTTGGAATATTGTGGTCATGAGGTTGGTGTGGAGGGTCAAGGTGACCATGAAGTTTGTTTGGATGGTGGGATTGCAAATGATGCATAGGTTGGTTTGGAGGGTGGGATTGTAGATGATGTAGGGTTGGTTTGGAGGGTGGGTTTTAGGGATGGCAACGGGGCGGGGCGGGTACGGGTATCATGATCCCATCCCCATCCCCATAATAAAAATTCATCCCCATCCCCATCTCCAAACCCAACGGGTATACAACTTTTGACCCATCCCCATCCCCACCGTGTAACGGGTATTTTCTTATACCCATACCTATACCCATTTTTTTATTGTTCCATATATCAATTAAATATTTTTTATAAAAAAAATTTAAAAATCACACCAACGGAATCATGATACTATCAAAATATTC
>Ga0214544_1002468_pt1 | contig 38878 bp, 25 predicted proteins | sample CNSS3metaG_FD_160074 | JGI IMG/M metagenome (GOLD analysis project Ga0214544, IMG submission 160074) | Root nodule microbial communities from cowpea collected in UCLA plant growth center, Los Angeles, California, USA - CNSS3 | ecosystem: Host-associated > Plants > Roots > Nodule | place: USA...
TGTCAAAAAATCCAATAAAGATCTCTTATTTGTACAAATCTATGTAGATGATATCATTTTTGGATCCACTAATCTTTCTTTGTGCAAGGAATTCTCTACAAATATGCAACAAGAGTTTGAGATGTCTATGATGGGAGAATTAACCTTCTTTCTTGGATTACAAATCAAGCAAGTTTAGAATGGTATATTCATCCACCAAGCCAAGTACTGTGCATAATTATTAAAGAAATTCTCTATGGACAGTTGTAAGAAATCCTCAACACCTATGGCCACTAATTGCTATTTAGATATTGACGAATCAGGTAAGTGTATTGATCAAACAAAGTATAAAGGTATGATTGGTTCTCTACTTTACTTAACCGCTAGTCGTCCGAATATCATGCATAGTATGTGTGTGTTTGTGCACGATTTCAATCATGTCCTAAGGAGTCTCACTTAACTGCTATAAAAAGAATTTTGAAATACTTGAAAGGCACTAAAAATCTAGGCTTATGGTATCCTAGAGGGGCTAACATATAATTGGTGGGATATAGTGACTCTGATTTTGGTGGCTGTAAAGTGGATAGAAAAAGTACTAGTGGAACATGTCATTTATTAGGTTGTTCATTAGTGTCATGGAATTCTAAAAAACAAGCATGTGTTGCGCTTTCCACCACGGAAGCAGAATATATTGCTGCAGGAAGCTGTTGTGCACAATCCATTTGGATCAAGCATCACCTAGAAGATTATGGTATTCATTTAGACAACATTCCTCTTAGGTGTGATATTACTAGTGCTATAAATCTCACAAAGAATCCAATCATGCACTCTAGAACCAAACATATAGAAATAAGATATCATTTTATTAGGGATCATGTTGCAAAAGGAGAATGCAAAATTGAATATATTGACACAAATAATCAATTGGCTGACATATTCAGTAAACCTTTGGCTAGAGAAAGATTTTACGTACTTCGAAGTGAACTTGGGATACTTGATTTTACATGTACTACATAGCTACTACCTCACATTTTGCACTTTGCAGTAAATACAGTTAACTATACTGCACCAGAATTATCACCATTGCACCTGTTATTCTGTCTCTGCATTACATAGTCAACTCTGTAGTTAACTATCCCCTTCATACTGCATCAGAATTTCACCATTGCACTAATTTTTCTGTTTATGCATTACGTAGTCAACTCTGCAGTTAACTATTTTTTTAACCTGCATCAGAATTACGACCACTGCACCAATTTTTTTCTGTTTCTACATTATGTAGTCAACTCCTTAGTTAACTATACTTTCCCTGCATCAGACTTGTCATCTCTGCATCAGGTTTTCTCATTCTGCATAACATAGTCAACTTGCTAGTTAACTAGTCACACATTTTTCATATTTCCTTTGGCATATTTCGAAAGTAGTCAACTACGTTAGTACCCTAGTTAACTACGTATGGCACAAAAGTGGTTTGGTAAAATTTTCTTCTCTTTTAAAACTTCATTTCTCTACAAAATCTAAAATTCCCAAATCTGTTCAGAACCCTAAAACCCCATTTCTCTCTCATCTTCTCTCCACCACACATAAACCCTAATCTATGCACCTTCATCAATGGCTTCGTCATCCTCGCGTCCCAAACACATAAAGCACATAGCTGTCAAAATCACTTCTCGTCCTGCTAAACTCGATGGTTGGATCAATGATGATGAGAAGCAAGCCAACTTTGTCAAGAACTGGAAGGATCGCAACATTGTCAATTCGAAATATATCGACATAGATTTCTTTCGCGACAATGGGTTTCAGTTCCAAGAGCACTTTGCCTATCAAAGCTTGGAAAAGTTTGTACAACTTCGAGGTATCTACTATCTTTGACCTTCTTAAGGTTTTCTATGCCAATGCTTGAGAAGATATTGGTACGGTGGTTTCAAGGGTGAAAGGGGTCAATATAATTTTGGATGATACTGTCTGGACCACTATTGATAGCTTTTAACTAGGGGGAGAAAAGTTGTATGTTGGTTCCCCAAATCTACGAAAAATGGAGATATACAAATCCTTGCTGCGTAATCCTTCTAGTGCAAAGAAATGTAACTTCTACAAAGTTGGTGGTATGAAGAGGGATGATCTTGTCATGGCATTCATTATAGGTTAGATTTTAGCTCCAAGAGTTGGAAATCATGGGCAACTTCTAACAGAGGATATCTTTCTAATGCATGCCATAAACTCCAGGGTCAAAATCAATTGGTCTGCCCTTGTGTGTGACACCATCATGAAGACTACAAAATTACAGATGTATCCCCTACCTTACGCCTTATTCTTGTCAAAAGTATTTGAGTATTATAATCTTGATTTGGCTGATGAAATCTTTGTTCCACTCACTCATACCAACTTCATTGAACTCAATGCTCTTCATCACATGGGTTTTGTATTCACTGACAATGAGTGGACATTTAAGGATGATCCTTCTCCATCTGCAGCAACTTCACCGCCACCATTATCCACTGATCACTCCATGCATTCTGATGTTCTACATTCTCTGGCTGATCTCACTCTTTCAGTTGCCTGTTTGGTTCTACAAAATTGCTGAAGCATCATCAAATTGTTGATGAGGAAGATGATCCTGTTACAAAAGAAGCTGCAAACTCTGCTTCTGTTATCAGTGAAGATGAATCCGCTGCTGAAGAAGACAATCCCCAAATAGAAAACGCTGATAATGCTGCTGATGTTGCTACTGATGAAGAAACCTACTCTACTACAGATGATATGTCAGACTAGTGCACTCTTTCACCGCTGATTACTCTTTTTTTGTCCCTTGGGGTTATCTTCTTATCTCTGCATATATATGCTCACTAAGTCTAAGTTGCTATTTTGTCTGTTTTAATTGTTATATCCTTGTTTTGCTTCTGTCCAAAAAGAGGGAGAACTCTGTATTCAGTATTGTTAAAAATTGACTACTATTGACTGCTTATATCTGAATTAACATGACATGCTATCTTGGTATATTTGTATTGTGAAAATTTTTGACACAATATATGAAGTAACAAATATGGGTCACAAAAAGCAAGTGAATTAGTGTATCTCTTGTATATATTGTCTTGTTTTGGCCATCATCAAAAAAAGGGGAGATTATTGCTATTAAATGTATGCATGTGTGATGTGTTAAGTTTTTTATGATGCCCATAATAGCATTACATTGGTTAATATGACATGTATGTGATATCTTGAAAATATCAATCTGTTGCCCCGATAGTTGACTAGGTTACTAATATAGTTAACTACGTATATCCTGAAACTTGGTGTTGGACTTTGTCATAATATAGTTGATTAGCCAACTAATGTAGTCAACTAGGTTCGTGCCTGATAGCAGCTGTTATATAAAAACAGTTTCTGCACTTTCTGAAAAACAATTTGTTTAAACCAAAAGAAAGAAAGAGAAGTGTGAAACAAGTTCTTGGAGCTATCTTGGAAGGTCCCTTTGAAGAATTCTATCAAGACACATTCAATTTTGACTTGGCAAGATGAAGAAATTTCAGTCTTGGAAAAGGTGTACTCAATCCATTTTGTAGGTTTTGTTCTTGTGTTTTGATACAGTTTGAAATTGTTTGTTTCTTTTGTTTTCTGTCTAAAGCAAGTGTGTGTGATAGTCTTGCTGTTGTGTGGTTGAGCAAGTGTGTGGAAGCCTTGCATGTGTGTTCCTTTATCTTAAAATTTAGATTTATCAAGTGTATTTGTAAATCTTAAAATTCTTGTGATATAGTGAAAATCTCTAGCTATGGTTTGCTAGATGAAACTAATGTAGATTCTTAGGAATCGAACCAATATAAAAACTTTGTGTGCTTTATCTCTTCCTCTTCATATTTTGTCATAGTATAAATGCTCCAAACATTAAGCATCAAACCACACTATTTCAATTGATTCAACAAGCAAAGGGTTTATCAAAACAATTTCAAAAGTGCTAAAACTGGGCAAAGTTTGTTAAAACCAATTCAGCCCCCCTCTTGGTTGTGAAATATTGGTGCATCAAATCTAAGACTTCCACTATCGACAAGAAGGTGCATCATCACTCTTTGCATTCTTTTGGTTTTTGTTTATTGGTTTTGTGTGAATTAGGGTTTATAGAACCAATTTTTAAGGTTACTTATTTTTGTAGTTAGAGAGTCTTCCAGTGATGGTTGTTGTAGTTTGGTCGGATGATAATACTCTTCAACTTGAAGCCACCACACTTTGTCAAAATTCTAACTCATGCTTTCAATTTGTAATTCATGCTTTGTCAATATTGTGCTTCTAAATTCTATTTGTTGATCGCCTAGTAGCATATATCGTTTGGATTCTATGTCTTAATGCGTTGTTTTTTTTTTTGTTATAGAACGAAGCCCTCCGATTGAGGAAGTTATTCAAGCTGGTGTCGTTCCACGTTTTGTTGAGTTTCTTTTCAAAGAAGATTTCCTTCAACTTCAGGTTCTACATCTTAATTTTGTGGTTTTCGTCGTAGTTGAAATTGTTTATTTATTTATGTTAAGTGTGTTTTGTTAGTTGAAATTTGTCCAGAAAAAAACAGCAAAATTGACTCACCATTTCATATTAGTGGAGCAGAACTTGGAAAAATTCAACGGAAATTAAGGAGGTAGGTGCTTCTTAACGTTTTCATGTTGATCATTTTTCAATGGGAAGATGCTCTCCAATGTCACTCATTACCTGTTTCTTTGTCTTCCAATGGTTAACATGGTCAATGGTGGGTCTGGTCATGAAAGAAGTCATGCTCAAGGTCCATAAAGAACATAGGTGTTGTGCTTGGTTTGAGTTCACAAATTAGAAAACATCAGAAGATAGCCATGGAAATTCTAGTCCAAAACTTGATTAGGTTAAGTTGTTCCAAGGTGGATTAGAAGATAAGAAATTCCAACGGGAAGTCAGCTCAAGCAGTTGCTAGCGATAACATTAACTTTCACTTCTAACTTTGTCTTTCTCAATAGAGGTCCTGCTTATACATTTTTTTTATAAACACTTACAATGAATATAGAGTAAGAAGATAAAATATTAAAGTCCCCATGACATATATGTTGTGTTTAATTTTGTAATTGACTATGTTTCTGAATTAGAGAAAGGTTTTGTGTTTATGTGTAAAGAAGATGATGTTAATCTGTTAACGACCATACATTTATTGACCATTCATGTTTATATGTAAACAAGAGGATGTTGAAAAGCTGAAAGATGTTAAAGTAGTTGATGCATTAAAACATCCCAACTGAAATATTGGAAAAAAAGATTACTGTGGATTTTGCTACACTCTTTAACAAGGTTTGTTTCTCTTTTATGTCAACATATTGGATGAAAAAAGCCTTTTTATAAATCTATTTGATTATGTAGTATGAATTTCCTATGTAAAAGTTAAATTTGTTTTAATTCTTTGCACGGTCTAGAAGTAATTAAGCACATTAATTCTTTGTAGGATTCATCTATTCTTGCACAATTAGGGTGGCCTAATATGATCCTCTATACATTATCATGGCTTCACAGGGTTTATTATTCTGAAATCACTTGGCCTTGCTTTGATCTTTGCAAGTACTATACTTTTTCCCTGCTGCATACTTATTTAACTCAATCAAATTTTATTTTCCATCCATACTAAAAGAAAATAGACATTTTTAATCTTGTGTCCTTCAACAACTAGTCCACTTCAACGATGAAGAAGTCGTAAAACATACATGTTGGGCTCTTTGTTACCTTGTGGAAGGCCCAACTAACAGTGTTCAAGCTGTTATTACTTTCATCATTAAACCTTACACAAACCGCTTGACAAATGTATCCAGTTACATTTATACATATACCTTCATTTTCTACAACTAGTAATCTGAGTGGGTATGGTTCAAAAGGGAGGCCTCAACTCTATGTTCCTACTTTACTTGATTTCTTGATTGGGAGCTACTATAGTCCTGTTTTACTTGCTAAGATCAGTTATGTAGATTACTTGACACCATTAGTTTCAGTTAAAATTCAAATCCTCACAAATATTGCTTAAGATCCTTTTTAATACAATGTTTTTCTTAGTCTTCTTCTAAACTTTTATACAAATTTTTTTTTAATATATACTTTTTATTACTGTTTCCAATAACCTTTTGTTCACATGTCCAGATAATATTAACTGATTTTGTATTGTTACTATAAGTGGGTCTTAGTCAACCTGTGAATCCAATCAATCAACTATACATCAAATCCATAACAATAACTAATTATCCTAATTCCATCAATATGTTGTGTACGTCATAACCCTTAGAAAGAACATGGGCAAAACAGAGTTGTGGCCATGTCTTCAGCTAATTCTTGAATGCTTGTCCTAGAAAGAATATGCATTGTAATTGGGCATAGTTTAATATCAACAAAATGTTATGAATGGCAGAAGAATTAGTCTTTCTCCAACAGCAGCTGTTAAGTAATGTAGTAGGGTGTTTGGTGATAAGAATGCAAAATCAGTGTAGGTTTATTTTAATTAGTTAACCTGATAACTCAATATGAACCGATCCAATTAAAGTTAGGCTGTTTGGGCCTCAAACAAAAAACTGCAAAATCGAACTAGACCAACTATGTTTCATTGTATTTTCTTGAGTTAATAATCAAGATCTCAGAGCAAGCTAAATATGATTTTTAGATTCCAAGTATTCCTAGAGCTGATATTCCCTCCGATGAATAGACAATATTTTTTGTGGTGAATCTCCTGTCAATGCAATAATCAACACAATCTATATCACAATACCTTAAGATTTGAGTATTTCCCTTGTCGTCATACAACATTCTGGAGCCTGTTTTGATATATTTGAGAATGTGAATCACAACATTCTAGTGGTCAATGTGAGGATTCTAAATGAATTGACTAACAACTTCAATTGCATAAGAAATATAATCTCGGCACCATTAACTTTTGATTCGTGTTCATAGGATTATCAATGGGTTTGCCATTTTCCAATCCTATCTCCTCTATAGTATCAAGAGCATATTTCATTTGTGAAACTACCACACCTTCTTTTGACTAAATAACTTCAATACCAAAAGAGTATTTCAGAAGCCAAAATCCTTGATCTGAATATGATTGAATAAGTGTTCTTTCAATTGAGAAATCCTAGTGGCATTATTTTGTGTAATAACTATATTATATAGACAATTAAAAAAACCCTTTTTTATCATAATTCATTAAATTTATGAAAATGTGAAAGTTATTAATGTTTTTTTTTCTGAACAAGATATCTCATCACTTATCTATTAAAGTTGAATGTATGTAGTATATATTTGTCATTAAATAATTTGTTAATATACATATATCCTGGGCTATATAAAATAGGCCATATATAAATAACTTAACATGCCCTAAATTAGCCTCTATTAATGTAATTCTCTTCCTATAAAAAGTAAACTAACTATACATACATGTCACTGAGAAGGTCTGACATGTGATAAACAAGAAGAAAGATCTTAGGACTAAAATTTAATTACTTTAATCTTACAATGGAAATCAAGGAAATTGAAATTGCTTATTCCTCTATTTTTTTTTCTACTATTGTGGTTCATTATATTCTTTCTTTTTTTTTGTACCTTTGTTTAGTTTTTTTTTCTTTCATTTAGTTTCATTTATCTGAAATTTTCTGTATAAATGTTTTGTCCATCTTACTGTATAAGACAGGTTTAGTGAAGAAGAACATGAAAGTATTTTGCTATTACTGTTAGAAAATGTGAATAATAACATGTGTTGGTGATATTAAGCAATGTAAAAAGAAAAATAAAAACATGATAATAATTTTTGATTGAGAGTTGAATTAAAAGTATAAAACTTGATTTAAATTTAAAAATATTGAAAAGGAAAAACAATATATTTTCAGGTTGAGTGACCACACTAAACCTTTTTCCTTTGACTATTTCTACTTTGACTTCAGCTTTTTTGTGTGAATGGACAATATGATATCTGTGTTGGTCTGTAGTCTGTTCTGATTTTGAATGTTCATAGTGCATGTAAACATTGTACTTGATGTACCTCACCCCGTAACATGAATTCAATTCAATACTATCAACAATTTATGTAATAATTTACTAAAATTTATATTGGTCCGTAGTCTGTTCTGATTTAAAATTTATGTTTTTAAAATAGTTTGATTAGTGTGATTAATTGTGTTTTAAAATAGGTTTCTTCGTTAACATCATAAGTCAATGAAATGAAGGCAATGATGACTTTTTTTGTACAAAACTATCAAGGAGAATTGCCTCAAGACTTTCCTATGTTTCATACATCACTGGTAATATTTAAATCTTTAGTATATTAATATATATTTTTTTATTGTAATGAATGTTAGTAATTATGATTTTTTTATGTTAGGTGTCTGATCAAGGGAGTTTTCCTAATGAAGAAACAAATATGATTCCGATCAAGATCAAGATCAAGATTGATAGTCGAAGAATGTTATATTAGACTTTTACTATTTTACTTTTATGAAGAAACAAATATATTGTAATATTCCACTAGTTTGAACATCTAAATTTTATTGTTTACCTTGGACAAACAAACTTTCTTGTTTTTATAAATGTTATATCTAGTTATAAACAAATATCAAAATTTTAGAATTCTTGCTTTTTATTTGATATGTTTCAAGAATTGTGTGGATTAAAAAAGTGCACCAAATAAAATTAAAGGGATTTAAAACACCAAACAAAAGTCATCTATAAATAATGAATTGAATTGAATTGTAGGGGTGAAAAAACCCCACCAGGAATTTAAAAACGTTGAAATTGAGAAATTGAAACCCAACAAAGGTTTGAAAAACTTTCGGAAGTACACTAGGGGTTCCAGAACCGCCGGTAAGTAGCGAAGGTTTCAGAACCGCCAGTAAGTAGCGGGGGTTCCAAAACTGTTGGTCAGTACTACTTTACCAGAGGTTACCCAAAATCGTCGGTAATTCGTTAACGACGCTGGTTTTTCTAGGGAAAAATCAAACTGCTGGTAACACCTTTAGCGGGGGTTCAAACCGTTGGGAATGCTAAAAATAACCCCCGTTAAAAATTATTTCTCTTATAGTGTATTATCTGCAAAATACTTATCTTCCATTTTATTAACGTGCATTTCATTCAAACAATATTCTCAAGCTTTTATTTCATTGTTATGCGATAAACAACCATATTATCATATTTTCATCTTCACCAGTAGTTTCTCTATCAATTTTAAAAAATAAATCTATTCTTTTGTGTTTCATTAATATACCTGTTTAAAAAATAAGTTTAAGACTAAAAAATAATTTATCATTATCTAATCAAAAGTTGAGAGACATAATTACTAAAAAAATCTATGATAATCAAGTTACAATTAAAAATCGACTACAAAAAATCACATAGTACATTGTTTCTTCTTCTATATTAAAAAAAATGAATATAAAAAAAAGTCATGACATGAAAAATAATGCTAAATGTTAAACAAAAAGTTCACTACAAGAGAAAGTTACCGTATTTATTTAATAATGAAAGAGAAAATATGAAAAAATGAGGATAGAAATACTGAGTTTATGTCTAACTTTTTTTTAGTAACAAAAGTAAATAAATAAGCATGAGAGAAGAATACAAATATAAAAAACTCAAAAGACAATGTGAGAGAAAATAAAAAATATCTTAATAATTTTGTTTCTTTATATATTTGATTTTATATTTTTTTATTTATTATTGTACTTTATAAAATAAATAAAAAATACTTAATTTAATTTTTATTAATTTTGAATATAATATTATTTAATTTAAAAAATTTAAAAATTTATATAATTTTAAATAAATTTAATATAAAATAATGAAAAAAAATATGGGGAGGGGGGTCGTGGCCCCGCTTGCCCCTTCCAACCTCCGCCATTGGTATGCATCTTATATTTACATCGTTTGGTATTTATATTATATTTTCTATACTAGAAGAGGAATGAGTATTATTTATTTATAGTTTCTCCCTCGTATATTAGCCTTCAAACATATGGAGGAAGAAGGTTATGAATATGATTCACTTGGACTATTGGGGGTAAATTAAAAGTGACTACAATCTATCCTCCAAGGATAACCAGTGCATTTGGAGCATTTAGGAAGATGATAGTAGAATTTATTGTTCCTTGAAATGTTATCGAATTATTTACCGCATTGGTTTGCCATGCATTTCCTGGAAAGACTACTACAATATCGACAAAGAATGGGTCGGGCATGTTAGGGGCAGTCATCTACAATGTGATTAAAATATTTATTTATATATATACACAACCATAAAATAGGGAAGTGAGACAAATATCACAAAAATATAACATGTCTTGATAAAATAGAATAAAATGAAAACTCTTTTAAATCCATAAAACTTTGATCTTTATTTTACCTTGATTTTTATTAATTTTGTAGTAACTAATTACGATAATTGAGTCTCATCACGACCAACAAAGTAACTCAAGAACATCTCATCATGAGTACTAACTACTCATTTAATCCCCAAGGTCATACCTCCAACTACAATAATCAAATATTTCTTTATTATAAGTTTTATTTTGATATTAAATCATATAAATATACAAATAAATAAATAAATAGGATTAGTGCATAGCTAAAAATAAATATAATAAATAAAGGAGATCAATATGTGACTGGATATAAATATAAATAAATAAATGAGAGTAAATATAAATTAAATAAATAGAACCAGTGCACATATGAAGATGAATAAAAATAAATAAATAAATAACAACGAGTACAAAATATAAATTAGAATGAGGTTAAGGACATCTCACTTAAGGTAAATATAAAAGTAAAAATAATTATGAGGAGATAGAAAGATAATAAAAGAAAAAGCATAAAATGATAGATGTCTCTTCCCCTTACCTTAATTGTGGAAAATACACCAAGGTTGTATTGAGACTTTGATGATATATAATTTTTTTCCTTTTTGTTCTTATTACATATCATCACTCTCTTTTGTATTATCATCTCTTCTTTATTTTTGTTTTACCTGTCTCACATATCTTCACCCTTCATCTTATTTATACTACTCAAAGCAATGATTACTATTGATTACATTAGTAACCAAAACCTTGTTCTCGATATTTTTTTCATTAATTGACGTTCATTTATTATTGTACTTTAGATGGTTATATGCTTTTACTATGATTAATACATACATATATATATATATATATACATATATATACATATATGTATATATATATATATATATATATATATACATATATATATATATATATATATATATATATATATATATATATATATATATATATATATATACATATATATATATATATGTGTATATATATATATATATACATATATATATGTATATATATGTATATATATATATATATATATATGTATATATATATATATATATATATATATATATATATATATATATACATATATATATATATATATATGTATATATATATATATACATATATATATATATACATTATTACACTACCGCAACACACACACAACATCAGTTACATAATTGGTGTCACGCACACAACATCGATAATGTAACTGGTGCACACACAATACCACGTTATTCACACATAGACACAGACACACACAAACACACACACACACACACATACACACACACACCGGTGCACACACTGCTTCACAACATTAGTTCGCACACACAATACCACCACAAAAATCACTTAAACCTTCAATCACACAAAACAACATTTGCAACTATCCTTGCACTCCAACATTCAGAAGCAACTGTTCACGCACACAATACCACCATAAAACTCACGTAACCTAATGAGCATATAATATATAGGTATATTCATGCATTAGTTTATGGCATTTTTATTCATTTGTGCATTATTAGACTAATTTCATCATGCATTATCTAGTTTCGGATCATACATTTGGATTGGTGCATTGTTTGTGTAAACAAGTCTGAAGGGAGTAAGTTAGACACAAAACAGCATGTTCCACAAGTGTTTAGTGGAGTCTTCCATGACTTGTGGATTTGGCTTTAAAGATGCGAGTTTCAAAACAACTTGTTCCACAAGTGTCTTATGGATTTTTTCATGACCTGTGGTTTTTGCAGTGAATTGGAGGATAAAAACATTGTGTTCCACAGGTGCCTGGTGGGTCTTTCCACGACCTGTGGAGTTTGCTTTAAAAGATCATACGCAAAACAACTTGTTCCATAGGTGGCTTGTGGATTCTTCTACAACCTGTGGATTTTCTAGTGAGAAATCTAAAAATTACGTGGATTGACAAAGATTTAAAAGGAAAAAAATATATATAAAGAGGAGAGATAGGGGAAACGGTTAGAGGAGAAAGAAAACCACCTCAGTAAAGGATAAAACGTGGAAAAGATAAAGGGAGGCGCATTCACGGAAAAAAACTTCTTCTTCCTCTCTATTTCGTCAGTTGCTTGGCCTATTGTTTGGAGTTTTTCTTTTTCATTATGCAAAACTAATTTCCTTTTGTTGGAGGATTGATGTAAGACTTTGGATGATAGGTTCTACTCTTTACATTTGATGTTTCGTTAATGTTTTTCATCTCAATACTCTATTTATGGTTTTATTGTTTATTTGTGAGCAATTTCACAATTGAGAAATTGGGGATTGTTTGCGATTATAAACAAGACAGGTTAGATTATGTCACAATTGGGAAATTGGGCATATCTAATTAGTTTGCAATAGAGATGATTATTGATTTTTCATGATTTTGTTGAATTTTTGTAAACTGGCCTAAGAAATTGGAGATTTGAATTCAATGAATAGATTTTACCTACTAAGGGATTAAGGGTAAAACCGCTCTCAGTAAACTCAAGTGGATGATTACATTGCTTGCATCAATTGAAAAAGAGTAGAATGTTATAGGAAAAAAATATGAAGTCAATCCTTTAACAGTTCTTTTATTGATTAAAGTTTTTGTTATAAATTTTATGCTTGCAATTCTATTGATTCACATTTGCTCAAAATTACGTAAATTAGGAATCTAGTATTCAACAAGTCAATCCCAAAGGACGATATTTTATTACTACGTTAACAATTGGTTCACTTGCCAGACGTTCATCAAGTTTTTGGCGCCAACAATGGTATCAGAGTCTGGTTTGTGTGGTGATCGACTTAGATAAGGCCCTGTATCGAAAGTCTTCCTGATAGTGGGTCAGGTAAGCGAGTTCCGTTAAGAAGAACGACGATACAGAAAAAGGGGTACTCGGTTAGCTCGAGAAAGAAATACCAATGTGAAGGGACTCACACTTGAGGGGGAGCTTGCTAGGAATCCAAGTGTGAGTCTAAGTTCCACATTGAGTAAAAATGAGAAAGTTGAGCACCATATAAGGATCAAGGCCATAAACCATCGCCTTAAGGTTTGGGTTAAGAGTGATGTCAATCCCTTATGTGGGTTGGGCTCATACTCATTGGTGTTAAATCTCCTAGTGATCCTCTCTCGAAAGACCCAACAATATGAAATGAAATGATTTATGAATTGGTTGGTTGGTGGTGCATTGGCATGGGATTTGGATGTCATGAGATAACATGTGGAATATGGTGTGAGAACATGGATGTGGCATGAGTTAGACATAATTCTATGAATCTCTTGGTGAGATTTCATGGTGGTGTTGTAGTGTATATAATTAGATAAGGATTCAAGCAAGGTTGCATCCTGAAACTCTAAAGAATCAATTAGTCTCACATAAAGCGTACTGATTCAAGTTGTGAGAGTAAAAGAAGACCCTAGTCTTTGGCAGGATAATGACCATAGATGATTAAAGGCTAACCTTGTGCGTGGTAGAGTGAAACCCATTGGTAATGGCTCTGCAGAGTAGTAGAAGCCATCACAAGTGCAAACATCCACTGAATCCAATCTCTTTATATGTATCTGGATAATTGAGTTTGAGGGTCTTGCATTGTTTGTCTTCACATGCTTTGCTCCTTGATATGTTAAGAATTTATTTTTGTCTCTAGCTTACCCTTTCTCTCTGTGTTTGTGTGCTCTGTTTGGTTTTTCCTTTTTTGCAATGATCATCAAATACCTAGTGTGAGCAGACATGGAGATTCCTGGGGATCGTTGAGATGGTGGTGATGCTGTTGTCTAGTTTTGAGCGTGGTGGTAGCTAATGCTCTTTTGAACACCTTTTGTCGAACTGTTTTATTTTTGCAACTCATTGCTCATGTGAGCACTCTCAAGTTAAACTGTCTCATGTTTAAGTTATGTATAATGACATTTGCCTTTGGTTTTCCCTGTAGGATTTGGATGACAAGTTATTTCCCTTATACTTTATGTTATGACTCTATTTTGTATTATAAACGTTCGACATTCTATTTATTAAAATTATTTTTTTTAATTGGGACGTTACATACCACGTAATTAAAAATTATAAGACATAATTAAAAATTATAAGGGTAAAATTAAAATTGAAAAAGTAGTATTAAAAGGAATTAAAATTTTAAATATATGTTATATTTTAATAATTTATTAGTGATGAAGTAATTAAAATTTATAAAAAGATAAAATTAAGAATAAAGAAATAATATATAAAAACATAATTAATATTTTAAATATAAGTTAATATTTAATATTAAATATGTTGAAAATAAATTAGAAAAAACATTCAATAATGATTAAAATGTACCAATACATTTGAAAAGAAATAATTATTTATTTATTTTAAAAATTAACTAATTTTTAAAATAATCAATCCCGTAAATACAAATAATTTTTTAATAATTTATTAAATGAGGAAGTATAATTAGAAGTTATAAAAAGAACAAATTAGTAATAAAAATAATATAAATTAGTAAAATAGATTAAATAAATAAAAGAGTAAAATAATTTATGTACATGTGATAATAAAATAAATATAAAATCACTAAAAAAACTAACTTTTAAAACATTTATTAACAAAATAAATATAAATAATAAAATAAATCTATACTATGATAGATTAGTTAATCTATTTAAAAGCTTCAATACAATTCCTTTCACCACTTTTTCATTATTTATTTTTATCGAATTTCACTACATCAAACATTTAATCTATATGAGACAAATATCAAGTTCCTGGAATATTTTATTTCAAAATTTGAAATCCATTTATGCAAAAAGAATCAACATTAACACTTTAAATCATATGCAACAACAATTTTGACTTCCAAAAATTTGAAACTAATAATCGCATTCGGAATTTTGTAATTTGAATACACTTTTGAAGTTTTGGATCACACAATCCGAAGGTTAAAATTGAATTTCACACTACATAATCTTGAATACCATCTCGAATGTCAAATCATTGTTTTGGATTTATATAATTTAAATAATATTTTTAAGTTCTAGATATAGTCTAGAATAAACCTCTTTTTTCTTACAAATTGGACAATTCAGACGACTTGGAAGAAATTTTGTTAACAAAAACCTTCACTTCCATCTAAAATAATGGGCAAAATGAAGATTCAAAATTTATACGGGGTGTAGAAAGAAATTATAAGGGTGGAAAAAACAATTGCAATGCAATATTAAATCTGGGAGTCCCAAGGATCCAGGTACGAGATTGAATGTGTACTACGCTAATACTGGATATACCCGAAAATAAATAATCTTCAGATAAGCACCGTCTTCATCTTCATCTTCCACTAGACACAATTGTTGTCTGCGTTTTACATGACATAATAATATGAGATCAGGTAATAAACGTTTTGTTAATGTTCTTTTCCATGTTTATGCTTTTCTATAGATTTTCTTTGCAATTATGTATCTCCCCATCCTTTTATGTTTTCAAGCTTCACACTTTCTTTGTGGGGGTGATGATTTTTATGTGACACTGGCAGGTACTATGGGTGTGTAGTTTGATTGTGGGAGAGGTATGGCTTGTTTTTCTATACCCTGTAATACTGGGTCATTTGTTATTGTTACCCCTTCCATGGCCCAACCAACATATTTTGGGGTGTGTGGAGGTTTGGGTACTAGGTTATCTGTTTTGACTTCTTTAGGGTTTAACCAATGCTACAAGTTTCCACATGAGTTTGTTTGGGCCAAGAAGCTAAGGTATTGTGATGGTAGAAGTAGAGTTCCCTCATTAAGGGTTCCTTATTGTTGCAAGACTCCACACGGTGTTTCAAGTAGCAATAAAATTGAGCCATTTGTGAGTAGAAGCAAGGGTGAGAGGAAAACTCACTATGGTAAGGGTGAAGGTAATAGGTTGAAGAAGAGGTTTTCATTGAGATTGCGGCCAAGGTTACGGTTATTGGCTATGAGAATGAAAAGGGCTTCCATTAAGTCCATTTTGAATGAATTAGAGGTACTTATTCGTAAGAACATTAGAGCAGTGGCATTTTCTGCCTCAGTTTCTGTTGTGTTCAGCCTTTGTTTCCTGTTTCTAAAATTGACAGCACTCCCCCCTCCAAAATCTGTTCCATATTCTGACTTGATCACCAGCCTTCAGAATGGATATGTTGAAAAGGTTTTAGTTGAAGAGGGGTCGCGGCGTATATATTACAACATGAAGTCCCAAAATGTTGAAAATGATCGTGTTTCTGGTGAAGAATCTCAAGTTGTAGATGTTGCCACTGATGTGGATGTTGATAAGATAGGGAGTGAGGGTGCTTCTAGGGCTGGCCAAACTCCAGTGGTGAATGTAATAAAGAAACTCTCTAAGACACGAGCTTCAATTCCGGAATGGCAGTATTCCACAAGAAAAATAGATCATGATGAAAAATTCCTTGTTAGTTTGATGAGAGAAAAAGGGGTCACATATAGCTCTTCCCCTCAATCTGTGTTGATGTCAATGAGGAGTACTTTGATCACTGTGATAACACTGTGGATACCTTTAATTCCACTGATGTGGCTTCTATATCGGCAACTTTCTGCTGCTAATAGTCCTGCAAGGAAGCAGAGGCCTAATAGTCAGACAGTTGGATTTGATGATGTGGAAGGTGTTGATTCTGCAAAAGTAGAGCTCATGGAGGTAATTATCTCATACTAGAATGTTTATGAATAATTATGTAATAAAAGTGATTTTTCTGTTTTGCTACTTTTGGTTAATAAGTGACCGTTATCCTCTGACATAATTTCTTTGCACCAATAGAGAAATATCCTATTTTGGTCACTAATAAGTATGAATTGGCTGTGCAGTTACCAATCCTTGTGTACTTGTTTTTAGACAGATTCAAAATGCTATGCTAATTTGTAATTTGTGCAAGTAATATTAGAATCTGAATTATTGCTCTATTTTTCCGTTTTAATTATCAAAATTGTGTGGCCTGGAATATTATCATCTTCAGTTTATAAAATAGCAAGAAGAAATACGGGAAATGCTGTTGGAGAAGATCATTAAGATTAACTGGCATGGTCGTATAATAAACTGAACAATAGTGTTGGTACGTAGTTAGTAGAATTTTGCTAAAAATGATAAACATCTTTTGTTTTATTTTGAATTTCTATTTGTTTATCACTTGGAAGTTGGAATTAGTGATCAATGGTACAATTTTTAGCTTAAAACATGGGAAAAGGCATAAAAGCTTAAGGATCATGAGCTAAGAAAGTGCAACTAGTTAACTTCATCAGCTTATAAGTTGTGAGATGTGCAGTATTTACAGATAACACTCTGGCTTTGGTATAAACAGATTCTGAATTTATTATCTCAAAATCATTATGTTCAAATCCATTTGACTGTTTTCAGATAAAGAAAACTTTGAACGGCAATTGTTGTGTCAAAAGCAAAACCATTTATTCATGAGGTTCTGTAACGCACTTATTTTAGATCTTTTCAATCATTAATGACTTGTAGTTCTGTGCATTGATATTCTCTGCTTTACTATTTAAATATTATAGGATTGGCTCATACTCCTGGCTGTTGCTGTATGAGCATACTAATTCAGGTTGGACAATTAAGACATTGAAACAAGGTTTCCCTGCCAATTAGATATGCTTAACTTAAAGGTAGTAATTTAAAGTTATGCCTCTTAAATAAGTTTAGTCTATGGCAATTGGGTGCATTATCTTGAAAGTAGTCACGATTGCATCAAAATATTGTAGATTGAAAACTAACATTTGTATGAACTATGAGCTGAATATGACAAATATTAGACAGTTGGCCCTTTGATTAGTTCATTTAATAAAGTTAATTAGAAGAATGAGGGAAATTGGATTAGAGGGCTTCGTTCTGTAAAAGGAGAATCCTTCCTGAAGGGGAATCTTAGTCTCAAAAATGTAATGAAATTGTTCTTTTTTTTTTTTTCATTTGTTTCTATCTATTTTCTATTTATTCTCTCTTGGTTCAAAACATCTTCAATGATTAATATCCAATTTGAGATATGTAACCGTTTTGTTAAAAAGATTTCTGAGAGATAGGACAAAACACATGAAAAGTTTATGATGAAGCATGGAAGAATATTACATCATATTCTGTTGATTAGTAGGTCCCTTCTAAATATGGAGGACTAAATTGTGACAATTGGAAAATGAATTCTAATCAATTTTAGTAGAACTTTTCTTGTCAGTAAGCAAGCACCTTGATTGTGTTATTGTTATTGATACAGTCCCTTTTTATAGATAGTTTCATGTCTTCAAGGAGATATAAATTACCGCAAGCTAGGGGCAAAGTTACCTAGAGGGGTGCTGCTGGTGGGTCCTCCGGGAACTGGGAAGACACTACTTGCACGAGCAGTGGCAGGGGAAGCAGGTGTACCCTTTTTCACTGTGTCTGCTAGTGAGTTTGTGGAGTTATTTGTTGGAAGAGGGGCGGCTAGAATCAGAGACCTTTTCAACGCGGCGAGAAAATTTGCACCATCAATCATATTCATTGATGAACTTGATGCAGTAGGAGGCAAGCGTGGAAGAAGTTTCAATGATGAGCGTGACCAGACACTAAACCAGGCAAGTTTTTACTTAATATTTGATATGTTAATTGAAATTTGAAGTATGAAACTGAGAAACAAATCATTTTGTTTTAGTAGTTGTTGTATGCTCTAAGCTGAATTTTGAAGTATGTTGGTGTGTGTGCAGTTGCTGACAGAAATGGATGGATTTGAATCTGAGATGAGAGTGGTAGTGATTGCAGCAACTAACCGACCGGAAGCCTTGGATCCGGCTTTATGCCGGCCCGGTCGGTTCTCAAGAAAAGTATATGTAGGTGAACCTGATGAAGAAGGAAGGAGAAAAATATTGGGTGTGCATCTGAGAGGAGTTCCTTTGGAGGAGGACACTAACATCATTTGCCATTTAATTGCTTCTCTTAGTACTGGTTTTGTTGGTGCTGATTTGGCAAATATTGTCAATGAATCCGCTTTGCTTGCTGCTCGTAGAGGTAAAACCAACTTACAATTTTTATATCTAATGTGTGATGAGTTTAGGAGTGACCATATACTTGGATTTTGCAGGTAGTGAAACTGTGGCAAGGGAAGACATAATGGAAGCTATTGAAAGAGCAAAATTCGGAATCAATGATAAGCAATTGAGGTCTAGTAAAATAAGAAAGGAGCTAACCAAGCTATTCCCTTGGATGCCATCACTCATGGGAAAAAATGAAAGAAGACAGGATGATCTTCAAGGACCATTAGGTTATCAATCACTGAGTTGATGATTTTTCATGTTAAATTTGCTTATATGTTTTCCTCAATATTTCTTCATTTCATTGTTACCGTTTACATAATGCCTGAGAATATACACTGTCAGCAGAAAGGGAAAAATTTAATATAGCCGCTAAAAGCCCAAGTTTATGGTCAAGCTTATTTCTCTTTTGCGAATGAATCTACATTATGAATAAATAAAGTAATAATTAGTTCTGTACTATTATGAATAAATAAAGTAATAATTAGTTCTGTCCTATTTTAGTGGGAATATAATTACGAAATGAGGCATGAACAACAAATATTACTTGTTCAAATGTACTCCAATTATGTTCACATATTGATGAATTATATATCAAACTTAAAATCTTGATTTAGTTTTGATAGATTTGAAGTTACCTAATCGTATTTTTTCTACAATTAAGTTATAGAAACATATAAATTAAAAATTATGATTTATAACTTAAATTAATTCAAAATACTTGAACTTTTTTAAGTATGTCACTAAGAGTTGTTGTCTTGATTATTTTACAAAATTGTGTCCAAATAGTTCAATTTCACTCTTATATAGTGACAACTCACTTAGTTTATTTTTTTTTGTACATCTTTACTTGGGATCGACCTCTAGAAGCAAGCATCAACTTATTAGTTACCTTCAAATCAAATTCCTCGTCAAGAAGATTAGAGTAATATAATCAACAGCTTGTAATTGAAGATGAACAAGTCCATTCTTGCACTTACTTTTTTAATTGATATTGAAAGACTTCATTATGGTTTCTTTGGCCTTTTCTATTTCTTTATAGATATATCTCGTTGTTTTTCTTTCTCCACTCGCAAGACAAGGTACACAAAAGAGAGGAGTGATGAACTTCAAAGTAAGAGCTACATGGTTCCAAAATGAAGGCATAAGAACAACTTTTGACGTTGTGCCCCCTTAGCTTCTTTAGAAAACATGTCTTTCCTTTTAGCAAATCTTGCAATAAAATGTCTTACCAATTTCTTCTTAATAGTAAAGGAAAATGATATAATGATATAATGATTACTTTATTTGACTATTTTTTTACTCGCTGAGTTGGCATCCAAGATGGGCTTAATGTTTAAAATTCTGATTTAAATTTTTTTATCCATGCTGGCGAGAGAGGGAAAGGAGGAAAAAGAAAGAAGCAGTGGGGTTTTAGAAACCTAATTTTCATTTTCACTGCTACCTTCTCTCTTTTGTTTCTGAATCTATTCTTTGCTCGAAAAATAACAATTTATAATTTCGACCCAACATAAAAAGCCAATGCTCTTTGTCCCTTCTCGAAAGTGGCCTTTTGTGCTCTTTGTGATTCATCTTCACAATTGTTGTTGCTCGAATCAAGGTCATTTCATCTCCACTGCTCTAGTTTTCGTAGTCATTTTCTCACCAAGAAACAAAAGTCCCTTTGGATTCCTAGTAAGTATCTTTTCATTCTCTTTGATTCTTGCATGTTTTAATTTGGATTCAGCGCTTTGAAGGTGGTTCGGTCTGATTTTGGGAGGGAAAACTGAATGGACATAGTGATATTCTTTAATTCATAAGTTGATTACAACTTGAGGTTGTTGTTTGATTCTTGATTTTTATTTGTTTAAATTGCTCAGGAAATTATATAATTAATTTGATGTTGATGCATTTGATTAATTACTCAATCAACAAAATAAAATTTGGTTTGCTATGTTTTTTAGGGTTCATCCTTCCCATATTGAATATATTTAATGATTAGTTTGCTTGTTCACTAGTTAGTTGTTATTGCCTAAAATGTGTGATGTATTGTTTTAGATTGCATCGATAATGTATAAGCGTTTTAATGATTATATAATCCATTGACTTTTGCAAGAACTATGTAGGTGGAGTGGATATTTTCTATAAATTTAGAATTTGACCAATATTAGGATAGAAACAAAGGTGCGTTGGGGCACTTCTTGCCTATTAAAACTTGAAAATTTGGAAAGTCAACCAGTACATTTGGTGTGGAGTGAGAGAGAGAGAGAGGGGGAATGACTTCACATTTGCATGCACCACATGGAAATTGTATCTCGTACACCAGAATAAAAGGTTCAAACCTGTAGGGTCATAAATGTTGTTAAAGGGAAAATATAATACATCATGTTACAATTGGATCAAGAGTTGAAATTGTTGTTCTTATGATTCCAAATTTGCTTAAATTTATGGTTTCAGGATGCTCTTCCACAAGGATATTGCAATTTTTATTTGCCAGAGAATATGAACGACGTCCTATTATTTTGAGCACAGGGTAAGCAAGGAATTTTTGGTTATGAGATGTAATTATTTGGACTTGATTCAATGTGTATAGCATCTTAATAAATTGAAAAGTTTGAAACTGAATTGAGAAATTGATGTTAAAGATATATAAAATACATGTCATGTTGTTGGCTAAATTGGATTTTATAAGAATATGCTTTTCACCTTCTTAATTAGAAGTCAAGACTAGAATAATTTAATAATATAATATCAAGGTGATAGTTGTCTAAGAGTGGCATAATATTCATTGTAAAAGTTGATTAAAAGATAAAGTAATCATAAAATGAAATGATGTGAATATTAAGCAAAAGGTATTGTGTTAACGTTACTTATGAATACAACAAGGTTCACTTTTTTACTTTAAACATCTTTCTATCTATACTACAAGTCACCAATTAGTTTCTTGTCACTTCTCTTGGACTAGGGCATGAGTTTGTCAATTATAGCTATCTCCATTCCTAGCATGAGGCCTCTTACACGAAGTAGTGTCAGAAAACAACACCATGAAAGCATTCAGGCCTTTGGCAAATAATTGATTTTGCTATATGTAGCACTTTAGTCGTGGATGGTGGAAGAATAAAATCCAATGTCTCAAGTTTTGGATATGATCAGTTTGATACAATAGCCTTGAAGGTTAAGTAGTATATACTTATGTGTTAGTAAGAAGTATATGCATAACTACCAAATATTAGTAATACACTATCCTTCTAAATCATTATAGGTAAAAAATTATTAGAAACTATAAAAATTTTCAGTGAAGCTCAATAAATCAGAAGTGCTTGTTGTTTAGATATTTATTGTGAATATTGCTTTTAATGTTGTCAAGGGCCTTACATTTTTTTTTGTGATGAAGTAGATATAATATTCAGGGACTTCAAAAATTCAAACATTTTACTTGATTCTGTAAGTGAAATAGCATTGATCATATAAACTAGAGATAAGTTTATTAGTTAGTCTTGGGTTTCTAAAATTTGTTTTTGTGAATGACAGAGTTCTAATGCAAAACTCTCTGATCTTTAGGTTGGCAAAAAATGGACCAGAAGGTGACGAGAGTAATGTTTCTACAAGGGCGATGGGCACCTTTGGCTACACTGCTCCTGAGTATATTACCACAGGTATTAAGCTTTTCAAAAATGGGTGCATATTGTCTGAAAAATCACTCCATAAACATTTTAAGGAAAAAATGATCCTTTATATTATAATCACTAGAAAATTTTCCAATTGTGTATATTGTGAAGGTCAACTAAGGATAAGTAATGACATATATAGTTTTGAAATTCTTTTAAGCTTTGGAGAAGAAGAACCTTCAATAGCCGCAACATGATGAAGACCTTCAGGAGCAAGGACAAGAAAAATAACAAAATTTGTCATAATTTCAAGAATATTAAATTTCCACAACTTTTATATGTATTATTAATGTATCTTGTCATCTCATCAAACACATATAAGAAGAGAAAAAAATACACTTTATTAACATTTTTTATAGTTAATATGTTTTTGTGCATATAGAAAATAATGTATTTTATCAATTAATCATGGATTCCTTTAAGTGAAAATTAAAAATTAATAAATATTATATATAAATTAACATGTAATTCACTACTAGAAATTAATGTTTTAACGACTGAAATTAGCGACCGAAAAATATAGGTTGCTATCTAAGACCAAATTAGCCACTGAATGATTTTTGTTGCAATCTACGACTGAAAATTATTTGGTCGCTGAATATAGTGTTTTTAACGTATCAATTTGTGACCGATATGCAGTGGTCGCTAAATGTTGAACACATCATTTAGCGATTAAATTGTTTTGGTCGCTAAATTCAATATTTTTAAAATTGCATTAGATGTGTGTGTTTAGAGTTTGAGATTTAATGGTTAGGGTTTTAAGACTCAGGGTTAGGGTTTATGGTTAAATGTTATATTAAGATCCAAAAATTTAATGGTTGCTAAATGTTTATTATTTTCAGGAAAAATATAACAACTCTGAGAAGAAGTCCAACAACAACACATGCATGATGGCTCATCTTCACAAAACTCTAATGTTCCCTCTATTGAGGACAATGAAATATACTTTAGTGTTGTTGGAGGTGAAAGTAAGAAAGGGAATGTGTATGGACTTGGTACATTAAGCAAAAAGTTTTATAGTTCTGCAGGTGCTCACTCTTCTACTAGCCAAGCTCCAGTAGTACATCAAATAGAAGAAATGAGTGAGACTATTCAAAAGTTGAATGCTGAACTTATGGCAAAGAATGCCAAGGAGAAGACACTTGCTGAAAAATCATGCCGAACATAGTGAACGTATGCATGAACAAAATGAACGTATGCGCTAACAAGATGAACAAATGAAACTTATTTTGCAACATATTCATTTGAAGAATGTTGTGCTAGGTCCTAGTGATCCTCCTACTATTGGAGAGGATAGAGTAGATCATATAGTGATAGTAGACCAGGCGATCATTAGTTTCATGTTTAGTTATTTGGTGTGTTTCAATGTTGCACACTTTCAAACTATTTTTGTTTAGTTCTTTTGGATCATGTTATATATATTTACCACTTGTAATGTATGTACTACACTTTACTATATTATGTAATGTAGTTTGTTATTACTTAGCTAGATTAAATTTTATCATTCATAAACAGGTAAAAATATTGTTTTTAACTAGGTAAAAATCGTAAATAATATAAAAAAAAAATCACTTTTTTGCTAATCAACGACCGATTTTATGGGTCGCTATTAGTCTTTGAACTTTGCCACCAATTTAGCGACCAACCAATATTAGTCCCTGTTCACAAAAAAAATTGCCATCATTTCAACGACCCAAAAAAAATTGTATATCACTAAAACAATCATACTTTAGCGACCGATTTAATTGGTTGCTGTTTGTCTTATAACTTTGCCACCAATTTAGCGACCAAAAAAAATTGTACATAAATATAATCATACTTTAGCAAATGAAATAGTTGGTCGCTAACTACCTACCTTCTGCGACCAAACTAGCAACTGAATTTAGTATCACTTCTGGTTGCTAAATTGGTCTCTTATGCTTAGGAAATGACCAACTTTTAAGGACCAAATAGCGATCGATATTTCGATAGCTATTTAGCGACTAAATGAAAATCGGTCGCTATTGTTTTTGCCACCAAGTTTTTGTTACCCCATAAATTTGGTCGCTAATTCAGTCACAAATGGTATTAACGACTGATGTATGTTATTTAGCGACCGAATTCAGTGATCGCTAAAATACATTTTTTTGGTAGTGATTGTTGGATAATCATGAAAAAATAATAATGATAAAAATTATTATTTTCTTATTGTGAAATTTTCACCTTAACTTTTATTAGTGATTTATTTATTAATTTCTTAACAGATATTTTAAAACGTTTATTTATAATATATTATGTTATTCTACGTGTACCTTTAATCCTTATTTGATTCAACATATTGAGGATAGTTGTATATTCAATATTATTATTATTGTTATGATTTGTAATTTTAATTCTTTTATAACCATGTAATTAATTTTATGGTAATAGTTTGATTCACACAAGATGTTAGGTTACACATAAATTATGACTTTTAAAAATATTAAATTTTTAAGAATAAATATATTATGAAAAATATATTAAATTTTAGATAGACTTATATTTGTGCAAAAACTTTTTCCCAACTTTGCACTTATTTACACATGGATCATCAGATATGTTTGTTTGACAGATTTTGTATCATTTGTTTTGGAGACCAGTCAAGCCAGTTAATTATTTTGGTTCATAACCAATTAAATGTTTACATTGGTGGTCCATAAAATGTACATGTAACTTCTTGTGTACAAAAAAATTAATTTTCCAAGTTCTGGTGGACTTGTATAAGATGTAATTCCTAACTCTGCATTTATTTGCACATGGGTCACTAGATATGTTTGAAGAGATGTGTGTCATTTTTTTTGAGACTAGCCAAGCCAGTTAATTAGTTTGGGTTCATAACCAGTTAAATGTTTACATTGGTGGTCATAAAAGGTACATGTAACTTCCTAAGTACAAAAAAGATTAATTTTCCATGTTCTAGTAGACTTGTACAAAATGTACTTCCTACCTCTCCACTTATTTTCACATGGGTCACCAGATATGTTTGACAAGTTTTGTGTCATTTTATTTGGAGACTAGCCAAGTCAGTTAATTAGTTTGGGTTCATAACCAGTTAAATGTTTACATTGGTGGTCAAAAAAGATACATGTAACTTCTTGTGTACAAAAAAGATTAATTTTTCAAGTTCTGGTAGACTTGTACAAAGTGTAATTCTTATCTCTGCACTTATTTGCACATGGGTCACCATATATGTTTGACAAGATGTGTGTCATTTTTTTTAGACTAGCCAAGCCAGTTAATTAGTTTGGGTTTATAACCAGTTAAATGTTTACATTGGTGGTCATAAAAGGTACATATAACTTCCTGAGTACAAAAAAGATTAATTTTCCAAGTTCTAGTCGACTTGTACAAAATGTACTTCCTACCTCTGCACTTATTTGCACATGGGTCACCAGATATGTTTGACAAGTTTTATGTCATTTTATTTGGAGACTAGCCAAGCCAGTTAATTAGTTTGGGTTCATAACCAATTAAATATTTACATTGGTGGTCAAAAAAGATACATGTAACTTCCTGTGTAGAAAAAAGATTATTTTTCCAAGTTCTGGTAGACTTGTACAAAATGTAATTCCTAACTCTGCACTTATTTGTACATGGGTCACCATATATGTATGACAAGTTTTATGTCATTTTATTTGGAGACTAGCCAAGCTAGTTAATTAGTTTGGGTTCATAACTAGTTAAATGTTTACATTGGTGGTCATAAAAGGTACATGTAACTTTTTGTGTACAGAAAAGATTAATTTTCCAAGTTCTGGTAGACTTGTACAAAGTGTAATTCCTAACTCTGCACTTATTTGCACATGGGTCACCAGATATGTTTGACAAGATTTGTGTCATTTTATTTGGACACTAGCCAAGCCAGTTAATTAGTTTGGGTTCATAACTAGCACTACAAGAAAATTATATATTATCTATGAAAAATTATCTACGAAATAATTTTCGTGGATAATGATATTTTATCTATGAAAAATTTTCGCAGATAACATTATCGTTCATAGATAACAAAAGAATAAAGTTATCTACGAAAGTTTTGTAGGTAAATATACCAGATTTTGACAAAAAAATTTCCTACGAAATATTATAGTTTCAAAGATAAAAACTAAATAATATGTTTTCTACACTGAGATTTCGTAGATTACATATAATTAAAAGAATTAAATAAATGCCCAAATTTTTATGGTTCACTTCTTCGTGAGACTGAATGGAAGAGAAAAAAAAACTTCCCACCCTTAGAGTGACGTCCCCTCACATTTAACACCACCGTCACCTTCCATCATCACCTGGGTTCAACTTTCTCTCCGTCGCTCGATCCTCGCCTGAGTTCCATTGTCACCGTCATTCAATCCTCTTCACGGCTCATGCCTCCCTCGTGCTTTTACGTTTCAACACCATCATCTCACTGCCGTCGCTTCACTATTCAGTCCATGAACTTGATAAATCTATCATTCATCTATCTCATTCTGCTACACATTTTCCATCTATCACCGAAAGTTCTTGAATGGTGAACAAAGGTTAGGATCTTGTATTCTCTCACCTACGATTTAGGGTTTATGCTTTGTGGTTAATTTGTTTGAATTTGATTTTGTTACTTTTCGTCTTGTGTCTATAATTTAGGGTTTATGTTTTGTGGGTTAGTTAAGAGTGAGTGAAAGATTGATCATAGTGTAGATGCTCAACGCACAGACTTGATGACCATCACCCATTACCATCACCCATTTCGTGCTGAAAGTGGAGCCTTGAAGGTATTGAATATATTCTGATATAGCAACCTTTCTATTTCCTTATGTTGGTATTTGTGGTTATTTCCCTGCTTTTCAGTATTTCGGTTCTTTTCTGATTATTTTTTCGTGTAATTCAGGATACCCAATTATAAAATTGTACAAATGAGTTTTCATAGATAGGGTTTCCATGGATGTGTAGGAAAAGAAGAAAGCACTGTCAGGCTTATAAGAGGAATGATTTTCAGATATCTGTGAGTATGTTTTCTTGTTTTCCTTTTTTGTTTATCCTTTTTTGTTAGCCATGCATGCTTCTTAATTCTTACCCTGCAAGCTTCTTAAGACCATTAGATAAAACTTGCATGTGCCAAATCACAGTGAATTGATAAATTTTTCATTTCTGGTTGAGGGCCTGGATGCTCATCTGTAGCATACGATGCATCAGAGGAAATTGGGCCATTTTGTGTAAACAAAACTGGATCTTCTCTGTATCTCAATCCAGATGCATGCAACAGAGGTAATGTCCATTGAATCAACTCTTATCATTATTACACTGGGTCACTTTACTACATAGGATTTGTAATTCACATCGATTATACTATACCACATGTTTTTATTAAGATTTCTTAACCTTTCAGAATGACAATATATGATGAAAACACAATTTTGCTTTCTTTTTTTCAAATTGATTTTCATAAGCAAATATTCTTTTTCTTGAATCATCTGCTGGTGTTGGCTTCTCAAACACAAATACCAACTCTGATCTCAAAACTTCAGGGGACAAAAGAATAAGTATAAGTAAATTTTGATGTGCAGTTGAATATAATTGAGTTTTGTCACCATTTTTCATAACCACTATCATTCTATCCTAAGAATTTCAAATTTTTAACAATCCTCAAGATGCACTGATTTTTCTAATCAGATGGTTGTCAAGGTTTCCATAGTATAAATATAGAGTTTTACATTGCTGGGGAGAGCTATGCAGGTACTTGAAATTAATGTCTGAAAATTTTTATCTGACATTTGGTGTGAATATTTTATGCTTTAGGGCACTATGTCCCCTGGTTGGCTAAGAAAATCCATGACTATAACAAAAATAATCCCCAAATTATTAATCTCAAAGGGTTCATTGTAAGTCAATTATTTTTCACTCAATATATATTTTTCACTGCATTCTATTGTTAGTAGAAACTAGATATTTTGCTTCTAATAAATTGAAATCAAAATTCAGTTCATATAAATTGTTTGAACTTACGAGTTTCAAAATTTGCCTTTGGTTTGTTGCACAGTGAAGTGCTCCTAAAGAATTGGAAGGATTCTGAAATTTCTGTGCTGCCTATATATAAAGAGTTAATTGCTGCAGGATTGAAAATATGGGTATTCAGGTATGGTTTTATATCATTTAACTTTAGAATAGGTTTATTAAATACTTTTTTTTTTCATGACTAGGAAGGACAAAGTCTCCCAAACAAACTACAAGTCTTGTTTTTCCCTACTTTCACATACATATATACTTTGGTCCTATATTGATTTGGAAAAAAACATGTTTAATTTTTTATGCTAATTAAAAAAATATAACTTTATTTTAAGTTTATTTCTTATTTCAAATGACTGTGATTTTTTAAAATATAAAATAAAAAAACAATATTATACTTTGCTTGCATAGTCTCTCACTAATTTTGCTATCATTTAACAAAGTTTCTTAAAACATACTACTTCATAAAATGTACCTACTGTATGAAGAAAATTATTCCATAAAAAATACATTTAATATCTTTAAAATATAAAATACAATATAAATAAGAGAATATTATAAGATTTAGAATTATTCTTTACTATTAGTATATAGAATTTCATATTGATATACATTTTTGACAAATTAAAAGTTATTTAAAAAAATTATAATTTTGAATTGTATTTATTTATAAAATTATTATATATATATATATATATATATATATATATATATATATATATATATATATATATATATATATATATATATATATATATATATATATGGTTGTAGGGATTTTAGAATATATTTTTTTTTTAATTTTTATATTTAAGTTATTTACGAAAATTTTCGTAGGTAAGTTACCTATGAAGTATTTCGTAGGTAAGTTACTTACGAAGATTTTCGTAGGTAAGTTACATACGAAATATTTTGTAGGTAATTTGAGTATTGCGAAGTGTATTTTTTTCACGAAAAATTTCGTAGATAATTTTTCTACACTGTATTTCATAGATAATAGTCGTAGGTAAGTTATCTACGAAACATATTTTCGTAGATAAAGTTATCTACCAGCGTAATACCTACGAAATTCACTTCGTAGGTAATTCGTAGATAAATTCAAATTATCTACAAAAAGTGTTTATTACCTACGAAATATTGGCGTAGATAATAACCATATTTCTTGTAGTGTAGTTAAATGTTTACATTTGTGGTCATAAAAGGTACATATAACTTCCTGTGTAGAAAAAAGATTATTTTTTCAAGTTCTGGTAGACTTGTACAAAATGTAATTCCTAACTCTGCACTTATTTGCACATGGGTCACCATATATGTTTGACAGGTTTTGTGTCATTTTATTTGGAGACTAGCCAAGCCAGTTAATTAGTTTGGGTTCATAACTAGTTAAATATTTACATTGGTGGTCATAAAAGGTACATGTAACTTTTTTTGTACAAAAAAGATTAATTTTCCAAGTTCTGGTAGACTTGTACAAAAAGTATTTCCTAGCTCAACACTTATTTGCACATGGGTCACCATATATGTTTGCCAAATTTTTATGTGATTTTATTGGAGATCAGTCAAGCCAGTTAATTAGTTTGGGTTCATAACCAGTTAAATCTAATTACATTGGTGGTTCATAACAAGTATGTGTAACTTCAGGTGTAAAAAAAGATTAACTTTCCAAGTTATTGTAAACTTGTACAAAAAGTACTTCCTAGCTCTGCACTTATTTGCACATGGGTCACTAGATATGTTTGATCAATTTTGTGTCATTTTATTTGGAGACCAGTGCCAGTTAATTAGTTTAGGTTCATAACTAGTTAAATCTAATTACATTGGTGGTTTATAACAAGTACATGTGACTTCGGGTGTAAAAATAGATTAACTTTCCAAGTTATTGTAAACTTGTACAAAATGTCCTTCACAACTCTCCACTTATTTGCACATGGGTCACCCAATATGTTTGACAGGTTTTGTGTCATTATTTGGAGACCAGTCAAGCTAGTTAATTAGTTTGGGTTCATAACCAGTTAAATGTAATTACATTGGTGGTCCATAACAAGTACATGTAACTGTGTGTGTACAAAAAAGATTAATTTTTCCAAGTTTTGGTATATTTGTGCAAAAAGCCCTTTATAGTTCTGCACTTATTTTCACATAGGTCACCAAATATGTTTGATAGGTTTTTCGTTATTTTTTTGGAGACTAATCAAGCTAGTTAATTGGTTAGGGTTCATAACAAGTTAAATGTGACTACATTAGTGGTCTATAAAAGGTACATGTAACTTTGTGTATACAAAAGACATTAATTTTCCAAGTTCTGCTAAACTTGTTCAAAAAGTCCTTCCTAACTTCCTACTTATTTCCATATGGGTCACCAAATATGTTTGATAGGTTTTGTGTCATTTTTTAGAGACCAGCCAAACCAAATAATTAATTTGTGTTCATAACCAATTAAATGTTTACATTGGTGGTCCATAAAAGATACATGTAACTACGTGTGTACAAAAAAGATTAATTTTTCAAGTTCTTGTATATTTGTGAAAAAGTACTGTGTAGCTCCCCACTTGTTTACACATAGGTCACCAGATATGTTTGACAGGTTTTTTGTCATTTTTTTTGGAGATCAGTCATCCAATAAGGCAAATTCCTTATCCAAAGAATCTTCAATTTGGGAAGGGTGAACCCTAAAAAATATAGCAAACCAAAATATATTTGGTTCATTGAGTAATTAATCAAATGCATCAACATCAATATAATTATACAATTTCCTGAGCAATTTAAACAAACAAAAACTAGGAATCAGACAAGAACCCCAAACTGTAATCAACCTAGGGATTAAACAATATCACTATATCCCTTCAATTTTCCCTCCCTAAACCACCTTCAAAGCGGTGAATCCAAATTAAAAAATGCATGAATCAAAGAGAATGAGAGGATATTTACTAGGAATCCAAATGGGTATCTGTTTCTTTTCCCTTGCAGTGAGAAAATGACCACGAAAACGAAAGCAGTGAAGATGAACTAGCCATTGCTTCGAACAACAATAATCGTGGAGATGAATCACAAAGGGCACAAAAGGCCACTTTCGAGAAGGGACAAAAAGCATTGGCTTTTTATTTTGGGTCAAAATTATAAATTGCTGTTTTTTCGAGCAAAGAATAGATGTAGAAAAAAAGGAGAGAAAGTAGCAGTGAAAATGAAAATTAGGAGAGAAGGTAGCAGTGAAAATGAAAATTAGGTTTGAAACCCCACTGCTTCTTTCTTTTTCCTCCTTTCCCTCTCTCGCTAGCGTGGATAAAAAAATTTAAATCAGAATTTTAAACATTATGACCACCTTGGATGCTAACTCAGGGAGTAAAAAAAGTAGTCAAACAAAGTAGTCAGTATATCATTTTCCTAATAGTAAATTTACACAACAAACTCAAGGTATTAAAATGATTATATAAAACCAACAAAACTAATTCCTTTTTGGACTCTCTTCCTTATTAAAGAAAGTTTTCCGATGTCTTCAAACATTAATTCTATGCAATGGACAACATAGGCAACATAGAGAGTCCAATATAGATTGGATTTTTTCTCCTCTAACAACTTCCCAACTAATACATAATTGTTTCCATTATTTGTGATAACTTTAACAATATTTTCTTCTCCAATCTCCTTTACAAGGATATCAAGAAACTCAATCAATTTCTCACTTGTCTTCACCAATTGCAAGTCATTAGTGGACTTCACAAACATTGTCCTTTCAAGAGAGTTCACAAAAAAAAAATCAAACATCTTTGCTTTTGATTACTCCTTTTATGCTAAGAATCATGATTATGGACATGGTCATAAAGAAAATTTCAAAAAGACACATTTTATCATAAGAAGTGGAACAATAATGTGAAGAAAAAAAAGGAAAAGAAAAATATGGTGAAAACCTCACCTTACAAGTAAATTTTGTGAGGTTGAGTTAGGCTTAAAATCCATTTTTTAACATGGTATCAGAGCCATTGTTTAAAGCCTATCCTAGTGAGATTTGTGTTTGGTGGGCATATAGTTCCACCCAATATCGGGTCGCTATTAGACCATCCATTAATGTCTAGTCCCATACACGAGATGTATATACCTCAGCGTGAGGGAGATGTGTTGGAAGTCACAGATCGATTAAAGATAAGACTATTTAATAATATATAAGTCCTGCAAGATGAGAATATATGTTATCATTACAATGGTAAAGGCCATTTGAGTTGCACTTGTCGTACACCAAAGCATCTTAAAAATAATGAGAACATAGAAACACACTTTGCTTATGAAGATGGTAATTCTGATTATGGCCATATGGATGCGACTCATCTTGATATTATTATTTTCTTTACTAAACCAAATGGAATCATTGATCACCTCATTGGTTATGAGAAAAAAAATCTCATATTGATATTTATATTTATTTGAAGAATGAATTTTGGCACCAGCACCAATGATGAGGATATGTGTCTTATCGATGGTACAACAACTTATACAATTCTCAAGAGTAATAAATTTTTCTCTTGTTTGGTAATGCGAGACATCAATGTTAGTATTATTTATATTACTAAAAATATATTTGAATGCTCCGAAAGAGCTATTATACTTCTATCAAGAAGTTGAATAGAAACTTATTCAATTTCAAGGATATTTGTTTAAATGGATATCATATTGAGACAAAAGTTAAAAAAGATATGAAATATCTCTATATCTCTACGTTTGAGTTAAAAAAAAGGTGTATTGGAGAAATTATCAACATTTTCTTATGGTTTACACATATATTAGAAAAATTGAGATGCATGTCATGTTAAACCAGAAGTTTAAATACGAATCGAAATGAATGCCTTGTTTGGCATGATCAGTTGGATATGGTTTGTACTACGTATATATTAGTATAATTAAAATGCATCTCATGGTAAACCAAAAGTTTACGAATTAGAATGAATTCCTTGTTTGACATGATCAATTATGATGGGAAAAAAAGGGTTGAAAAACTCATGTGGACACACACACACACACACTTAAGAGTCAAAAGGCTTCTTCAGACCAATGAGTTCTCATGTACTATATGTTCACAAAGGAAAGTTGATATTAAGACCATCACTAGAAAAATTAAAAATGATTCAATCTCATTTTTAGAAAGAATACATGGTGATATTTGTGGTCCAATACACCTACCATGTTGATCATTTATATATTTCATGGTTTTAATTGATGCATCAACTAGATGGTCACATATTAGTTTATTATCAACTCGCAATCAAGTATTTGCAAAGCTATTAGTACAATTAAGAGTTGACTTCCTAGATTATCAGATTAAGAAAACCTGTTTTGATAATATTGGTGAAATTACATCTCATGCTTTTCATGAGTATTGTATATCAATTGGAATTGAAGTTGAGCATCCAATAACACATGTTCATACTCAAAATAGACTTGCAAAATCATTACTAAAACGTCTAAAATTGGTTGCAAGACCATTACTTATGAGAGCTAATCTTCTAATGGCTGCTTAGGGATATGCAATTTTGCATGTTGCATTATTGATTTGCATCAAGCCAACAAGTTATTACAAATTTTCTATTATTCAATTTTTGTTGGTCAGTGACCTAATATTCTGATGTAAGAATTTTTAGGTGTGGTGTATATGTTTCAATTTCCCCACCAAAAAGGGACTATGATGGTTCCTCAGAGATGATTGAGAATATATATTGGATATGATTCTCCCTCAATAATAAAATATCTTGAACTACCAACACGAGACTTACCTACAGTTCGACTTTTCGACTGTCACTTTGATGAATAAGTTTTTCCAACATTAGAGGGTGAAAGAAAACAATTGGAAAAAGATATTGGTCGAAATGAATTATCATTATCCCGTCTTGATCCTTGTAAAAAAGAATGTGAACTAAAAGTTCAAAGGATAATTCATTTACAAAATTAGTCAACCAATTACCTTATGTTTTACTAACAGAAAAAGGGTAACTAATATCAGTTGCTAATGCTCCAAAGATAATTGATATTAGTTCATAACACGCTTGAAGTGTGGTAGACCTGTTAGTTCCAAAGAAACACTTCAAGCGTGGTAGGCCTATAGGTTCAAAAGATAAAAACTCCTGAATGAGAAAATACATATTCATTGGTATTGGATGCAATAACATTGCACAACAAGGTCTGCATTTATATCTAATGGATGATGTTACAGCCTATTTGTACGGTTCTCTTGAGAATCATATTTATATGAAAATTCCTGAAGGATTTAATTTTCCTAACAAGGGAAATTCTACAGATTGAACAAGACCTTTTATTGATTAAAGCAATCAGAACGGGTGTGGTATAATTGTCTTATTGAGTACTTGTTAAAAGAAGATATATAAATGATCATTTTTGTCCTTGTATTTATATGAAAATATTAGAAAATGAATTTGCCATAATGATTGTTTATGTAGATGACATAAACATCGTTGGAACTCCTAATGAGCTCACAAGAAAATTGATTGCTCAAAGAAATAATTTGAGATGAAGGATCTTTGAAGGACAAAGTCTTGTTTGAAATTACAAATTGAGTATTTAAATAAAGGTGTTTTTTATACATCAAGAGGCTTATATGATTAAGGTGCTTATAATGTTCTAAATGGACAAGTCACGTCCATTATGCACTCCAACAGATGTGAGTTCGTTAGATGTTGTAAAGACTTTTCTTAAACCTCAAGAAAATGAAGATCTTCTTGATCCAGAAGTACCATATCTTAGTATCATAGAAACACTAATGTGTCTTGCTAATTATACTCGACCTGATATTGCATTTGCTATAAATTTTTTATGCAAGATATAGTTCTTCAACTACAAGAAGAAAATGGTTTGGAGTAAAACAAATACTTCATTACCTTAAGGATACTACGAATATGAGCTTATTTTATCCAATTGATTTAAAATCAGACCTAATGGATTATGCATATGTATGTTATTTTACATATCCTCACAATGTCACAATTATACATAACAACAACATCATCTAATCATACAGAATTATGAGAAAAGTTGTGAATATGCTTGGTTAAGGTCTATAATTCAACATGTGCAAGAAACTTATGGCTATCCTCGACATAGATGGAATCAACAACCATATATGAAGACAACAATATATTGTTCAATTTAAAGAATGATATAAATATCCAAAAGATTCATTCATGTGAAAATCTGGCAGGTCTATTTATAAAGTCTTTGCCAAGAAGAACTTTTGAACAAATGATTCACAAGTTCAGACACCATCATCTTAATGATGTAAGTTTACATGAGGGGAGAAATAGAATATATGATGAACAATATTGTATTAAAGAATACAGAATGTTGTACTCTTTTTTCTCCACTAGGTTTTTATCCCAAAGGGTTTTTCTAGAAAATTTTTAACGAGACACATTCTTTTATCAATGGACACCCAAGGGGGAGTGTTATGAATTACTGGTCGTCCATTGATTTGATACAGTTACTCATATGATTGATAGTCGTATAATTCATTACTCTTTATGTAAATACTTGTATTAACTATTTTATTTGTATCATTTATGAGTTACCATGTTGTATTTATAAATAAGACTCTTCCTATTAGTAATAAGACACGTAAAAGTTGCTACTTATTCTCTCATTCTCTATTCTTCCTTTACTTATTCTCTCTATTGTTAGCATTATTTTATAACAAACTCGACTTTTTCTTTTCTAACACAGTATTTTCTATTATTTCTACTGTATGTATGTGATACATTCAAATACATTTCTCAAGACTATTTTATAAGGAACATGTCTTGAATTGAACACCTTCAATGGGTAGTTTGTCATTTGGAAAAGCACAATCAGTTTTCTCTTTATGTGGCAGCAATGCACAAGGTGGAGGAGTGACATTATTAGTAACTCCAGCAACATCAGTGCAATTCCATTGAAGCTTCTTCTTCTTCTGTGCACTCACTTCGATACTCACATTAGAAATGCAAATTCCAGTGAAAGGGTCTTTGGAGATTCCTTCAAGTTTTGCAGAATATGTAACATTCTTTGCAACAACATCTTTGAAATTTATTCCGGTAATAATAGGAAGTGCTTTGGGATCATAGTTAGGGTCAGGGTGTTGTCCATAAGAACCTATCATCCAAAATACATATTTCATGGTATTCAGATTCAATCCTCTGACAAATATGTTCTTCACAAATCCACCTCTACCAACTGCTGTTTTGATTCTAACAGCTGATTCAGTGTTGATGGCAGTGAGATCTTCGACTCTGACGTCTTCAATTCCACCAGACATTTCACTTCCTAATGCAACCATGGCACTGTCTGGGGATATGCAAGTCACCCTTCTAATCACTAAGTGTTTGGTTGGCTTTCCAAATTTAATTCCATACTCATCCCAACCACTTTTTGCTGCAATGCAATCATCACCAGAAACAATGTAGCAGTCTTCGATCCTAGTGTTTGTACATGAATCTGTGGAGAAGAGAAAAGTTAAGAATAATTGACAATGGTTGTTACCTATTGTAACCAATTCAAGTAATCAAAACTTTGTGACAAGAATGCCCTTATTTTGACTACATAAGTGAACATAAGTATAGAACATATGAAGCTCGGACACATGGTGTATTCTTGTGTCGGATGACATTTGTATGACATGTATCGTGAAATGTCTGATTACATGTGTCAAAGTAACCATGTTGGTATATCTGCTACGTAGTAGAGAACAGAAAACATGGAATTTTACCTGGGTTTATTCCATCAGTGTTAGGAGAATCCACTGGGGCAAGAATTGTAAGCCCTTTTACAATTATGTTACTGAAAATGTAAAGATTGATGAGAATATTAATGAGGCACACTATAGATCAAGAAAAAGAGTAAGCAGTTTTAAGAAATTTGGTAAGAAAAAAAGAGAATCTTATCAAACCTGCTGTAAACTGGATGAACAAACCAATTAGGGGAATTAATCAAAGTGAGATCTGATATTTGGATTTGATCAGAGTACATGATCTCAATCATGAAGGGCCTATTGAGACTCAACTGCTTCTTGTGGAACTTGTCCCACCAATAAGATCCTTGTCCATCAATTGTACCATTCTGACCTAATCATCAAGTTTAAAGAAATCCAATTCAGAATGACTTAACCAATTTGAAAAGAACTAACAATTTTGAATAATGGAATATTGTTTATGTAAATGATTACCAGTAATTACAACATCAGTGAGATTAGTCCCAAAAATTAGACTGCTAAACCTTGCACCAGAAGCATCTCTTCCACTTCCATATGAAGGTAACACAGGAAGATGAGGCCATTCTAATTCATTCTGTTAATGTGATGAATGTAAGTGATCATTTTGCTATTATAGTACTTTGGAAAAGGCAAAATGTAGATGTGTTGTTTGTTTAAATGGATTATCCTTGAAAGTGAAGTTGAGAATAAAGAAATAAAAAAAATATTCAGAATAATTATAAAATAGAAAATAATTATACTTATATACAACTATTCAAATCTATGTAATAGTGAATGCATAAAATAAGACAATTATTTTTGCGTATAATAAATTCGAAATATATAAATATGTTTTAAGATCAAATTAATTTAAATTAGATGGCTTTAAGAGAATGGTATTGAAAGAAATAATTTCTTTTAACTATTAAAATTTAATTTAATTATGAAACAGATAAGAGGTGGTAAATTGAAAGATATTGACATCTTAAAATAAGAAGCACAAATATTGTGTAATCAAAAGATTGAGTAAAAAGAGAAACTTTCATTGTCTAAAATGAATAATGTAGTCATAATAAAGGATTATATTTGATTTTTGCTATGTTGTGTAAGTCTAAAAAATTGATTACAAGAAAAGGGAGAAAAGTAGAGGTTATAGGTTAGATTAGATATACCTGAGAAGCAAGAATAACAGCATCCTTCATGAGAAAAAGAG
>Ga0214544_1002469_pt1 | contig 38872 bp, 21 predicted proteins | sample CNSS3metaG_FD_160074 | JGI IMG/M metagenome (GOLD analysis project Ga0214544, IMG submission 160074) | Root nodule microbial communities from cowpea collected in UCLA plant growth center, Los Angeles, California, USA - CNSS3 | ecosystem: Host-associated > Plants > Roots > Nodule | place: USA...
TGATCACCTTGAGGTGATAGGTTATACAGATTCAGACTTTGCCGGCTGTGTGGATACAAGAAAGTCTACATTTGGTTATGTGTATCTTTTAGTCGGAGGAGCGATTTCATGGAAAAGTGCGAAGCAGACTGTCATTACTGCATCCACCATGGAAGCTGAATTTGTGGCATGCTTTGAGGCCACAGTTCAGGCTAATTGGTTGTAGAACTTTATTTCAGGACTTGGAGTAGTCGACAGTTTTTCCAAGCCGCTGAAAATTTATTGTGATAATTCTGCAGCAGTCTTCTTTTCTAAAAATGACAAGTATTCTAAAGGTGCTAAACATATGGAGTTGAAATACTTTGCCGTTAAAGAAGTTCAGAAACGTAAAGTGTCAATAGAACATATTAGCACAGATCTTATGATTGTTGACCCTTTAACAAAAGGGTTATCGCCCAAATTGTATGCTGGTCATGTAAAGAATATGGGCATTATGTCTACTAGTGAATGTTGAATGTTAATGTTTTTAATGTTTATGTGACACTCTGAGCTCCCTAATGTATAAATTTCTGAAATCTGTGTTTTCTTCTTTATGTTTATGCATGCAAATTATGATGAAGAAAACAAATTATGTTATGTTATTGCTTTGTAAAATGACATTATGTTTGAACCCATTATGGACTTCTCGTTTTTAAGGTCATATTAAAGAGAAATGGGTGATATAGTAGTACATGGAAGGGATCATGTCGATCAAATGATGTGTGACCGCCATGACTCTTATTATTTCTGTATCTTTAATTGTAAATAATGATGGAACCAATTTATGCAAGGTCTTTTAATGCGCATTATGTTTATGTATTAAATCACATAATGTTATGACATCATATGAGTCAAGTGGGAGAATGTTAGAATTAACTGACGAATTAATTCTATTAGTGACTCATTTGAAATATTATGATGGACCCAATTGTGATTTAATAAAAATATAAAGACTTATTGGTTATTATTATGGGAAGTAATAATAAAATAAAGATAAAGATAAAATAAAAACCAACTTAATGTACGTTGGTTTTATAAAAGGAATTGGGGTTTTGTCTCTGGCCATAAGGTTCTTTTCACAGTAACTCATCAAGAACGTGTGAGAAGAGAAAGAAAGGCAAAGAGATAGATTGGGAAACGGTGGTTGAAGAGCACACAAGATTATAATTGAAGAACGCATATTCACAGGATCTCCCATGGATCAATATTAGTACTCTATTATGCACATAAGACTATGTTTTACACTTCGTTCTTTAAATACAAAAACAAAATCGTGCATTGAACTTTAATATGATACATTTAACATTTAAAAGAAAGTTATAATAGAAATTGAAATGTTGAATTAAAAATATTGAAAGTTAATAAATTTAAATTATTTTATATGCTACAAACATTTTAAAAATAAAATAATTTAACTTTAATGTATTTAAGTATATTAAATATTGTGATACACGAAAGACATAACCCATCTAATCTTTTCACGCGAGAAAAGAAGTCCACAAAAGTTACGACTTTGCTTTCAATTTGATGAAGTGAAGGCATACTGAATTGCGCCAACATCATTAGGCAATGATTCATTTTCACTTCAACTACTTTTACGGACATTATTCACCTCCATCAATGGGTTGTTGACACGTGTTTAAGCCACATGAAAGCGATATCTTTCTGTTGGAAACTTTTATCCGTAACACAAATGACAAAAATAGGTGTTGAATTGGGGGACAAAAGAAAATACCTTTTAGGCTCCACAGTCTTATCTTTTTTAATTAAAGAAAGATGTTTATTGACAAAAAGAGGGGATTCTTGAATTAGTAAGTTTGGCAATATGGCCAATAAAACATTATTATAGTTTATAAATGAAAGTGTTCTTTAACCATTTCTTTTATCACAAAATGGAACCATTCTATTTTTCACAGCGCTATATTTATTATACGTTAACGTTAGTATAACTCAAGATAGATTGATATAGGAATAGAAAATTCATAATATTTCTTGTCAGGGTCATAATCGGCTCATGGTAAACTCTCTAAGGAAAGAATGTCTAAAAAAAATTTTATAACTAATATTTTTTACTAAATCAATTATAATATTATATTTAATGTTTTTAGTACTAATATATCTCTATTAAATTAATTAAAAAAATTTGTTTAAGAAAAAAAATGTCAGAATAAAATTTAATTAAATTATTATTAGTGTTTTTTAATTTTTATTGGTATTAAAAATAATATTTAATGATTTAATTTTTTTTTAAATTATGATTTTGTTTACAGAAAAGATAATGATTATTTATTTTTATTTTGTTATAATTAATCTTGATTTTATTTTATTTCTTTATCTCTATGTAGCTTCTATTGTATGTCCTTACTTTCTTATCTTCTAGAGTCCTTTGTTAGGATTAGAGTTTTGGCAAATAATATTTTTTAAATCTCTTAAATCTCATGTTGCCAGTGACGAATCTTGACCAAAGAGTTTTGGAGGGACCAGAGTAATATAATTCTTTGATCATTTGATTGGATCATTAGTATAACTCTTTAAAGAATGACTCTTCTATAAAACAATTGGATGTTAGATTGCATCATTAGTAGAATGTTTAAATGTTTTAAAAGATGTGAATAAGTATAATTTATCTTGTTTTAATCTTCACATACAACTTTCCTTTTATCACTTTTACATAATGAATCTATTATTTTATTATTCATCGATATACTTTTTTTAAATATATTAAAAAATAAATTATCATAATCTAATAAAAGATTGAGAGACATAATTATTAGAAGAAAAATATATTATAATAAGTCACAATTAAAAATCAGATATAAAAAATATTAGAAGAAAAATTAGATATAAAAATCAGATATAAAAAATATTAGAAGAAAAATATATTATAATAAGTCACAATTAAAAATCAAATATAAAAAATACATAATACATCATTTTTTTTCTTTTATAATCATAAAAGATGAGTATACAAAAGGCTCATGAGTTAAAAAATAATTTTAATAACTATTAAACTAATATTTCATCATCAAGTGAGATAAGAGAGGGTTACATCTTTTTTCTTCGAGAAATTAAGGAAACATATAAGAGTGAGAGATGAGTACAATTTTGTGAAAAAATTAAAAAGGAAATGACGGAAGAAAATACAAAATATATTAATAAATATTTGGTTTAATTACTCTTTTGGTTACTCTTTCCAAAAATGTCAAGTTGGTCCTCCATTTTTTTTAGTCTCAATTTAGTCCAAATTTTTTAGTCATAATTTGATATTTTTAGACGAAAACAGAGACCAAAAGAGTAATTAAACCTAAATATTTTTATTTTTTATTATATTTGATTTTATGTTTTATTATTTATTAACGTTAAATGTTGTATTTTATAAAAGAAAGAAAAAGACACAATTTAATTTCTATCAATTTCTAAAATATACTATCTATAATTTTCAAAATTTCAAAATTTTTAAAAAATATATATATATATATATATATATATATATATATATATATATATATATATATATATATATATATATATATATATATATATATATTTTGAAAAAAATTAAAAATATTTGGGTGGGGGGCATGGCCTCTCCCTCCTCCTATAAAAGATTGATCAAGTCATTCCATATAAAGAAGATTGTAATGAAGAGTTGCAATTCAAACTCTCAATAGCTAGCTAAAGCAACATCTATATAATGAAGATTGAGCCACACGAAAACAATACAAATAAGAAAAAAGAGAAAGACCAAAGTGTTATAAATTTGTCATATCAATAGTGTCTTAGAGAAATTGGGTTGAAAGCTTGATTGTTGTAATATCCTTCACTGAGCGAAGTTGTAACATGTGACCTTTGTTGTACAACCCTGTTGAGAGAGTGACATTTGTTTATAATTATAATTAAGATTCATTGATCTCATTAGGATATTGAGAATGATATTTGAAGAGGTTGATTCTCGGTGTAGGCTGGAAATGTTGAAACTCTTGTAGCCTAGAGAGGGTGATACTCATTATTTATCAAAGTCGTTGATTAGTGGAACTTCTTATGCAGGTTGCTTAAGAGACTGGACGTAACCTAGATGGAGGTGAACCAATACAAATATGGTGTATGCATTCTCTGTATCCCTACACTTTTATTTTCAAGTAGTTAATTCGTTTGTAATTGTACACTTATGCGTGTAGTTTCTAAATTTGACTCTTAGGCTCTATTCATCCCTCTTTCTAGAGCCACATCACACCAACAAATTCAAGTGCAAGTCAATATGAGTGATGTTTTCTTGTTTAGATTTCTAGTTTGTTGTATAATGCAACTCAACCTATGATTTTCATTTTGCACCTTACACTAGTTCAAAAATTATGTTTTTAATTCATTCCAAAGTTTTTAAACATGTTAAATTAGATAGATTGTAGTTAGATCTTGATTTTAGAAAATCTCAAAAGTTAGGTAAGTTCAATATTTGTCTCGCCTTGTGTTATATCTTGATTTTGAGTTTTGATTTCTACTATTTTTAGCCAATGTTAGTAGATGTTTTGTATTCATATGATGCTTAGAAATATATTTGCATGTTCATTTCATAGTTTCTATAGTTTGACAATTAATTTTTGTTAATGTTCCTAGACTAGGTTAGAATTGGGGATTTCTTTATTGTAGTTGTGTTTTGATGAAATTCTTTGTTCCAAGTTAATTAGGATCATATAAAATATGTATGGATCTATATTGCATCATTCCATTCCATTCTCCATCATAAAATAGTAATTTGAAGGTGTTGTGAACGTTGATAAGCACATATGCAATACAAGTTCTGCCAAAATTGGTATTAACTTGTAATATTGTGTAAATCAAGTCATTTTCTAGTCTTGCATGCATAATAGAATTATTATAGGTAGATATGCCCCATGCATTTCAACCGTAAAAACCATAGTTTAGTTAGTTATGCATTTTATCCAAACAATTGGTGAAAACTAGGGTTTTGTTACTGAATTTTTACAAACACTTTGCATTTTCATATCTATGCGTTTTTTAGGTGAAATTCAAAGTTCAAAAGATGATCATTGCCACTTATTACAGAATTCATAAATTCATATCTCATTTAGATTCATTTAAATTCATTTTAGGAGATCAAATCATGACATTCATATTAAAGTTCGTGCCTTTTACTTATATACTCGATTTCTAGGTTCATGCATCATATCATTTTTCATTTTAATAGAATTTTAGGATTGTTTTTAGTGAATTATGTAAGACCCACTAATTTAAATAAATAAATAAATATTAATTTAATTAAATGAGGGTAGTAAAAGCTTTTATGACATTAAATGCTAACCATTATAATGTGGAAAAATACTAGCTCAAGTGGTTGAGAGTATTTTAATTGTGTGAAAGGACTTGAGTTCAAGTCTTATGTAGGCCATTTATGTGTTATTTAATTTTATTATTTTGATGATATATGTGGAGCGTGTTGAGCAAGTAAATAGTTTTAGATGCATAAATATTGGCATGAAAAATGACTCGGTTGAATTGGTTGTTCCATATGCAGTTGATAAAAACTTAGCCTTGGTGAGACTGGTAAAAAACAAAAGTTCTTTTTTTTTCTTTGAATTTTTTTTTTGTTTTCATTACATCGTATTTTAGATTTATGCCAAGGTTTTAGACGAGAAGGAAATAATATTTTTATCTGAATCCCATCTGTTAGCCATTTTTGCGGAAACTCTCTTTCGGATAATTGAATGCCGTTATACGTGCATTTAATATATATTTCTCTCTTCCAATCCATATAATCTTCAGACCATTCTGGAATTTGAAAAAATAGTATACGAATTGTATTTTTAATTATTATAAATGAAGGTAATAGAATATATTTCCTAATAAAGCATTGGGTTATTAATAAAACACCTCTTATTACTTGAGCAAATATAATGCTAAGAGAGCACGAGTTTGTGAGTTTTAGTGAGGTTTAAGGGGTTATCTTGAGAGAAAGGAAAAGCAGAAACAGAAGGCCTGGCGGCAGGGAGGGTTCTGCCAGGCGATAGGATGAAACAGAAGGCTTGGAAGGGGCTGGCGCCTGGCGGTGCGAGATGGGGGTGCCTGGCGGTAGGGTGGTGTCCGCCAGGCGGTGACGGTGCAGTGATGACTCTGCAGGCGCTTGGCGCCTGGCAGTGTGTGATGCTCGCCAAGCGGTCTGGGCTAGATTCCGCCTAGCGACGTGAGATACGCGCCAGGCGGATTTGGTCTAGTGATGGTGCGCGAGGAAAGTTTTCTACACCGCTTTAAGGGATGTTCATGATACGATGCTTTGGCTGGGGGCCCAGTTACGAGTGTATCTTGTATTGGGGTAACACGTGACCATTCTAGGTTGTAGCCTAGTGGTTTAGGAAGTCCAGTGGAGTGTGCGAGTTGTGGCTCGTACGGCGAGGTTCGGGTGATTGCCCTCTTTAGTGCATTCTGGTAGAGTTTTGGTAGTCTAGAACAACTACAAACTTATGTTTGTTTTGGGGAGCTCCACTTGGTGTCACGGTGAGATGCTATGGCAAAGTTATTCCCACGTGTGGACTATCAGGTGGTGGCCTTTAGTCGGAGGCGCGAGTAGACACTCGTACAGCAAAGATCGATCATTGATGTCACCTAAAGGGTATAGAAATGATAGACGTCGAAAGGCAAGTGCTGGGAATGGAGAAGTAAGGGTAAAATGGAGAAATGTACTAACCCAGGTTTAAATGCTTAGATGTTGTATTTGATGTTAATTATGTTTGGTTTATTTAAATGAACTCACCCTATCTGTGTGTGTGGCGATGATCATGTAACTTGTTACATGGGAGTAGATGTTGATGCAGGTGGGCAGGCTGATGCATAGAGACAGAGTGGGGACCTCTTGGGAGTTTTACTGATTTTTATTTTGTCAGAATACGGATTTTATGTAATAATTTTCTAGACGAATATATTTGCATTACGGTTTTGTCGCGCATTATGATAATTGATTTGGCGCGTTGGACTTAAAGTTTAAATTTCTTCCCGCGTTTTGGGAATTTGTTTCTAATAAATGAGGTGTTCATTTAAGATTTTGTTTTGTTTTATTTTAATAAGTAATTTCCGGCTAGGACGTTACAAATTACATTCCTTCCACTCTCTTGCATTAGTTCATATTCTCATACATTCAATTCACTCTACTTTTATCTATTTCCTGGGATTGATTCCCTGGTTGACCACTCCACTACATTAGAGAGGGGAAATTAGAATTGTGTTACTTTCTATGCGACTAAGGAGTCTAACACAAGCTGAAAAATCAAATTAATGAATTAATCAAGTCATTTCATATCAATAAGATTGTGATAAGGAGCTACAATTTGAATTCTCAACGACTAGCAAATGCAACAACTATATAAAGGATGCAAAGCCATACGAGAAGATCAACGAAGCTATTTAATAAAGTTCAAAGTGTTGAGAAAGTGTCATATCAATAATGATTAATGAATTAGGTTGAGAGCTTAATTATTTTATATCCTTCTGTAAGTGAAGTTATAATCGAGAGTTCTTAATCTCAAAGGGAGATTGAGAAGGATACATGGAAAGGTTGATACTCGTTGTAACTTGGAGAGGTTGATACTCAGTGTAATCTGGAGAGGTTGATACTCGGTGTAGCCTGGAAAGGTTTGTACTTATGTACCTATAGAGGTTGAAACTCATATAACCTGGAGAGGGTGATACTCATTGCTAGTCAAATAGTGGAATTTCTTAAGTAGGTTGCTTTAGAGACTAGACGTAGACACGGGTGGAGGTGAACCAATATAAATCTCTTATGTGTACTTTCTCTATCCCTACTCTTCTGGTTTGAATAATTAATTTGCTTGTACCAATTTATTTGTGCACATAGTTTTTGAATTTGTTTTCAAGCTTTATTCATCCCCTTCTAGAGCCACATTAGACCGACATATTTGATAGTATTTTAACACTTTTGTATTACAATATTTATCAGTTAACCTAATATCACTCTATAAAAAAATCAATATGACTCTAATGCTCACAAAGTATTCTCTCTTTTCTTTTCTCTTCAAAAATTGATTTGACATTATTTAAACACTTATGTGTTTTCTCTTGTTCTTCTTCTTGTCCTGTTCATTTGGTTGTTGGTACTTATAGTTGTGTTTTGGCATTTGACTATTGATTCATATTCAATTGAGCATATCTTCAATATCGTCTTGTTTCTTCATTTGGAAATTCTTGATATTACATCAAGAGTATATTGCTTCTTATGAATTATCACTTACATTATTTTTAGCGATTTCAATAATTTGAATTTCAAATATAATGCATCATGGCTTCAATCATTTAGATGTTCTGTTATGGTCTTTGATCTACTAAGTATTTCTCTTTCTTATGATTGGTTTATTCTTGTTACAATATTTCTATGATCTACTGAGTACACCATATACTCAATCAAATCTTCAACTATAATATCTTCTAAAAATGTTGAGCCTTCATGCGCGATATTCATAACTTGATAAAATGATAATCTCTTGATTAATCTCATCATGAAATTCAACGCTGAGATTTCTTTGGTCAATTTAGATTTTATCTTTATATCACCTTGTTATTTAATATTTCACTTTTGCGTCATCTGAACTTGACTTGTCTAATGCATGTCTTCATTTAACTTGTCTAGTCATTATTCCATTTGAGTCATCTAATGGAAGTACTCATTGAATAAAGACATTTAACATTTAGCTTAATGAGTTGACTTTGACTCGTCTAACATTAATACTCTTCTAGTGCATTTGTGAGCTTATGTTGACTCGTCTAACACTTTGATTTGACTTGTCTGCTGCTTGTAGGAGTCTAATGCTTTGCCTTATTTTGTTGACTCTTCTAATCAATATTCTTCTCATATGAGTTTACTGAGTTTGCATTATTTGCGTCACTTGATGACCTCAGTCATCTAACACCTTGGTACTCTTGGGTCGTTTGACGCCTTGAGTAGTCTGGTCCAACTTGTGACTAATCAATTCAACACTTTTGATTATACTGGTCTAAGCTTCACTTTTTTGTGTGTTTGTTTCAAACTTCAAGCTTTATCTTTCTCTATGCTACTTGTGCTTTTACTTTGCTTTTATTTCACTCATTCAATAAACATTATTACAACACACACACACACACACACACACACACACACATATATATATATATATATATATATATATATATATATATTAAAAATCATAGTCATCTAATGGTTATCTATGAGCGTCTAGTGCTTATCTAAGAATATATTCTAATAATCTTTAGCTATCACTGAACATTATTATGGTGACTTATCTTTCTTATTTTATTATAAATTTTTTTATCATCAAAACCTACTTTGTGTTTCATATGCATTTCTGTCCTTTTTTATAATCAACAAAAAAGTTGATATGAACAAGAAACAAAAGTTGAAAGAAAAATATTTCTATTGATAAAATGGACGTAGGTTTATAGAAGAAAAAAATATAAAAATTGTTACAAACAACTAGAGCAAGCCTAAGATTTAGGATAAGGGCTTTGGACAAGAAGATGAAGCTTCATGATATTTTGTAATTTCCGTAATGGTTGCTTTAGTAATTGCTTAGAATTATCATATAAATTATTTTATTAATAAATAAAAATATTTCATTCTAAAATTCATTTTAAGCCTTCTAAATTCTTGAATCGATACTGCTCATGGATTTATCAACTCATATACATAAAAATTCACAAAATATAATATAAATAATTGACAAACTCTAAGAGAGACTCTTCATATGCATTTATTATTTTAGAGACCCACTCAATTAGTTCAAAGTAATTAAACGCAGATACTATATGCATATATATATATATATATATATATATATATATATATATATATATATATATATATATATATATATAGACTCAAGTTGCCTACGGAAAGATAAAAGAGAATTTGAGACCTTTTTTAAAAAAAAAAAAATGTAGACTTGAATGCAAAATAATTTCCACCAAAGGCATTGATTTTTATTTATGTGTTGTACTGATAGATATCTATTCTTAACGGAATTTTTTTGCCTATCAAACGCCTTCAACTTTTATGATAACTAGAGAAGTGCAGATAAAGGGTAGATGGGAACATTAAGATTGGAGGGTCTTCACATGGCTTTGGAATTCGGATTGTGCAGTTAATAATGGGAACGTCGGAGGTTTATTTTAGGTGAATGATGTGCTAAAACCAGAAAGCTCTTATAATATTTTCTATAATTTTTTTAACTTAGTCTTCTAATAAGTATTATTTATACACAAAATTTATATTTGGCATCTTAAAAAAAACCTATTTTACGACTCAATTTAATAATATAATGATATACTAGTATTATACTTTAAATAAAAATAAATATTAATATATTAGTTATCAAGTAGTTACTATTTCTTTTATAAATGATCAAAACATCACTTTTCATTTGAATATAAAAGTAGCTCGGAAGAGTTACTAGCAAATTTAGTTTTTAATTCTTTTACAATATTTTTTAAAATACTAGTTATCATTTGTCTTAATTCTTTAATCATTGCATAAAGTGATTATCAATACCCTTTTCTTTTAACACGTGATTTTGATCCATCCAGTTGCGTTGTCGTTTGTTTAAAATTTGTCTGTAGAAAATTTCTCTATAACTATAAGGGAATAAACTAGTGAAATTAGTTTCTTCAAAAATTAAAAATAATTTAATTGTAATTAAATTCAATTAAAACAAATTAATACATTTTTTACAAGTTATCTTATACCTGAATTAGTTTTAATTCATGCAAAAAGTAATTTTATTCTGTGGATAGTTAGATAATTAATGTTACCCGAATAATTTATATTCATGAAAGCTACAACATTAGATGGGAGACATTACTGTGAATTATGGTGATGGGTTTTTCTATTCTTTTTTTAAAACTTACATATGAAAATAAGTGATAAAATTATTATAATTCACTTTGGGTCTTTTTTCATTGTATGAGACAGAACATTGAAGTCTTGTGATCTGCACTGTTTTGTGGTGCATCAACTTTGGACGTGCTAACCAAGTGGTTTCTGACACCTATAAATGAAAATAAGTAAGTCCATGTGCTAACTTCTAACCCAGGATGGGGCCTCATTCATTGGAACAGAAACTCAGCCATGTCTCCTTAATTATTCTAATATAATAGTAGGTTCAAATTTCATTCCATACTTTTTAATTTTAGCCTCTATTCAAATTTAATGGTACATTCAGTTTTTTGTTTTTTCAAATTTAAAATTAGTTTCCTTTATTGTTATAATTTTAAGAGTGTTTGTTGTATCTTTTACCTTAAATTTAAGAATACTTTATATAAAGAATTAAGAATCAAGATATTCATCTCATTAAAACAATTTTGGGTTAAATATGTTTTTTTTTCCCTTAACTTGTAGTGAAAATTGGAATTAGTCCCTTTTAGAAACCTTAACCTAATTTAATCCTCCAACTTTAGAAATGTTTAGATTTAAGTCATTTTAACCAATATTTTGTAAGTTTATTTAATGTTTTAAACGCGTTTTATGAAAGCATTTGAATTATTTACCCCGCTTGACATATTTTTGCTTTAATATTAACTAAGAAATTGTCTTGAAACACATTTGAAACGTCAAATAAATTTAACAAAAATTTGTTAAAAGGACTAAATACAAACATTTGTAAAGTCCGAGGACTAAATTGGAGACAGACTAATTCCAATTTTCACTGAAAGTTAAAGGACAAAAATATGTTTAACCCACAATTTTTGTATTCTTGTAATCAAGTTTTCAATCGTTGTTTTTTATTTTAAAGAATTTATTTTGATAGTGCGTTAGTATAAGATATTTGGACTTTAAATTTCAATAACTAAAGAAACAAGTTTAAATTTGAAAGACAATAATAACCTTGATTTTTATAGACTAAAAATATTTAATATTTAAAAAGTTATATATAATTTGTTAAATTTACCGATCAAGTAACTTCTTTTGAATCCTCATTAAGTTATACTTACACTTCCTATAGGAGACACTAGATAAGACTTTTTGACACTAAAAATTAAACAGCTATAAAGAGTTCATCATGATAAATCACTATTCAAAATCTGGTTATGAATAAAACTTGTAACTTTTTCGCACAATAACTTCACTTTGAAATTAAAAATAAAAACAACCCTACGGAGTGGAAAATTTAACCTAATCCAACCATTAGTACGCTCTTCAACCACTAACGTACACATTTTATTTAAGGATTAAATATGTTTTTATCCTTAATTTTAAGTGAATTTTGGAATTAGTTCATTTTAAAACTTTGAATCAATTCAATCCTTCATTTTTTGAAATATGTGGATTTAGTTCTTTTAATCAAATTTTGATAGCTTTATTTGATATTTCGTAAATATTTTAGGATTGTATTTGAGTTATTTATGTTGTTTGATACATTTTTACTTTAATGTTAAGTTAAATACTATTATGAAATGCACTTGAAATGTCAAATAAACTTAATAGAATTTGATTAAAAGGACTAAATCCACGTATTTTAAAATATGAATGACTAAATTGGTCCAAAATTTCAAAAAAGATCAAAATTATATTTAACCCTTAATTTAACATGGATATATTTAAACCAGACCATGACTTATATATGGCACAATTAATAACAGTATAAGGTTGGACCTATGTTCCTAAAACCATGGTAGATAACAATCTTAATGTATTTTCAGCTACCATAATATATTCTTCGTAAAGATTCACTGTTTACATATAGTGTTTCAGCTCGTCAATTAGCTTCGTAATTTATTGCGATGGATTTTATAGTTCAGGGCATGCCTTATATTAGCAACAAAATTTAAAACGAAAGCCTAGCCCTGGGCCATTGCTTCTCCACATGTACTTTCTACCTGCACCCCCACCCCCTCTTTACAATTTTCAAACAAAAATATTCTTCACATTCGTTTTAAAAAATTAGCCATAGCCACCGCCACTCTTACTTCCTACACCTCCCTCTTTAGCACCCCTAAGACTAGAACCTCTCTTGTATCCATCATTCATTAGTTTTATTTGTCACTGCGACCATTCAACTTTCTAACATTCATTAGCAGCTAAGTGATCCAAGTTTAGTGGAAGATTTTTAAACCTTTGTATTTCTTCGCTCGGTAAATTTACCACGTGAGCTTAAATTGCTATAATGTGATTATTTGTTTTTATTTGAGATCTTAATCTTAGAGATTGATATTAATAATTAAGAACGTTTTGTGCACTTGTAATAATAAAAAACGATTAGTGTACTAAGTATATTCAATTTGATTAATGAAACCTTGTAAGAAGTTGTTTAAGAAAAATTAGGCGTGTAAATTTAGGTGAATAAGTATGAATTTGTTTTACTACTTATTGTTTGCTTGTTCAATGAGTAGTCTGGTCTTTTGTTTATGAGTAAGAATTCACAACTTTATTCAACCATCTTTTAGAGTTGATTAGTATTAGAACTAATTTTTTTATTAGTTCCTAAATGGATAAAAGGCATTATTTTGCAACACGACTAATGTAGTTTTCCTTTATCAAATATAAGAGATATTATTTTCCAATCATAATATTATTTAGGCTTAAATAGTCATTTGATCCTAGTTTTGGTAAACTTTTTTCACTTTGGTCCTACTTTTGAAATTGTTTTCAATTTGATCCTACCTTTCGTTAAATTTTTTCAATTAACTCCTTTTCGTTAACTCCGTCTAAACTGTTAACGGAACAGTGGCCAGCGTGGTCATTTTCTGTGACGTGGATTGTTATTCAGTGACGTGTCCGTTTCCACTGTATGCATAGACCAGATGTTATAATTGAAAGTTAGGGTTTGTGTGATTTTGAAATGTGGTTGTCTTCCATCCATCTTCAGCTGAATAGGAATGTCTCGTGGGGCATCTTCCTCTTCTTGCAATAGTTGGGTTCACCGAACTTGCAATTCATGCCATTGTGGTTCTAGGGTTTCAGGCTCACCCCCAATTTGCGATTATGGAGACATTGCAGTGGTGCGCAATCATTAACACTAATCCCAAACAATAGTCAGCAAAAAATCAAACCCTAAACCAAAACCTACCTCCGCAATGAACACCTTCAACCCTCCGCGAACGATTCTTCATAGATCAGCGTCAATATTGGATGGCAGAAATTGATCTGAAAGGGGCAATTGAAGGATATCCCCAAATCCCCAATTCCACAAACAGAACTCTAAACCCAATTCAATTAACCTTAAACCTTAAATGCTGCAATTACAATTAAATGACCAACACAGTAAATTAACAGACACGTCATTGAATAGTGCTCCACGTCACAGAAAAGAATCACGCTGGCCACTGTTCCATTAACCATTTAGATGGAGTTAAGGAAAAGGATTTAATTGAAAAAATTTAACGAAAGGTAGGACCAAATTGAAAAGAATTTCAAAAATAGGACCAAAGTGAAAAAAGTCGACCAAAACTAGGACCAAATGACTATTTAAGCCTATTATTTATGTAATAAAGATTTGAAATACGTCTACAAATCGCTACAAGAAAATAACATATTATCGATGCATGCAATCTGTTAGTAACAGTACAAATTTGTCGGCAATTCAACATGTAATTAAATTGCTATCATTTGATTATTTGTTTTTATTTTGAGTTCTTAATCTTATAGAGATCAATACAAATAATTAAAAATGTTTTGTGTACTCATAATAATCAAGAATGATTAGTGTATTAATTATATTCAAATTTGTCAGTAATTCGAGCTTATTGATGACCACAAATTTCTTATTACAGTAGTCATTGATTAATTTTACTTAAAAATTGCAAAATCATTTGGTAATTATCGATGACCACAAAATCATTGTTAAATATTTGTTGCAAATTACTGACAAATTCTAGTCGTTGGTAAACCCGTAGATAAGCATTATGATTGGGTAATCTTCCTCCTCCACCTCTTCCTCTTCTTTTTCCTTTTTTTTTCTTAATGAAGGCTTGATCCCTACCAAGGATAATGGCCCATGGTACATGCTGGAGAAAGGGGGTTCCTTAATCCCTTTTCATTGCTTTTATTTACTCTAGTTTGAATTCCATAAAGTTAGCTTGGTTGACTATTTTAAGTTGACTTGTTGACCTTGATCTTAAGTTGACTAGTTGACTCAAAGATTAGCTCAACCAAAGCTAACATTTTAATTCAATTTTAACTTGTTTTGTAGGTTCATTAAGAGGTGGGACAAGGAAGGACAAATGGCACATTTAGAGGGCATTTGGAGAGCACATGTGGAGGAGAGAGAAGGAGCAAAGCTTTCTAGAAAAAATTAGAAAGGATGACCACATGCCTTGGCCACCAATAAGTCTAGAAACATCTAGAAGGAGCATCCACCTTTGCTTCGCCAAGATGGATTCTAGAATGTGTCCATGTGCTCCTTTATTGACTTACTTTCTAGATTCTAGGTTTTATTATTGGCATTGTAATCCTTTTTAGAACTTTTTGTTTTTGCTAAGTGGCCCCTAGACACTTCTATTTAAAATGACCTCTAATACTTGTACAAGGGTTGAACATTTTGAAGGATTAAACACCTTTGTGTATCGACCATTGTGAGAGTTTCCTCGCTAAGGAGTGAACACTTTTAAGGCTTATCTTGAGCCTAGACTTAAGTGGCGGCACCATCACTTATCTTCAAAGGAATCCATGGCTTTGGCCTATCCTTTGTAGTGGCATGCTTCTCACATCCACTCATTTCTCTTCTTGCCATTTTATGCTTTGTTTCTCCTTTTAGTAGTTGGATTCATAGTGTGTGTACTCTCGGGTTTGAAGTTTTATTACGCATTTCCACTCTTTTCTTTGCTTGAATCAATCTATCATCTTCTTCTCTTGAGCTTTGCGAAATGAACCTTCACATCTAGATAACATGTTATCTTAATGTCTAATGAGAATTTTCACTTAGTTTTCTTAGGAAATCACCACCATATTCTTAAATCTTAAAATGGAACAAGACAATCCTACATCACTTCTTCTTCTTCTTCCTCCTCCTCCCATCCTCCTCTCATCCTTTTAGTGCTTTTGTCGTTGTGGCACCATCTTTGCTTCTATCGTCGTCACCTCCAGTTCCTCTTTTTCTCCTTCTTCCTCTTTTTCTTTCTCCTCCTCCTCCTTCTCCAAATTTGATCGGCACCGCCATTGCACCTCCATATCATCACCTTTTGCTTCTCCTCCTCCTTATTTTCTTCTCTTCTTTTTCTCATCGTCTTCCCTTAATATATAAAATTTTTCATCAAACCTAACAAAAAATTTGTTGCTTAATTTACCGATTGAAAAATCCATCGGTGAAAAGGAGTTATAAGTTACCAACGAAGTTTACCGAAATAATTGTTGTTGGATACATTACCAAAGGAAATATTGGTGGATAACATAATTTCTAATTTACTGAAAAACTTTACCAACACATTTATTATCGATAAAAATATTCGTCAATAATTAAAATTCTAAAATCAGTCACTAACATTCGTCGATAATATTGGTTTACCCAAAAAATTATTTTTGTGAGTAAAAATACTTGTAGTGAATGTTTCAAAATAGGGTGATGAAGGCTTGACTCCTACCAAGGATGATGGCCCATGGCATATGCTTAAGAGAAAGAGAGTTCCTTAATCCGTTTCATTATTTTTCATTATGTTTGAAATTCCCTAAATTGACTTAGTTGACCAATCTTAGTTGACTTGTTAACCTTTGACTAGGGTTGACTTGTTAACTAAAGTTGACTTGACTTATGTCAACAAACTAATTCATGTTTACTAATTCATGGAAAAGTGGCACAACACCATTGGAGAACATAAGTGATGAGGAGTCCATGTGGAAAAGAGAGAAAAAGCAAAACCTTCTAGAAACTTCTAAAATGAGGGACCACATGACTTGGCCGAGAATCCACCTTGGGAGGCCCATTATATTCCTTTTGTTGCACCATTTTGTTTCCTAGCTTATGTGTTTTTTTCTTAGAGATACTTAAACCCTTCTATATAAGGGGTGCTCTACTACATGTAAAGGGGGTTGATTGGTTTTGAGTTAAATACATATTTTTTCAACCTTTATGAGAGTATCCTTCCTTGGGAGTGAAACTTTTAAGCCTTATCTTGAGCAAGACTCAAATGGCGGCACATCTCCACTATTCTTCAAGGATTCATGGCTTTGGCCTCTCCTTGAAGTGGCTTGCTTCACTCACATCTTTCACCTTGTGTCTTTCAGTTTTCTAGATTGATTTCTTTCCTTTTCATTTTGGTTTCTATGTTATCTTCATCATCATGTTTTTGTTTTTCTTGAATCAATCCATTTCTCTTCTTCTCTAGAGTCCTTTGAAATGCGCATTCACATCTAGATAACTTGATATCTTAATGTCTAGTGGGAACCTTCACTAGACTTTCTGAAATAACTTCTCACCATATTCAAATATATAAAAAGAACCAACTTAATCCTTCATCATAGAGAGTCTATGCTTAGTAGTAAGAGCACAAGAGTTATAATTCATCTTAGATAAGAGGCACGTTTCCTTTTATGGTTGTCCAAAAAGGACTTGGAATACGTTAATGAATGTTTATGAATTCCAAAATATTTTTTTAGAGTAAAAAATTTGAAAATGTATTTAAAAGCATCCCATTGAAAAATTGAAGAAAAAATAACATAGAAGAAAGAATAATTCAAAAAGGTATTCAAGAGTAGGCCATTTAGGAAAGTATTCAGAATATTACATTTTAAAAAAATATTAAGCCTATATTTACAAAAATCTAAAATATCATATATATGATTGACACAATTTAAAACAATGTCTTAGATTAAGCAATTCAAAATAACTTTATAATAATTTCACACTAAAATTTCTAAAATAGTTATGAATTTTGGAATAGTGCTTTTGGTCACTTAATATAACGCAAACAATGAATTGGTCCCTGCTTAAAACTTTTATTCTACGTTATCACCCAACTTTAGAAAACAATAGATTTAGTCCCTTTCACTCAATGACATTAAATTTTGTCTGACGTGGCAAATAACATTGCACTGGGCGTATGACTTGTTGACACGTCCCTTGACACAGTTGTCCATATAACAAAATTTAATTTTGCGAGTTAAATTAATTTTTTTTTAGAAAATGTGCATAGAGGTTCTCTTTTTCTTCCTTTTCATCTTCACCTCTACTGTACACAACAACATCCATCTTCATCTTCTTCACACAACACACAACTTCCATTCGCTCCATCGTCCCATCATTGTCCAATTTTGCTTTGATTATATAGATTTTAATTAATTTCAATTTCACTTTAAAAGAAATAATCATTGTCCTTTAAAATTTAATTACATAAAGTTTTTTATGGAAAGGGGGAATAATCTAAGTGATTCTAATACTCTGAGTTGATTTGTAGGTGGCCAGACATGGAGATTGACCAGAAACGTAGGGCAATGAAGAAGGAGTCAACGTGGTTTGCATTAGCTTTGATGTACATTATAAGTAGTTTGTGGTCGTGGAAGATTGGAGAATTTCATCTGTTTTTTAGGGTTTTGTCATTTTGTCTTGCATCAATTTCCTTGATTTGGTTGAGATTATGAAGGAAACCAATGAAATATTGAGTTCTAGGGTTTTTTATTTGTGATAGTTTTAATTTTGAGTTCTGATATTGTTGTCGTCAAGCGATCAAATTATCACTACTTAACTATAACAACTTCAGTATTGCCAAGTTAGTAGTGAACAAACTAGATAGGGTTAAGCTAACCCTGAGTCGTCTCTCAATGAATATGAAATTGATTTCAAATATTTGATACTTATAAAAATATATCCTAATGCAATTAAACCTAGTAACTATTGAAATATAGGGTTTTGATATGCAAAAGAATGAATGTCATGCAAATTAAAGATTGTAAATGGTGACACATGTGTGCTGCTACTCGTGTGCGTCAATGGTGGAGGCTCACGCAGATCTGCTGTTGTTTCGAGGTGAATGCGCGTGGTGGAGGGCGACGTCGAGCATGGTGCAGATTGTTGTGGTGGCAGCATGATGATTTGGAGAAGATGGTGGCACGAAGATGGAGGATTATGTTGTTGGTTCGTCTCGCGCCGCACTTGGTTCTGCTCATGGAGGTTCGATGGTTGAACACAGCAAGTGCATGGAGGCTGCCATGGTTGTTGGTGCCGCAAATTGACGCTGGTTTGGCTTCGTTCACACTGCCTCACGAACTTAGTTTGTTTTTCGACCAGAAAGAGGTGCAAGGCTAATGGTGGTTAAGCGTAGGTGTGATCTGTGGTGGCTACCGACGTGGCTGCGAGGCTGACGACAAGTGGTGGCAGCATGATGATGGAGGTTAGGGTTTCATGTGTGAGATTGAGGGTTGAAGATGATGAGGTGGCAGTGTGTGATAGGCCAATTTAGTTAGTGAAGGATTATAACACGTGTCATCATGTGGTTGGACAGATTTGGAAGGTGATGATTGCCACATGGCATGATCTGGTTGAGTGGAGTTTAAGTGGTAGGAGGGGTGCAACTTAGAAAAAACTAGGGGTGCAAAATAGATTTTTAGGTGGTCCACTTGAAATAGGGGAGTGTGTATGTAATTTAGGGGGTGCAGAAGTGATTTTTCCAGAACTTGCTAATTTCAGCCTTATTTAAAGGTGGTTTTTAACTTCAATGAATTTATTTTTCCACCTTAAATGAGCTTAATCTTAACTTTAGTTGCATCAACAAATGTTAAAATATCCAAAAATAATTTATGCAGCTATAAATCACTTTTTAAGACATCTTTATCACACAAGCTCAAATAGTCTAATTATTAGAATTGTTAATTAAATCACTCATTTAAGCTTGAAAATTCAATTAAAACCCCCAAATTTAAACATTAAATGAGGGCAAAAATTTAAACTCATCAAGTTCCAAATTGAGGAAAAAGGACATCATATTTTGGATTATCATGGAGTTAAAGCAAGAATAGAACACAAGAGTGATGGAGAAACAAAGAATTGGATTATCATTAGATACAAACTTCACTAGATTTGGTTTCATAATTCAATTCAAAGCAAAAACACCAAACGATATTCTTCTAATTCCTACTCTCGCATTCACACCTTATGTAACAAGCCCTAATGTCTTAGACCTTTCCTTATTAAGATTTCGCATTAATGATCAAAATTATGATGTTATGAATGACCAATCATGTACTTTATGTCTAGATGCATAATCAATTAGTTGTTTATTCTAGTCTAGGTTCTAATATCATGTCCAATGATTAGATACCCAAAAATATCCAATCAATAATGATCATGTAGTTAAAGAAAGAATAGAACACAAGAGTGATGGAAAAAATTATATTGATTAATGGAATTCACATAAAATTAAGAATATATTACACCCAACTCCCGTGAATGAGAGATTTAGCTACTCCTAGGCATACTGAATACTAGACTGATGTTGAAATTAAATGCCTCCATTCTTCAAAATGCCCTTATACCTTAAAATGTAGAGATATCAAGTTTCTCTCTCTCCAAATGTGTTTTTTACCTATGCCAGACCCTCTACTTATAGACTTTCATAGACTTGATTTTGTACTTGAATAAATTGTAATAGATAATCCTTGAGATATATCTTTTAATCTTTGAAGATTCTATATCTTTGATATATTCTTCAAATCTTATCATTTGTAATTTGAATAATCAACTTTGTGGATATATGATATTATTGATAATCTTTGACTAGTTAATATTTCACTTATTTTGTCAATAATCTTCCCAAATCTTTGAGATTTTCGCTTATTTGAAAAATATATTCCAAGCTTTTGTCTTTTCCACTTTTACTCAATAAAACCTAAAATATCAAATAAAATCCAAAACTAAAATAACAATAAAACATAAAAAATAAATAAAATAAAAACATGATAATGTCAATTATCAAACACCCCTTTTGAGATCTCACGTAATTTTTTCTTTTTTAATAACAAGCAAAACTCTGATACCATCCTACAATTAGAAACTTGGCAAAATTAATTCATAAATACTCGTCCAAATTTATTCAAATGAAACATTGTAATTTTTTTTTCAAACATCCTTAAATAGTCGATTACAATTCGTCAAAACTAAAAAAAAGAAATAAATTCCAAAAAGAAGTTCGAAATCCATTTACAAAAACCTTCCAAATGTCCCAAAGTTCTCCCCATCGCTTCTCCTTGCATATACACATTTCCACTATTATTTGCATTCACATATGCTCTCATATAATACACACATTGTACGATCATCGCACAACCACAACAATTTCAAGAGTGAGCTTAACAAAAAAAAAACAATATACAACCATATTGTGATATCCTACAACTCACTTCATGACCACAACATAATACATTATTCATCCAAATCATGTTACCATAAAATAATATCACATAGTATACCATTCTCTCATATCCAACCATTACCTTTCCTGCGTACCAATGCCTCTTGGAAGGAACTTCTCACCTGCTTTCTATAAGACTTACAAGCAACAACCCTTACCTGCTCACCAAAGCCTTAGGCAAAAGCACTTTTGCTAAGCTTAAGCCAAAGTATTACACTAGAACAAAACTCCTTCTTATCCGACTCACCAAAGTCCTCTGAGTAAAATTGCAACTTGGTTTTACATTTATGAGAGAATTCATATTGTTTCATCACATATGTATACACATGCATGCAACATCTCATCACATTATCAACATACCTCAACTCATCATGCAACTACATCATATCATGCCACATCATACCATACCATACATATATGTGTATAAATCTAAAAAATATATAAGTAACCACACATCATCATCATGTCATGTCATATCACATAGTCCATCATGCATCAACTCATCATGTTCAAACATTTAGTGTACTACAAACAGGGATCCACCACAATTTATCACAATGCAAGTATCAACATAATACAACTAGAAAATTAACAATCATGTGTGACATATATCTCCAACTACCGACATTCAAACGAATATCACGTCGTTCAAAATGAAGAACAACATGTTACAGATTGGCTGTCAAAATTTCAGCTAAATCCAATGGTTAACAAATTAGGTAACTCAATTTTACAAAAACTATATAAACTATAAAATATTAGTGGCGCCTGACGCCCTAAAACTAGCGCCTAGCACCCAAAAACCAGAGGCCCAGCGCCTAGCAGTAGGAAGCCAGCGTCCGACATTCCAAAAACCCGAAAAACAATGTCAAAGCGCCCCAAAACCCATTTTTCAACACATGTAAGCATCCAAAATATGCAACCAAACTTAACCAACATCTAATCAACATAATACTTGGATTCCAGGACCTTAAAACACCAAATTTTTTTTTTACTCCAATAGATCATCCAACCAAAGAATTTCACGACTTCTATATTCATTATAACGAAGAAAATTCTACACTTGTAATCCAATTACAATGATCAACCATAAACTCGTTTTGTTCTTCAGTTAACCACCTTAAACCACCATGCTAATTCCAAAATCATATAAATTGCCAAACAAAAGAAAATTCCCAATATTGGCATGAATAGAAAATTTTCCAAGAACCAATAACCCAACCAAATCTGTTTTATGCTACCAACAGAAAATTTCACTGCACAAAAATTATAATTAACACGTATTATATTCATGAACATAGAATTGTCATCTTAATATCAAGACCAACATGGTCTACAATCAACTCATACCTCTCAATTAAAAATTTCCATTTCAGAATCAATTCCTTATAACCACAAAATTAGCAAAAATCATGTACTTAACAAATTATACATTTCTCCTAACCACAACTCATGTAATTCAACCAAAAATTAAAATTTTGCACCCACTACTTCACTCTTTTGAAATGCATATTTAGAAAGCATATCCAACAAAATTATCCACTTAAAAAATTTTGAAAAAAAAAAGAATTTTCCATGATCACATCATCATACCAATTCTTAACTATGCCCAATTTTATTCTGAAATAATTTCTCCAACCCAAACTATTTCAATTCCATCCATCATAAAAAAAAGAACCGAACATAAAAAAAAATTATGTTGTGGCCTTAATCCCAAAGGAAATTTACGCCACCAATATCTTAACATCATATCACCATAGAACTCATGCATGGAATATGAACGATTATCCAACGGTTACACCCATCAAGAAAATTGGATAGCTCCCCTTACCTGGAAATTTATAATCACCAGCTCTAATTCTTCTAAACCAATTCTACCTTAAGACTTTTCTCTCCACACCACAAACACATTTCCTCAAAAAAATTTTGCAATCCCTACTTTCCTTCTCTCCCAAAACTTGCATTCCACTCTAAACTCTCTATGCATTCTTCTTTAAAAAAATTATGACTTAAATTTTCTAATGATTCAACTGCCTAAATTAAAATAAAAATATAAATATTAACCTTAAATTAGTTTTAACATTGAGACGTATATTAAAATAAAAATATAAATATTAACCTTAATTTGGTTTTAACATTGAGATGTTGATTAAAATAAAAATATAAATATTAACCTTAATTTGGTTTGAACATTGAGACATAGATTAAATTAAAATAAAATTAACCTTAATTTGGTTTTAATATTGAGACGTTTTGCACTAACTCTCTTCTTTAATTCTTATTAATCAGTCTTAACCATAGTGTCTGTGACCAAATTCAATGAATCTTCCTTCAATCTTTCATATTCCACAAATACTTAAAAAAAATTGTAAAAAAATTTAAAGTTACTTTACTCTAGTCAAGGCTCAAACCCATAAACTTTAATCACATCAACCATTTCATACCAACAAGCTAACACATTTTCAATATCAACCATAAGCAACACAAGTAATACAAACATCTAAAACACACTAACACATTTTAAAATATTTATCAAAAATAAATTACATATAATGCACATGACAATAATTGAACACATAACCTTCAACCTTATCCTAAGGTTAGGCCCTTAACCAATTATGCATCACTTGCTTTATCAATTATCATTATTAATTATTATTTATTACTTCCACACCCATCATTTCTCTTGCCACATTACTTATTTACTTTAATACTATTTCCAAGTTCAACCAACTTACTTGCAAAAACTATAAATATTTTTCATGGGTTTTACAGTTGTCCTCCAAATGATTCTCCATCAATTGTGCCTCTTGTGTGTGTGGGTTTCTTGTGTGAATTTGGAGACAAAGGGCTGGTGATGGGTGGTTCTATGTGTCATTTAGAGATGATGGGTAGTTCTTTGTGACATTTGGAGATGGTGATGATGAGAATTGGTGGACTGGAAATGCTATAGTGAAGCGTTGTAGATGATGTTAGATCAGATACCTCCTTACCAAAATCGTTTTCATAATCAAAATCAAATAAAAGATCTTGCCAATCACTGGATGCCATATGTCCACCCATTAATAGAGGATTTTTAGTGAGTGCAAAAAGAAAAGCATGGGTGTGAGGATATTAAGAATCACGCGTTTGGCCACAAGCCCATTTTGGAATAGGAGTTCAAAAAGAAAAAGAAAGGGTAGTGTGGTTGATAAAAAATTTTGGGTTGTTGGCCCATTTTGTAAAATGGGGTTTAAGAATAAAAGGGCGCACTATGGGTGTTCAAAATAAAATTAGGTTGTTTAGGGTTTAGGGTAAAATATTTAATGAAATGAAAGACATAACTAGTGAAGTCCTAGTTTAACTAAAGAAATATGTATAAAACACTCATACAAAGATTGGACTAGACTTGATCATCACTAAACTATGTTAAGTACCCATTGGATCACTCATTGATTAGATGTTATGTAATGACCAACCCAAAATAAATTGTGATTATATTTGATTATATGATGTTTGTTCATGATTTCCATGCAAACTTTATCATAAGTTAAATTAACATAATAGATGAAATATAAAGAAAAAACAAAACAAGTGCATTGAGCAAACAAGTTAAAGTTGATAAGATACTTGTGCTAATTCGACGGCTAAAGACAAAAGAACCAGACAAGTCAAGTTAATGGAGTCACCAAAAGAATGAAGTAAGTAACAAGTACACCTACCAAATGACTGGATTGACCAGATTATATGGAAGTCAAACTTATGCACTAGACGAGTCATATTGACAAGAGGAGTAAAGCTTAATCAAGTTAACTAGAGGAGTAAAAGCCAAAGTAAAACCATACGAGATGAAAGTCAAGTATACTAAGTAGACGAGTCAAATACGTGTTGACCAGACAACATAAGAAAGTAAAAGTTGACTAAACAAAGTCTACAAAGGGTACTAGAAAACCCATCAGATGAGACAAAGAATTGAACCTGAAAATTAAAGTAAGATCAGAGATGATGAAAGTGAAGTATACTGAGTACACGAGTCAAAGGTGAGTTAACCAGACAACATAATAAGAAAGTCAAAACTGACTAAACTAAGTCTACAAAGGGTATGAGACGACCCATAAGATGAGACAAAGAATTGAGCTTGATCTATCATTTCATAAAAAAAAAAATGTTCAAAAGGAAGATTAAATACACGAGTATCATATCAAGATTTATTATAAAAAATTAGAAGAAATCTAATTAATTGAAGAAGAAGAATATAGAGAATATTTACGCTAATGGAAGATCACAAATTTTGAAGAATATCATATATGATTTAAATTAATTCTAACAAAAGGAAATATTCTGAAGATTTCAAATTACTTGAAGAATAACCTAAAGATTACATTCAAAGCTAGAACGGTAATATTTGAGTTGAAGAATGAAGAAATTCAAGTTGAACAAATATAAGAAATGAAAGAATGGATAATTCAAAGATGCAAACACTCTAATAGATATATCAAGTCTTTCCTTATAGATGAAGATATTGAAGTAAAGAGAAAATATTCAGTAGAAATACATCAATTGTCATATTCTAGAACAATATTATAAATATCAACAACTAAATGAAAAAGCAAACAAATTGGGAATGAATGGTTGAATAAAGATAGAATGAGAACGAGCAGAAGATTAATATACACACTTATACTATAGAGTCTACCACAACTGAAATCGTGATGGAATGACTAACCAAAAACAATCATTTAAAAAAAAGGTTTGAGATCGTCACCGTAGTTTATTTTGAAAAACTCTGGAGAAATTGAAAAGTAAGACATGGTTTGTGAAATTTGATTTAGGTTCGAGAGTCTGTTACACATAGGAAAGGTATTAGTACCCTACAAAGTCCATCCCACGACGACCCATTTAATATAATGTTCAAACAGTGATGTGGTTTTTCAAAATATTTAATTTACCCCAAAAGTAAGAAAACATTGTACAAAAGGAAATAAAAATATTTTTGTTTGAAAAAACAATTTGACAATGAATAATCCTCACTTCTATGAATTTCCACTCATAATGGAAAATCAAGGTTTACATAGCTCTAAATGAAAAAAATCTATTTAAAAAAGATTTTGAAACTTTTTTGATTTTTTGAAGGTGAACCACATAAAGACTAACCTCACTTCTACGTATTTTCATTCACAATGGAAAATCAGGATCATGTAGTTCTTAAAAAACTAATTGAGAAATTGTTGGTTATTTTTTTATTTTTATAAATTTTTTATATTTTTGGGTATTTTGAATTATGTGAAAATTAGTGTCATGTGACACAAGCAGCGGAGCAAACACAAAAAAGGTAAAGAAAGAAAATATTTGTCATTTTTAAATTTTTATTATTTATAAAAAAATAGAGTATGTAAAAAGTGAAGTATCAAAAAGACACAAAGGCAAAAGTGCGATACACAACATGGGGGGTACGACTTATAAGTGTGTGGGTGTAGTAAATAACAATGTGGCCCAACCCACAGCAAAAGAAGACTACAATGGGTGTAAGAAGTGGGGATAGATATGCGGCCAACATTGGCATAAGGTCCAATTATAATACGGGTGCAAGAGCATTAAAATGAGGGGGTTTCTTCCTGCACCTCAAAGTTTTCTTCCTACATTGCCAAATTTTACTATGATTCCAATTATGTCCTACTAAATTTATATTTTAGATTTTAAATTAATTAGGTAATCAATAAATAGTGTTTACCAACCCTATTTACTACCTTCATCCACAATATTTATTGGAGTTGCACTCCCAAGTCATTTTTAAAGCACTAACGGTGATTTTAGTTTCTCCCGTCAACTTTCTTCTTCTTTTTCTTCCTTAGCTTTTTTCTTCTTCTCGTGTGATTCAGCTTCTTCGTGTATAAGGATGGCAAAAATACTCGAGCCTGCGGATATCCGCAGATAAAATCCGCGATAGATAGTTACTATCCGCAGGTATTTATTACCCGTGGGTAGCGGGTAGCGAGTATTTTAATACCCGCTTATAAACGGGTCGGGTACGGGTATCATACTATCTGTATCCGCGGGTACCCGTTATCCGCAAAAATTAAAATTAAAATTTAATTTATATTTTATTAAGTTAAATTTAATTAAAATTAAAATTAACAGTATATTTTATTATGTCAAATTTAATTATAATTAAAATTTAATTTAATTTATATTTTATTTTAATAATTTTATATTAAAAAATTTATAAAATATATATTTTTTTTAAATATTTGCGGGTATCGGATATCCATGGATACCCGCGAGTTTTAAAAATATTCGCGAATATTTTTTAAGCGGATACCCGGCGGGTAAACGGACGGGTAACGGGAGGATTATTTTTTGGCGGTCGGGTTACGGGTAGGCACTATCCATGCCCGACCCGACCCGTTGCCATCCCTATTCGTGTATCTTCTTCCTTCAACGAGTTTCTTCTTACTTCATCGGCTTCGTGCATCCTTTGGTTAGTTTTTTTTAAGCTTAGAATTACACTACTTGTTTATGGGTTGTTTTTATTTTTACAACTTTTTTTTATTATTTTGAGCATATATCGTGTAACACCCTAGGAGGATATTACTTTATAAAGCAAATTCATATAATTCTTTGGAATTAAAATAATAGATAAAGTTCCCAAGCTTGGGAAAATTTAAAAATGATATTGCTACGTTCAAATACTCTGATGCATCCTTGTTACAAAACCATTAGCTCGTGATAGGTATAACAAGCTAACAACTGAAGTAGGCATATTAGATATGAAAATTGTGATCTGATGTGTGTTTAGCATGTTAATCTTATAAATCCATATATTGATTTCTTTTAAATAAGCTAATGTGAGCATAAAATGTGAACTATCATAATTAGTCTGCTGATTTTACAATTTTATTCGTTGATTTCACTTAAAAAGTCACTATATGCAGGAAACATAATCTAATACATCTTTTAATCTGTTGATTTTACAATTTTATATGTTAATTTCATTTAAACAACATCTGGATACAGAAAGTTCAATTTTACAAATTTTTAGTCTATTGATTTTTCAAATTTATGTGTTAGTGTCACTTAACTAGATTTTGTGTAGAAACCTATTATTTGATGAATTTTTAGTTTGTTAGTCTTTCGAATCTATATGTTGATTTCACTTAAATAGTAAATATTTGAATAAAATAGATTCAAAAGTTGATTGGGCCAAAGCAATGGTCACGTGATCAAGTACAACCTGCTCTTAAAAGCTATTCCATCAACTATTTGCTACTTTTTAAAAAACATTGAGCATAAAATATATGTGTTGTGTGATTCCAATGTGCGTGTACCTTACATGATCTGAATTTATTGATCCACTCATGAAAACTCATTGGAAACATAATACTTTAATCAGATACAGATAATCTAATGCCTTTACATTACTTTGATAAAATAAACAGAATTAAATACAAGAAATTTGCACAATTCAACTAACTGAATATGCATTCAATTTGTTCATCTATAAATATTACATTTACAAACATGAATATGCATCCATACTTTTTAGATACAACCACACCTACAATCATCATGCCTTGTCGCCAACAACGTCATGTCCAATCTAAGGAAGAAGACTCCACTCGTCCCACTCCCAACTCTCCAAATCACGAACACCAAGGAACAATTGAGGCTTGGTTTGAAGGGGATGAGAAAATGTGTCCAATTTGAAGTTAACCCAATGGATGAAGAAGAACCCACTACTGAACCAATGGAAATTGTCCCTTTCAACCCTCCAAAAGACAACAGCTCTATGACATTCATTAACTGCATGATCAAATCTATGGCATTCATGATCTGCTTACCTCGTTCCAAAACAGTAACCATCATTAGGATGACTGATTGGGTTGTCTTTTAGGGTCATGCATTGCATTTGTAGTGTTGTATTGTTGGTTTATGAGTTCTATCAGTTTTTTAGTCAATTGATTTTAAATTTTAGCATGTTGATTGTATCAAATTTTTTCTATTTCTAGTTCTTGTCCCCGGTACAATGTCCTTCGATTATTAAAAATAATTGCTTTTATTCTTGTTCTTCATTGCTTTAACTTCTATTTGATGAATTCAAAGGGGGAGAAATATTGAAGGGATTGAATTAAGAAATTGAAAAGTAAATGTATATTGGGTGAGAAAACTAATGAACCAGTTTCTGTATGACAACCCATACTAGTGATAGGGGGAGCATGTGCATTTATGTGTGTTTGTTATCTTGTGTGTACTGCTTTGGGATATTTTTTAGATTCACAAAAGACAAGCAAAGTGGATGGAATATTTGGAAAAATTTCCTTATTTGATCAAATACAAGAAAGGAAAATCAAATGTTGTGGTTCATGCTGTTTCTAGAAGGCGCAATCTCTTTTCAAAACATGGAGCATAAATTCTTGGTTTTTGATCACATGGAAGAGTTGTATGGACAAGATAATTTCTTTTCCCATTTTTGCTAGTTGTCAAAAGAAGGCTCAAGGGGGTACTTGTTTAGAGAGGGTAAGTTGTGTGTGTCTCAAGGTTCCTATAGGAAGCTCCTCATCAAGGAGTCACATGAGGGAGGTCTCATGGACAATTTTAGAGTTGATAAAACTCTAAGCATTTTTCAAGAGAAAGGAATTTCAAAGGAATTGTCATAAGTATATTGCATGTTTGTAAGCCAAGGCTAAAACTATGCATCATGGTTTGTAGATCCCCCCTACCCATTGCTTCATCCCATGGGAATACATTAGCATGGATTTTATCCTTGGTCTACCCAAAACTCAAAGGAGATATGACTCTATCTTTGTGGTTATGGATAGGTTTAGTAAGATGGCTCATTGCGTACCATATCAGAAGGTAGATGATGCAAGTTACATAGCAAAAAACTTCTTTAGAGATGTGGCAAAACTCCATGGTTTTCCTAGGACCATTGTATCTGATAGGGATATTAAGTTCCTTAGCCATTTTTGGAAGACACTTTGGTCTAGGCTAGAAAGCGAGCTTCATTTTTCCACCTCTAGTCACCCCCAAACTGATGGGCAAACCGAGGTTGTGAATAGTTCATTAGGAACCATGTTAAGAGCTATTTTGAAAGGAAACCACAAGTCTTGGAATGAATACCTTCCCCACATTGAGTTTGCATATAATACAAAATCTCTCCATTTGAAGTTGTATATGGCTTTAATCCTCTCATTCCTTTAAACATCATACCTCTCGCAAATCCTAGTGATTTCATTCATAAGGAATGAGTATCTAAGCCCGAATTTGTGAAGAAAAATGCGTGAGAAGGTGATGTCTCAAATACAACACCAAATCAAGAGATACATCAAGAAAAATAAGAAAGGTAAGAGGGAAGTGGTTTTTTAGGAAGGAGATTGGGTTTGGCTCTATTTAAGCAAAGATAGATTTCCAAAACAAAGGAAGTCCAAACTCAATTCTCGTGGTGATAGACCTTTTAGAGTGCTTCAAAGAATTAACAACAATGAATATAGGCTATAGATGCCATGTGAGTATGATGTGAATGCTACTTTTAATGTTTGTGATCTAACCCCTTTTGTAGATGATTTGGAGCAACATGAAGATGAAGAGCCTCTAGATTTTAGGTCAAATCTTTCTCAAGAGGAGGGGACGATGGCACACCCCTAGCCAATGGTCCTATCAAAAGGAGCATGGCCAAACAAATTCAAGAAGAGTTAGCATCCTCTCGACAAGGTAAAACTAGCTCCTCTTCTCTTGGGACATCGTGAAGCATTTCTAGACCTTGTATTAAGGGTCTTGTACTATAGGATTACCTTTGAAGATCTTGTAGTAAGAGCCAAGTAGTATAGGATTTTAAAAATAATCTTGCTTGAGTAGGAATGCTTAACTAGAAGTGTAATATGGATGATATGATACAATAAAGTGGTGTGTGTGGAATAACAACCGTTGTTAAAACTAATTGTTATATCTTATCATTAACATCTTACACGAAAAATTAATTGATATGCTTACCATTTTAACAAAGATCAAATATCCATGATCTCTTAAAATTATGAATGCATTATTAGTTTTTTCAGGACTACAATACTTATTAAATCAAATATACACTTTTTAACCTTTATAAAATTGTAGGCCTTGTTGAGTATACACAAATATTCTTAACATTTTTGCAATATGTCCTTTCTCTAAATAAATTACAGCATCTTGTAATACGAATTATTTAGACTGTACAATGCCATTCTATTAGATATAAAATCATCATATCTTTCAGACACAAGGGCTGAGCATGCATGGTATAGAATCTAATTTGTAATTATATGATTAGGGCAGTGATTCAATGACCAATAAAATTTACACGAAACTGAATAAATGAATCCGGTTACTTCGTTTCCGTTCTCTATCCATATCCCTCCTCTATCATACATATTCTTATTCTCGTGAATAAGAGTTTTATGTTACAAATCAAAATTGTGGTGGACTTGCAAAGATCACATCTAGTTTCACTTAAAATTCTCATTCTAAATTAGAAAGAGCAACTCATCTCCCAGCAAGAATAGTATAACAAGTTGCACACATCTCCCTTCCCTCTCCACAACCTGTACAAAAAGTCCCAATGTTGACTAAATGAATAACTAACATCCACACGAGAGCAACTGCACTTTTGACATGGCTGCATCATCGCATAAAGCATGCAACCAACCAGCCATTCAATGCTAGCTGCTGGCGGGCAAGTAACAATCAAGAAATTTGGAATCATTTCCAGCCCATGCTATAGTTCCTCCTGCAGTGTCAAAGGAGCTGTTTGTTTCACCTCATTCAGTAGGGAATGACATATGGAAGAGCAAAAGCATCTGCCTGCTCTATAAGCAGAGCTTCTGCCCATACCTGTGGTGTATCCCCAACATCTGAACATTTTATCATGGATTTTCTTTCAGGAAGATTGCCGCCAAATAACCACTCTTCATCAAAATCAGTCCAATGATCCACCTTAGGTACTGAATATAACTGGTCTAGGTACTTGGTATCTGGATGGGGTGGCTTTAAATGGGCTTCAGTTAACAAATCAGTCGACACAATAGCAGTGTGAGTCTTCTTGGAAGAAGCTGAAAATGGCTTAGCCTCAATGACGCCATTTATCTTGCATTCTTTATTTTCTACCTTAACACAGTTGTCTTCCTGTGGCCTATATGAAGAATCTGGAGTGGAAATCAGAATCCTTCCATTATCAGTGAAAGAGTGAGAGGAAGACAGTTTTGGAAACTTATTGGGAAAACTGTCATCAACTGTAAAAGAATTAAACTTGTCAGTCAACCGCAGATAATATGCAAGCTTGAGAATATTGATCAATATGAATGAATAAAAATTATCAATATAAACATGACATTAGTGAAAACCCACCGTGGATGTAATATCTCATTTTAGGTCATTGGGCCAGCAATATACTACTACTCCAAATCCAATAAGTGAAACATCTTATTCAAATTTTAAATATTACTTTATAGGATCACTGAGTAAATGACAATAAGACTCATCTTAAGTAACACTCACCACGTGGAACTCCATTTGACTCAATGTCCTTTCGTTTTTTGAGATTTTCCCCTCTAACAGGGACCTCAAGGCTGTTCCTAGAGAGCTGTGCAAAATCGTTAACTCCAATTTTGTTGCTTTCTTTTGATTTATTTTGGTCTGCTGTTTTATGTTCACTATGCTCCCTAGCTTTCTCCTCCTTTTTCTTCTCTTTATCCCTGTCTTTGTTCTTCCCATGCCCTTTCTTCTCCTTCTCTTTATCTTTCCTTTTATCTCTTCTTTTATCATCTTTTTTATCCTTAACCTTTTCATTTCCTTCATCTTTCCTTTCCTTAACCTTTCCTTCTTTTGTCTTTCGTCTGGCCATTTCTTTATCTTCATCTTTGTCTTTCTTTTCTTTAACCCTTTCGTTCCCTTCAACTGTTGCTTCCAAATTCCTTTCAAAAGGTTTTCCCAAATGTTTGGGTATTCCATCAACTCTAGGATGAAAATTTCCAGCATGATTTGGAACAGGTGTATTTCCAGTAGGTCGGACCTCTGGTTGAATTTCCCTCCCATCAATCTTTTTAACATCAAGACCCTTATCCACGAGTTTTTCATTACCATCACTAAAGGTGCCACCAGCTTTCGCCACCAACCTAAAAGTTTCTTCATCTTTTCTATTGTCTGTATTAGTGGATTTATGAACAAATTGATTGTCAGCTCCTCCATTATCGTCCCTAATCCTCCGGTTCAACTCCAGGAGGAACTTTGAAGTTTGGTTGTCCTCAACCAAATGATTTTTCTCTCCTGCCTTCTCCCCATTGCTACCAGTACACTGTTTGGTGAGTCTATTCTCAAACATGATGTCCTTCTTATCATCTTGCTTAATTGCCTTTTGATGGAGATTACCATTGAGGACCTCAGCTTGTCTTGGAAAGCCTTTGTCATCTGCAGTACTGATTTTACTTTTATCTCTGTCTTTGTTCTTATCCTTGTCCTTATCTTTCTTCTTCTCTCTGTGTTTTTCCTTTTTGTCCTTCTTTTCCTTATGCTTTCCATCTCTTCCTTCTTTGTCCCTCTTTTCCTTACTTTCCCTCTTCTCTTTGTCTTTCTTATCTTTCTTATGTTTTCTCTCCTTCTGCTTTTCCTGCAAGTAACATTGTGAGAAGAGGTATTTGCAATTGTCAAATAAGGGAAAAAGCATAATGGCTTCACAATATCTACACCCAAGAACAACCAAGGAGAAGAAAGAGAAACTATCACAATTAAAACAGTTAAAAAAATTGGATTCTTGTCTTCAAGACCATCTTAAATTTCAAAAGCAGAAACCACAACAATTAAAAGATCAAAGTCCATTCAGTATACAATATCTACCCACAAAGTGTTCTGTATTTTAGGAAAGGTTTCAGCCAACTATAACCAAACTCTGAGGGAAAACATAATTCCATCGAAGTCAAAATAAAAGTATAATAATTAATGCCTAGTAATTAATCAGTCCCAAAGATTATATTTTTAAACAAGGAGAAACACTTCCAATGCTAGATGCTAATGCTGGCAATTGTGATCTGTTATTTTCATTCTTCTTTGCTTTTGGCACAGATTAAAAATACTTTATAATGTAACAATTTTGAAGAATGTTCTGTTATCACTAATACCGAACTAAAGGGATCAGAATAGCAACTGACATCTTATTATGAAGGATGACAGGCAAATACAACATACATGTACAGATGAACCAGCAAACTTTTCTTCTACTATGTTCTTCGCTTCAGTTGCCCTATATTATTAGACCTACCTTTTGCATCATTGTAATAATGAGTCTTCCCCTTTTCACTGGTGTTGACGTTATTCACATCCACAATCTATATGAAATAATTACAAGCTTACTACTACTACAAGGGACTAGATGAAATTATTCAAACATAATGATTTAAACTAAGAACAAGACATGCAAATCAATGTAGCACACAGAATATTTAAAACTTAATTGAAATGACATTTTTTTATGCAATAACACAATCAAAATGAAAACAAAAACCTAGCACATTATTCAATTCCACACACACACACATATATTAGAACTAAATTAGGAAAAGGAAAATGATTATGATTGTTTAACTTTTATTTCAACATCCATACAAATATGTCCTGCTGTGTATAAATACAACCTTGAGAGGAATTATGAATCCAATTGAAGGAAACCAAAATGGTAATTATCATCAAATAATTATCAGTTGATCATAGTACTAAAGAAAATATTTTTCTAGATGTTTTCTTGTCTCTGTATAAATAATCCAAAGCCAATACTTGTTTAAGGAAAACAAAAATCATTCAGTGTCTAAAATCATATTTAAAATATCCTTTGACATTAAAAAACAGAATCCAAATACACAGTTCACTAAAGGTGTTCAAAACCCAAAACTTCTACACAGATGGAACCCCAATTCAAATTATGTAGTTCAAGCCAGTTCCTATCATGCAATACCTTAAAGGTTTAGTCATAATTAAAACAACTACTAAAATTGGAACAGACTTGGTCACAGGAACAAATTTAATGGGTAACATACCCCGTTCAATGAATCACCCAATGCAAATAATCCTAGCTGATCAGCAAAAGTTCAACCTCCATACTGAAACTCCCTCTGTCAGATTGTTCTAGGATCCACTACTTTATTTTTGTTGAAAATTTATTTTTTCTCAAAATGTAGCATAAGAAAAGAGAATATGTGACCAAACACCCCTACCAATGTTGTGTCTCACAAAGAAAGTGATATTGTTTGCATGTGTTACATAGAAAGAATAATTAATGAAAGGAATCATCCCTTAAGAAACTTAAAGTGTAAATCAATTATTCTTAACATTTTCCAGAGATGTATTAGGCCTAGGTGGATGATTACTGATGTTTACTCATTTTTAACAAAATGACTCATAACTCGATTACTGATGACAGTTATTCAATACTAATCACAGGGTAGTGTTTTGAAGAACTCATACTCCCAAGAAACGAGAAAAAAAAAATCCATAACAAATTCATATATCATGTATGAGAGACTGATTGCACTACTTTGTATCTACCTTAACAGGCATACCAAATATTTTATAGATACCTCTTGAAATAAATGATAACTCAACACTTCTAACATGAAAGGCTGAAAATAGGTAGTGCATGACAAGAATTAAATTTAGGTGATAAACACATTTAATAATCATAATATTGTTCCCTCTTCACCAGTAATTAACTAATTTCTCCACTCAATACTCATGGAACTTGTATATTAAGCACTATATTTGACAACAGTCCAAAAGTCCAAAATTTTAACACAATTCAGAAAACCTATTATGAATCCTGTATTTAAATATCAATTAAGATAAACTCGTGTGCATCCCTTGAACCAACTAGCATCAGCAAAGAGTGAAACTGCATTATTCATTGCAGGCCAAAACATATACAGTGATGTAAGCCTCCAATCAGCTTCAATTGCACTTATCCGAACAACCATGGCTTATGTTATAGTTCAAAAAGGACCAACTTAAATGTTTATAGCAAGCATTTTTACAACAAGCTCCAAACAAATTGAACTTATATCACTACTAAGTAAAAATAAAAAGATAAAAGTTAATGACTACATAATTCATTTGAACATTTTATACAGAAAAGTTTTAATGCTCCATCAAGTAAAACAACATTATAAAACCAGTCCATTAGTCATACTATATATACAATGTGAATATAGTAAAGTATATTAACCTTTTTCAACAAGCCTACTTCATCTGTTATAGTCTTCTTTAAATATCCTGGTGGCGGAAATGGAAAACAGCGCGACATTGCACAAAAACACAGATATGCCTAGCGTAAAAGTCTTCAAGACAGAGTACTTGAATTAGTTTCCAACAGCTGCCCAGTTCCAGAAAGGGGACAAACCAGAACCAGGAACTATACTCTTGTCCATGCACCATGTCACTGCGTTCATCTCCAGAATGCACAGCAGGCAAGCAAATGATTCAACCAATCAGTATACAATTACTTTACTAGTGTCAGTCTAACTATATCAATTCAAAAAGGCTGCTTTAAAAATGTAAAAGACCACTGAAATCAGATACGCCAAGTTCCTTATGAGCAAATAAAGAATCTATCAGCTTCTTCTTCGTGTCAATTCCAAAGCCAAAATTGTCTCCCAGCGAAGTCAAAAAACAGAGAAAACAACAAAAATGAAGACTCAGATGGCTTTGCACTGGTTCTCCAATCTTGATCAACAATTCCCAGTTATAATAGACAATCTTCTTCCATGCTCAAACAATTAATGTCAAAGACCATCTTAAGCAATCTCCAAGGGCAAATGTTCAACAAAAATAGCTTTAAATCCAGAATATGAACCCCTCGAAAGTCCAGAGCTCTTGCCCATTTCACGCAGACCCACACCACAGAATTAAGGTCGTCTTCTCGATGACACCTTCTGATCAAAACAAGCGCAAGTTGCGATCTAATGAAACCCTAAAAAAATATAAACAAGTTCAGTACATATACTCCATAAATGCCTACGAGTAAACCAAACCCTAATTCCAATTCCAAAAACTTATATTTATTAAACATAAAGCGGCAATTTGAAGGGAAGAAGAAGAATCAAACAACTTTTAAACCCAGCCACTAATGAATATATAGATCAAAAAGTTAAAAAAGGAAGCTCTGATCGAAAGGGTTCATCCAAAAAAGAAGGAAGTGAAACACCGATTAACGAGGTGAAAATTGTTGCCTAATATTACCTAGTAAGCTACAAAGCCACCATTGTAGGATGACAGGATCTCTCTTTCTTTCACTCCAATAAAAAGAAGAAAGAGAGAACAAGATCTCAATATACAAAAAACTATCTATACGTATTTGAGGGAAGTACTTTTTGTTTGTGTGCTATTGCTATTGGTATGCTAGAGGCGGTTTTTGTTCTCTAGATTTGTGGATTTTGTTTCTCTTTTGTTTACCCACTGCTTCTCTTCTTCTCTTGTGTTCTCTCTGCTCTATTTGCGTCTTATGCTTGGGTTGTGCTGTGTCTTCGGCTGTTCCTAATATTTATATCTCATCACTCAATTATTATTGATTGTTAGTGATATTCATAGTGTTGTTCTTTCTTTCTTTATTTTTATTATTATTTTTTTTTCTCACCTTCTTCTTTCTTCTGCTCGTTCTATTCCTAGTGGCTAATGTGCTATTTTTGCGTTCGGAAGTTACACGCGAGGAGGAAAAATAATTGAAAATAAAAACAACCACCGAGACCAGAACAAACAGCAAGGGCAACACTGGAATGACGAGAAAAACGCATTTTCAATCACACCGCATGTATGTACGAGTGTATTTAACGTGTCCAAGGAAATTCAGTTCTCATTTATTGGACAAATTTTACCATTTTGGTTGTAAATGGGGGAAATTTAATTTATAAAAAATTAAAAATTCTGACTTAGTAACTAAAGAAAAATGGTTCAAAAAACATGACAATTTAATGTCAAATTCATTATCAAATCCACATTGAATGTTAAGCTGGTCTTTAAATGTTTTTGTATGATAAATTTATAAAGTATATGAAACATACATTTACTTTTACAATACCTTTGTTTGTTTCTTCTTTAAAATAAATCTTGTAGTCTTCCTAGTCTCCCCCGACTAAATTTTCTATTTTACTATTTTAATTAGGGATGGTAACAAGGCGGGGCGGGAATGAGTTTCGTTATCTCATATCCATCCCCACACAAAAAATTCATCCTCATCCTCATACCCAAATCCAACGGGTATCAAACTTTTGTCTCATCCTCATCCCCATCGGGTAACGGGTATAATCTCGTACCCATACCCGTACCCGCGTTCTAATTACTTCAATATTAATTTTTATAAAAAAAATTACAACAAAGAAAACATAATATTATCAAATATTCAATATTAGGTGTTTGCTTGACACTGCGCCAAGAAACCGCACCACCTGCCAACATAAAAATGTAACCTGAAGTAGATTTTAAGCTATCTTGACATCCTGCAAAATCTGAGTCAAAAAACCCAGTG
>Ga0214544_1002470_pt1 | contig 38865 bp, 16 predicted proteins | sample CNSS3metaG_FD_160074 | JGI IMG/M metagenome (GOLD analysis project Ga0214544, IMG submission 160074) | Root nodule microbial communities from cowpea collected in UCLA plant growth center, Los Angeles, California, USA - CNSS3 | ecosystem: Host-associated > Plants > Roots > Nodule | place: USA...
TAAAATTCACATTTAAATTTAAAATATTTAATATTTTTATTGCATTTTAGATATTAAAATCTAAAATATTTTATATGTAAATGTTAATTTTACAAATATTAGTTTATTTTTCTAAAATATTTTGAATATTTAAAATATTTTTATATATCAATTTTAAAAATATTTTAGAATATAAATATTAGAAAAAAAATTAATAATTATATTCTTATAATATTTTAAATAATTATATTCTATTTAGCAATTAAATATAAGAATTTATTCAATTTATAATTAAATTTAATAATTTATAATTGAATTTAAAAAATAATAAATTCAAAGGTCAATTTTATAAAAGATATTAATATAATTTGTATAAAAGATATTAAATTTAGTGTCAATTTGAAAGGGACAAAATTGATTTATTTGAACAAAAATTAGGACTAAATTGAATAAAAATAACGAATATAGGGACTAAATTGAACAAAAAAATAAATACTACCACAAGCTAACATGTGGCACTAACATTGACACGTGGCATAACTGTGACTTGACACGTGGACCATTTTTTTCAAATTAAAAAAAATTAAAAAAAATTAAAAATAAAAAAACCAGGAGTTGACACGTGACATGTAGGGATGACAACGGGTCGGGTCGGGCACGGATAGTATGATACCCGTACCCGACCCGCTAAAAAAAAAATCCGCCCGTTACCCGCCCGTTTACTCGTCGGGTATCCGCTTAAAAAATACCCGCGGATATTTTTAAAACCCGCGGGTACCCGTGGATACCCGATACCCGCAAATATTTAAAAAAATATGTATTTTATAAATTTTTTAATATAAGATTATAAAAATAAAATATAAATTAAATTAAATTATAATTATAATTATAATTATAATTATAATTAAATTTGACATAATAAAATATACTGTTACTTCTAATTTTAATTAAATTTAACCTAATAAAATATAAATTAAATTTTAATTTTTTGCGGGTAACGGGTACCCGCGGGTATGGATAGTATGATACCCGTACCCGACCCGTTTATAACCGGGTATTAAAATACCCGCTACCCGCGGGTAGTAAATACCTGCAAGTAGTAACTATCCGTTGTGGATTTTATCCGCGGATATCTGCGGGCACGAGTATTTTTGCCATCCCTACCTGGCAACATAACCCTGGCCGCCAGGCGACTCAAGCCTGCCACCCAGTTTTCTAGGTTTTGTTGAACTGCCTAGTGGTGATGAACACCTGCTAGGCGACGGGAACCAATTTTGGTTCGATTTTGATGTTTTGTGAGTTTTTGGATGACTCTGATCGGAGGGAAAACCAATTTTAATTGTTAGGGGATGATTGGATGTCAAACTTCATTGAAATTCATGTAATTGATGGCCAAATTGGATGGAACAGTGTGAATAGACTCTTAGGGTTTGGAAAGTTTGGGGTTTGATGCTGCAAGACCAATTGGTGATAGAATCCTAATGGGAATTGGTAAGGAAAAAGTGTGGTAAGTACACTAGTCTAAATGTAGGTGAATTCGCATGAGGACTGGATGAAATGGGCAGGGAGAGGACAAGCTTAGGAGACTTGGAAGATCTCGTAGGGTGGAGAAATTCTGGGATGCCCAGAATTCATATGTCCGCTTGGCGGCACGAGGCCTGCTGCCAGGCGCCATCGCAGAGACAACCATCAGTGTGTGGCTACGGGAATTTTGGTGGTTTTGTGATTCTGGGAAATTTAGGTTCTTGTTACTTGCGGAGTTAGAAATAGGATTGCTTCATTCTTTGGTGAAGAGAAGGTCATTATAATGTAGTAGATGTAGTAGAATGTGGGGTGATGTAAAGTGAAGTGGGAATCATAATGATGAGTGACTAGATATAGGATACAAGGGATGCATTGTAATGTGTTAGTGATATGAGAATTAAGAGTTCATATAAATATATATAAGATAAACCTGACACCTTATGACTGAGATGATATCAGTAGTATTCCAATTTAATGGCGAATTGCGTTCATACCAGTGGTAGAAGACATAGAATTAACTTAGGATTAAGTGATACTAAGGATGACTAATAATATGATTTTAATTGAGAATTCTTGATTTGGTAATTATGATGGTGGTAGAGTAATGTAGGCACTATTGGTGTGCAAAGCTATGCCAATTGAACTAGTTGAGTGAAAGTGTATGTGAGAGTGTGAGAAAGTAAGCCTGAACCTAAACCAGAATTCGTAGTATGCAAATACTAATAGGGCGCCTAGCGGTAATATGTGAACCGCCAGGCGATAGCGATGAATTCAGAGGGCAACCTGCATGCGTGGCACCTGGCGACAGAGATCGTTCTACTAGGCGGTTTGAAAGCGTGGTTCGCCTGGCGGCTCAAGAGCAGTGCCAGGCGATATTGTTGCAGCAGAATTGGGTTTTGCTTGCTTTGATGTGCGTGGTCTACAAGGTTTTTATGATGTCTCGAAGTTTGGCTTACTGGTGTTCCTTGAGTTGTGGCTCAAAACATATTCCTTGAGTTGTGGCTCGGGATAAGGGTTAAGCATGTGTCATTCCTTGAGTTATGGCTCAAAATGACATCTCTTGAGTTATGGCTCAAGATGGCGGATGAACACGAGAAACTCTTGAGTTGTGGCTCGGGTTGGCAAGTGTTGCCGGTGTGAGTGTGCATGTTGTGGCATGTACGGATAGGTCCAGTTAGATTACCCTCCTTAGTATTAAGCTGACGAGTTTGGTAGTCTTGGGACATTACAAATGTTATTTGTATTGGGAACTCCACCTGGTGTTACAGTGTGTAATCCGTAGCATGGTTTCCTGCACGTGCTCTACCAGTTGTGGCTGGTAGGTATGGCAGTAAGACACCTTGAGATACTCATTAAAAGACGTAGAACTCAGTTAGCATGGTGGTGGTCATGTGGCATGAAATCAAAGGATGGAATTCCTTTGGTATATTTATGATGATATATAATTGTCTTATATATATATATATATATATATATATATATATATATATATATATATATATATATATATATAATTGTTTGATATTAGCTCGCCCTATTTGCTTGTGTTTGGCGATGATCATGTATGCGGTACACGGGAACATATGTTGTTGCAGGTGGATCTAGTGAGGCATAGAGCCGGAGCGGAACTAGTCTGGAAATAATTTATCAGAGTTTTATGATTTATTTTTTAAATAAATTGTAATATTTTATATTACTGAACTTTGATATTAATCATGGTTTTATATTTGAGTTATAATAGAGTTTTTGCGAATATTTATTACGGATATAAAGTTTTAAATTGCTCGTGTTTTGTGAATGATGTTTAATAAATGACGCTGACATATTATTTACGTAGTAATTATCTATTTTATTATTTAATTTCATAATATTCAGATGGGATGTTATAAGCAGACTTATCCTATTACGAAATGTTGGAGGTTATCATTGAGCTTAATTATTATGGTCAATTCAAAGTTGTTCTTTTCAAGTGTAAGTGGGCAGATACTACACGAGATAGAGGATATAAAAAGGATCAATGGAATTTTAATTGTGTTAACTTTGATAAACTAATTCATATTGGAGATCGTGACGAACATGAACCTTATATTTTGGCATCTCAAGCACAAATGGTATATTATGTAGATGATGTGGTTAATAAAGGATGGAGTGTTGTTGTGCATTTAAAGCCAAGAGATTTGTATGAAATGGGAGAAATAGTAAAAGAGGTATATGAAAATGAGACATACCAAGATCAAGAGCTAGAGAAATTTTATAATAATGACAATGAATATGTGCAATTGACTACAAACCATTTAGATGGTGATATCCCTAACGCATATGTATAAGTTGAAAAAGTAATTAGTAATAATTTTTTTCTTAAAGGTAATGATTTTTTATATTCAAAGTTATTTTCAATGCATGTATACTTGACTCATGTTTGATTTCTTAATGTTATATTCTTAAGGTGATTATATGTTGCTTCCTCTTATCAATTTCAGGTTAGGAAGGACATATATATATAAAGAACCTATAGTAAAAAGTGTACTCTTTATTCTCTGGTTCTCTTTCTTCTTTGATGAATTAACTGCCTTCTTTGATCCTCAACCACAAATAAGTTATGTCCAGCCTTTGGAAATATGCATTTGGAAATGCTCAACCAAATATGTCCAGACAGGGGGCAATTATGCATTACATGAGCAATTCATTTCACTTTCTCCTCCTACCTTATGGATTAAAACTAATTATCTTTGTACTTATTTGTAATGTGATTTTTTATACAAGCATTATACTGTATCGGTGAGTTATTCATCTATACCACATAATCATGATTTTTGTGCAGGTCAATGATCTAGTAATAAACTATTTTAGTATATGCATGCTGATTTCATGATTTGAGGTTGACATTCTTCTAATATTTTTCTTTTATAATTTCAGCAAACCGTTGATGCAAATAAGCCTGAGTCTTCTATGGGTACAAGATGATCATTTGGTGGTAGCAACATTTAGGGTGTTGATGATGTTTTTTAGGATGAAACTATTTTAGTGTATTATGAACTTTGAGTAAGTATGGATTAAGTTGTAATTATTTCAATTTAAATTGCTTTTATGTTAATATGTTGATTTTGAGAATCAAAAGTTTTAGATATATTTGAGCACTTTGGTTGAAGTATTTGATTGAAGTTTACAAAAAAATATTATTGATATAAAAATATAAGTACCTCAAATGGTGACATACATTGTCAAGTATAGTAGGAGATTCTAATTACAAACAAAATATTGTTTTTAAGAGATTTGAATAACGCAAGAAAAATATAGTAATAAATCCACAAAATAAATAATACAAACGAAACAGGTTAAAACCTTTACAGTATAATCCTCGAATTGAGGACAGTATTAAACCCCACAAAAAAATGAAAAACAAAAAATTTGGAATCAAATAGGTTGATGGAAATAAATGAGGTTTTAAACCTCCACAAAATAATAATCATGAATAGGAGAGGTTATAACCCTCCATTAAAAAACTTCCACAATATGAACTAGATACCAGGGTTGTAGAAAACCTGCACAAATAACTTGTGGGGAACCTATCCGCGGAGGTTTGAAAAATCCCTGCAAATTATTTTATGAAGGGTATAAACCCCGCTAAACGAAATTAAAACCCCGCAATTTAGTTTTTTTTTGTAGTGTTTTATTTATTAGGTATTAACTTTTTTTTATATTCATGAATGAATGTTACGAATATCTTTTATTTTTAATTTTAAGTAAAGTCATTTAAAAATAAGTATAATTTGATTAATTTTAAAGTATAATTCAAATACAATTTTATATTAAAATATTAATATAAATAAATTAGTTTTTTAAAATAAACTTAAATGACTTACACCAATATATTTTAAAAAAATATTTAAAAAAAAATAAATTTAACATGTCTAAAAAGAATATAAATATATAAAATCAACTTTTCAACAACGATTGATTTTTTTTACTAATAAATTTATTTTGGTAACTTGACTTTTTTAAAAATACATAAATAAATTTTACTAATTCTATCAATGGGTGAATACCACCATTCACGAACTCACAATAAAACAATTAAATATATATTTAATATACAGTTTTTCCTCGCAAATATTTGTAATTACACATTTTTTTACCATAAAAAGACAATCCAGCATAGTAGTCAACTAGAAATGTATGTAAAATAATAATCACACAATAATAAACACTATATAATTAAAATGTTGAGTTGGTCCTAATATCTTATTGGGTAACTAATTTACACTTGGATGTAAAGGTCTCATTGGTATCTCAATGTCATTCACATAACATATAGTATTACTTTTGCTTTTTATTAATCATACAAGTTATTGTTCTAAAAATTGTATGAATTATTACTTTGAACACAAGTTCAATAAGAGTTTCTCAATTAAAACGCGTTGACAAAGAAGTGTCTATGCCATCTTATATAGTTAGACATGTCAAAGTGAGTCAATTTGGCTTACCACGAGCCTAGTTGAAAATGAGAGAACCCAATCCGACTCACTTTATAGTGAGTCAGAAACTTTTTAACTTGGCTTAACCCACCACGGATTGGTGGGTTAAGTTGGCTGGCTCACAAACTCACATAAAAAAATTATTTATTTATTTATTTATTTTTAAGTATTCAAATATTTAAATAATTTTTTAAGCAACTCATGATATGAAAATCACAATAAAATCAATAATCAATATCTTTATCACACTCACCACCAATATATGATGAATTATTTCCAAGAAAGTGTCTATATAGTTCAAGAAAACATGACTAATATTACACATTTTTTGTCATGTTATTCAATAAAATATAAATAAAAAAAACTACACACTTTTGTCATGCTAATTTAAAAAAATTTGTTTATAAGACGATTGTTTGAGTAATTTACTATAAAAATTATTGTTAAAGATTAAAGTATCAACGTATATAACTTGACAATCAAATTAATTAAACATTCAAACTATTCAAATATTTTTGAACAACACTCTAGCATTTAAAAATATGAAATTGTGAACCTATAAAATTAGGAGCAGTAAATAATTATTGAAAAATAAAATAGAATTTGTAAAAAAATATTGGTGGGTTTAATGGGTCAACTCACCTTCAACCCGCCTCGAACCTGTTTAATCCGTGGGTTAAGTGAGCCGGGTTGAGTTTAACCTACTTTTAAAAAAACTTTTCTCAACCCAACCTTGCTTGAACCCATGGTAAACCAGATTGAATGTGAACCGGGTTAAGTTCAACATATTTTAAAAAAAAAACTAAACTTTTTCTCAACCCAACCTTATTCGAATCCATGATGAGTCGGATTGAAACCATTTTGACATTTCTATACAAAGTTAGGGACAAGAGAGATTAGTTACTTTGTCTTTGGGAACACTTTTTTTTTTATTATTATTATTATTGCACTTTTCATTTAGTATAAACAAACACTAATTCAAATAATATTATAGTCTTTGAAACTTGGAAGAGAACACTTACATTAATTTGAGAACAAAGAACAGTTACTAATGCATTAATCGTATTAATTAGAATATCTTAAAATGCACAAAACTTATACAGTAAATTTATTAATATTTGATGTTCTTAATAAATTATTTATCACATCTATGACGTTGTTTACAAGTATTCTACTATTAATGGTTGAAGTAAAACTTTAAATATGAACACTATCTACAATGTTAGTAATAAAAATTATTAGATGAGAAGTTTTTTAAAGATTAAAAGCGAGGATAAAGAGATTACATTTTCATAAATTTTAAATTTTTTGATTAAAAATAATAAAATATAATTTTATTAAACATGGTAGAACAAATTAGTATAATGATTGATAAACTGGTGAGATAAATGATAAATGAGATTGTAAGATATAAATTATAGTAAGAGATTTGATCATACAATGGCTACATTTGTATAAAAAATAGCGTTTGACAACGAAGTAGGATCCAAATAGATCGGAGGATTGTGTTGTGTACTTGTCAACACCTTTCATATTTCTCTGACTCTCTCTCTTCATTTTGGTTGGAACAACCCTCTTTCTTCTCTTCCCTTGTCTCTTTTTTCTCTTGTCTCAAACAAGTTAAAGGACAAAGGAAACCACAACCAACACGTATAGAGAGGAATCCTAGTTCCTTTCTGGGAACGACGGATCCTCCATTCATGCAGAGTACCCTTCACCAGGTGATTCACTTCTTCTTCTTCTTTCTTTTTCTTATCATCAATCCATTTTCTCACTTTCTTCATTCATATAACCATCTTTTCATCGTTCCTGCATGCATCTATGTTTATGTATTCTTTTGTTCTATCCGTTGGTTACCCCTTCAACACATGTACGTGTTGGAGGTTTGTGTTCATGTCAACACGTACCATGAGTCCATGTCAACGTAGTTATCCTCTCTCACATCTTGTTTTGTTTGCTGCTGATTTTATCGTGTTTATGTCAACTCTTGCGAGCCAAATCATTCTGCGAATCTTTCTTTCTTTAAATTTTTTTATCAATATGTGTTTATATATTTATATCGTGTTCTTCATTATTCAGGTATTTCTCTTCAAATTGAGGTGGTTGTGGCAGGCACATATATCTAACACTTTGATGGACTCCATGTTATAATCAATCGTAGGTGTATCATTGTTTTAGAGTGCTGTTTTTTGAGGTGTATATGTATGCACATATAAATTGAGTTTCCTTTTTATGTATTTTTATTCCATGTTTTGATGCTAATCTAGAACTATAATTTGGTTGTTTTTGTGGCTGCAAGGTTCTAATTTTTTGGCAGAGAATCAATCATACAAACTTCCTAATCCAATTTTTGTGGTGAAATAAAAGAAAGTCAAAATGTTGGCTGGGTTAGTGAAGAAGATTGCCTCCACCACAATGGGGAGTTGTGCCTCAAATCCAAATAGAAAAGCCAATAGTGGCCACAAGAGAAGAAAACACAAGTCAAAACGCAGAGGAAATATTCCCATAGCACTTCCTGATATGCCTTTGAAAAGGGTAAGCAATGCTGGAAGCATTGTGGGAGATTTCAATATCACTGACTTTGTTAACCTCGACTTTGAGAATGGTGCTTCAGCCCCCTGCAAAAGATCAGAGGTTTCAAATATGAAGTTTCATTTAACACAACTTCAATACCACACTCAAATTGATGCAAATGGTACGCAGTTAATAGGTTTTCTTATAACAAGTTTTCTCATTCACCCTTTGGTTATTTGTGATTGTAATGTTTGTGCCTTTGATGGTGTATGATTGTATTATGCAGGAAAATATCAAGAAGAAGCATGGTTTGATTCAGTTAGCATTATAGAATCTGATTCAGATGATGACTTCAGCAGTGTGCATGGAGGTGATGCATTTATTGGTTGCAGTTCTCAGTGTTCATTTCAGAATCAGTTCTTGCTATCTTAATGGGACTTATGTGTTTGTCTTTTGTGATGACAGATTGTTTTCCCTTTGCCAGCAATGCTTTAGCAAGTGGCCCAAATCAGGTTGTTCAGTATGAAACTGCATCTTGCTTTTATGAGAAAACTCAAGAAACCAACTCAAAACAATCAACGGTTATCATGCTTTCTGTTACAAGGTCATCAATTGATGGATGTGACAAGATGACCGAATCCCGTAAGTGCATAATATGCACTGTTTCCCATTGTTTTGTTCATGATTTTCCCTTTTGCTCTTCAAAATCTCCAAGCGTGAAATTATGAGCATCTTAAAGGCTTTTGTCCAACAATGAGAATGTTATATGCACTGAATACATATTTGTTACAGCTACATTGCTACTTTTTATATTAATTTTGTTCCAACTAAATCTGAATATTGACTTAGGCTAGAAACATTCAATGTTTGGCCTTCAGATTTAGCATAAACAAATACATACATATATCTCAGAATTTTGATGATACTAAAATGATTGGATGAACAGGTTCATCAGAGCAATTTCTTTTCCGTCCTAAAGCAGGGACTCAAATCCCAGGTTCAACTCAAGAAAATCCATCACCTGGTACATGGTCTGTGATTACACCATCAGTGTTCAAGCTTCGTGGTGAAAACTTTTTCAGGCACGTGAAAATTTTTCATTTCATGTTCATATTCATATTCATCCATTAATTAGTCCACTGGTTTCATTCTTAGTTTCTTCTTAAAAGACTAATATTATATGCGAAATAACTTGTGCAGAGATAAGCAAAAGAGCCCTGCTCCTGAAATTTGTCCTTACGTACCAATAGGTGTTGATTTATTCTCTTGTCCAAAGAAGATAAACCACATTGCTAGGTATCTTGAACTTCCATCTATCACAGAAAATGAGAACTTACCTTCCCTCCTCATTGTTAATATACAGGTTTGCTCCTTTTATACTCACATGCTGTTTTTCTACTTGTACAACGTTAAAGAATGCTTGCTTATATTATTATGTTTCTTTTGCCTTAGCTGCCAGCATATGCTGCTAGTGTGTTCCTTGGTGATGCCGATGGAGAAGGCTTGAGTCTTGTACTGTATTTTAAATTGTCCGAGGATTTTGAAAAAGAGATCTCACAAAATTTTCAAAGCATGATTAAGGTATTTCTTTTCATCAATATCTACCTGTTATTTAGAAATTTGACTTAGTAAACACAAGGGTTAGGAATGCAAATGTTGAATCTAAGTCCCACATTAAGTAAAAATAAGAAAATTAAATCTCATATAAGAATGACCTATAAATTTATTGTCTTAAAGTTTTAGATTGAAGGCGGTGGTGTCAATCCATTACTCGAGGGAAAACAAGTGAATGTCCAATTTGATCTTGCTATAGTTTCCTAACATCAAATTGAGCATTTGTTTCTTTTTAAGCTAAACAAGAGTATTGGTTTGGCAGAGATTAATGGATGATGAGATGGAAAAGGTGAAAGGGTATACAAAGGAAAGCACGATTCCCTACAGGGAGAGGCTAAAAATTTTGGCTGGGGTTGTCAATCCAGAGGATCTTAACCTGTATTCTACAGAGAAAAAGCTTATAAATGCTTACAATGGCAAGCCTGTGTTGTCACGTCCTCAACACGAGTTCTATAAGGTATATAACATATTTATGGCATCAGAATTGAGTTCATTTTGTGTAAACACTTTTATACACCCTTTAATGCAACAAAAATTTAGGATTTTGAGGTGGAATGATCAAAATGAAGTTGTTCAACAATTCTATGTTGCATTCAGTCATAAAACTTACTTTACCATGCAAAATGATTCTTCTACTCCTTATATTTGAACACATTATTCATGTATTTTGATTACAGGGACCTAACTACTTTGAGATAGATCTTGATATACATCGTTTTAGCTACATATCAAGGAAAGGACTTGATTCACTCAGAGACCGTGTAAAGCTTGGAATACTTGATGTTGGCCTAACTATCCAGGTATATGTTGTCTTGAAAGGATCAGTTGAAAATCTCGTATCGACTAGAAATAAGACAAATTTATAATATATAAGTAGATACAAATTTTATTTTACAATTTACTTTTATAGAATTGAGTTAAACTTAAAATCTGATTCTTAACCGTAATTACAACAAAATCCTAAAACTATGAAGTTTGTGAAGTTTTCTCTTTTGTTTTTGGTCAAGTTTGTATGGAATCAAAACATGTTTTTAGTTTGGTTAAATAATATTTGATATCCACTTGTTATGGTTTTGCAGGCACAAAAGCAAGAGGAACTTCCTGAGGAGGTGTTGTGCTGCTTAAGATTGAACAAAATTGATTTTGTTAACCATGGTCAAATTCCTACCCTTGTAACTCTTGAGGATAACTCAAGTTGATGGATGGAGGAAAATTAAAGAAAAAAACTTGGTTAATAGTTTCAAAGTGGGGGTGCCAAGTCTATTTAATTAACAAGGGAAATAAAAGAAGAAAGAAGAGAAGCAACCTTTGAAGATTTTTTTTTTTTAATTATTACCTATAAGATGATTCTATCAAAGTCCTACATGTTGTAACTTTGCATGACAATTAGCTTCCTCCTTTGTGTTATTGAGAGGAAGGCTAATTAAAAATTGTAATTGGGATATTCTTTTAGGAGAAAAGAAAAATGTTTTCTAACATTTTAGTTTGTAAGTGTATTTTCTCTTTAAAGTATATTCTATATAAGAAGGCTAAAACCCATGAGGACTCTTGTTACAGTTCTCTTTGATTTTTTTACCACACAAAATCATTTCTTATGGTTGTTTTATTTTTCAGTTTAGTACTTTTTACATATTTTTTTTTAAATTCATTTTATTTTTCCTACATACGCAATTAGACGCAGGGACGGAGCTACAAATCTCGCTTTTCAAGGGATAATAATATAATAAAAATAACAATTTTACTATGACAAATATAAAAAGTTTCATTATATATATATATATATATATGCAATAATTATTAGAAATCAAATATCTATTAAAGTTTTACATAAATGATCAAATTAGATAGAGTTAAGTATGTTTTTACTCCTTGAACTTTGACCCCAACTTGGAATTTGTCTCTGTCCGAAACTTCAATATATTTTAGTCCCTAAACTTTAAAAATGAATGAACATAGTCATTTTAACTCAATTATGTTAACTTTGTTTTAGGTGTTGAATACATTTCTCACTAGATATTGAATTAGGAATGTGTCAAACAGTGTAAACAACTTTAATACTAACATGAAAAGCGTTCGACACGTAAAAAAAATTAAAATAATTGGGTTAAAAGAACTATATTCATTCATTTCTAAAGTTTAAGGATCAAGATATATCGAAGTTTCAGACAAGAACGAATTTCAATTTTAGGTCAAAGTTCGGGGATTAAAAACATACTTAACTCAATTAGATAATATCATTATTATACCCAATATAATTATATATCCATGTATATATATATATATATATATATATATATATATATATTATTTTTAAATATTATATTTTTTTATACATTTAATATATTTTGATCATATTTACAGTGATATTTATTAATAAGAGACTCAATTATGTGACATCTACCTGGATATTTTTATGAATCTATTAAGTTTATCCGTGAAAGAAACAATATATGAAAAAAAGAAATAAGTTATGCGTAAAATAATTATATATGGACACTTCAACATCTATAAAATAATATATTTAAAACAAATTATTTAATTTTAAATTTTACAAGGAGCATCCTCTCACTAGTACACATAATTTTCTTAAAACCGGTTGAAGATAGTACCTAATATATTAAGTGTCATTGATATAATTATAATTGGAAATAAAAAGAAACAACGTTGTTTCTTTTTATTTAACTATAGTTAAATATTAATAATATCACTGGTGGCGGATCTTGATTAATATTTTATGGGTAGCCAAATTAATACAATCAAAATTTATATATTTAATTATTGTCACTAAAGCAAAGATAATGAATACATAATTTAGTATAACCATAACTATATAAAGAAATAATAATTATTGTCATTTATTTTTTTATATTTTTGAACTCATCAATAATGGACCAGAACTAAAAATTCCAGTTATTTATTTTTCAATGTAAATAAACAAATTGTCAGCAAAATATTCACCTTTCATCTTTATTCAATAATCTTGTTTTGATAATATTCATTAAAAAAAAATTTATTATAGTAATGACTCACCTGTAATTTTTTGAACTTTAAGAAAACAAATTTATAATTGGACAATTGAATTAATAGTATCATGGTTCAGAATATATTTGAAAAAGTTGAATTTGTCTTATTTTCATCTTCACACAATTTCCTTTTTTATCATTTTTAAAATATAATTTGTTCTTTTATTCTTTACCAATATTTTTTTTAAAGACTAAGACTAAAGAATAATTTGTCATAATCTAATAAAAAATTGAGATGTAAATACTAAAATAAAAATTCATGATAATTAAACTACAATTAAAAATCAGTTATGAAAAAAATACATAGTACACTATTTTTTTTCTATATTCTTAAAAATGAATATACGAAAAGTTCGTTAGATAAAAAATAATTTTAACTATTAAACTAATATTTCACTGTCAAGTAAACAAAAAAGTTTTTTTTTTTAAGAATGAAAGAAAAACTATAAGAGAAAAGAGTAGAAACAATGATTATTTTACTATTTAAAAAAAAAAAAAAAAAAAAAACAAGTAAAAGTAAACTATGTGAACAATATGTAAGAAACTTAGAAGACAAATAAAAAATATCTTAATATTTTTTTTTATTCTTTATTATATTTAATTTCAAATTTTATTATTAATTAATATTAAATATTATGATTTATAAGTTAAATAAAAAAGATTTAATTTAATTTTCTTTGATTTTTGATATACTACACATAATTTAAAAAAATTTTAAATACTATATATAATTTAAAAATTTTCAAAATTTTTAATTGCATAAACTATAAAAAAAATCAAAATATTTTAATATACATAATTTTAAAAATTTTAAAAATTTTAAATACAAAAAGTTATAAAATAATCAACATTTTTGGGGGGCCATGGCCCTCCCTGCTCCTATAATAGTCCCCTACTGAATATCACACTGTAAACATAATTTCATGTATTTTGAATTTATAAACAAATGAACTAAAATAATTTCAAATATATAATAAACTTAAAGCATAATAAACCTTATTTATAAACTTAGAAATGTTTTTTCTGATGTGTATTAATCAGCATTGATGTAAACTAATGAGTGTCACAAATATTAATATTAGTATTTTAATTTTCTTGAGCATAATTTTTCTTTTTGAGAGATAACATCAATAGTTTGACATAAGGTCTTCCTGACGTAAATATTTGTGAAGTTTGATACGCAAGATAAACTATTTGTCTTAAAATTTTATCTCCCGAATGTTAAAAAACATCATTCTTGATTAGTTGATTTTCACATTATTTTTATTGCATATCTACTTTCAAGAAGAAAATTAACAAAAACATATTATACCTAGAATAACAATAAGCATACTAAGAAAATTAAACATATATATTAACAAAATCCTTCGTTTTCTCTTTTTTGTATTATTTGGATTTGAAAATTTATAGTTCTTTTTCTTATTTTTAGTGGTATAAATAGTAAAAGTAGAATTACCATGATGAACTTCCTCAAATACTTAAGAAATCATAGAAGGGATGATAACTTTAAAACAAGGCTGTTTCTTCCAGCACCTCCAACCATTTCTTTAACACCCCTAAATTTTACCAAACTACCTAAAATACCCTTTTAACTTTCACCATCTACACCACAAAGTTAACATTACTAGAAGTCGACTTCGGTAATATATTTTGACTTCCGAAAGTCGACTTTCGATAATATATTTGGACTTCCGAAAGTCGATTTTGAATAACATATTTTGACTTCCAGAAGTTGACTTCCGATTATATATTTAGATTTTCGATAATATATTTTGACTTCTAGAAGTCGACTTTTGGTAATATATTTTGACTTCCAGAAGTCAACTTCCGCTAATATATTTTGACTTTCAGAATTTGACTTTCGGTAATATATTAATATTCTAATTTTTTATTTTCTTAAAGAATATTTTTAAAATATTACTCCATTTTTTTAAATTTTAAAAAATATTTTATTAAAAAATTAATGTTTTTTAATTTAATTTATTTGAAATTATTATATTAAGAAATATGAAAACATAAAAAATAAATAAAATAATAAATAATAAACTAAAAAACATTTAAAACTTAGAAAACATAAATTTTAATTAAAATTAAAAATAGTTAAAGCAGAATTAATATTTTTTTTAATATAAAGTTTAAGTATTTTTAATTTAATTTATTTCTTAAGTATTTTTAATATATATATATATATATATATATATATTTAAAAAATAAAATTATATATACGTATATATAATTTTTTATATAATTTATTAAAAAATTAAACTAAAAAATAAAATTTAAAAACAAAACTTTAAATTAAAAAATATAAACGAAAAAAAAAAACATAAATTTTGACTTCCGGAAGTCGACTTTATTTTGACTTCCGGAAGTCGACTTTTAGTGATATATTTTGACTTCCAGAAATCAATTTCCGGTGATATATTTTAACTTTCGAAAGTCGACTTCCGGTGATATATTTTGACTTTCCAAAATCGACTTCTGGTGATAATTTTTGACTTTCGGAAGTATTCTTCACCGGAAGTCGACATCCGGAAGTAATTTTGGGGGTGTGATGCGCGTGACTTTAATTAAATGGTCAAAGGGTATTTTTAGGATTTAAAAGCTTTTTGGAGGTGTAGATAAAATTTTGGAGGTGCAGGAAGAAAGAGCCTAAAACGATGAGTGCAAGAAACAAGCAACCAAGTCAAAGCCCATTTGAAGTCCAATTTGGAGCCATTAATTGAATCTTGGCCAATGAAACATTAAATAAAGGTAACAAAAATGTGGCAAAGAAAGCATGAAAAACATGATAAGTAAGGAAAACATCTCCAACAAATCCGGCCAAATGAAGATTTTATTTTTAAATTTTAAATTTTTTTTTCGATTTACCGGTTTAATTATTGGCATTGACAAGTGTGATTTGGAAGCCACATTTTCATTTTACTAATTAGGCATTCCAAATTTTATTTAGAAGGAAAATCAATAAGTTTACTTTGGAATTTATGAATTTTTGAGACTTGTGAAGATATTCTTATATGAGTGATAATAAATTTGGAATTTTATCTTGAGCTCTTAAGAGGTAAGCTTGGGAGTTGAGGGGGATTTTGACCTTTATTTCTTTTATATATATTAAAATTAATATATAAATAAAAATATTATTTTTAATTATGGTAAATTTATTCTTTAAAATTTGTATGCACTTATAAATAAAATTTTGACATTTTAAAATATTTGTGAAGAACCTTTGGAGGTAAGTAAATATTTTTTTATTAAACTTTTCATTTCTTTGTCTTCTGAGTGACACTTCTCTTTCATTCTTTCATTCCTACAAGTATTTCTATCTTTTACTTATTTGTCTTAACTCTTATTACTGTTTTGTTTAGTTATTCTAGTTCAATCTTTTTCAATTTTTTCCAATTACATGTCTTGTTTATCTTATGTTGTGTGTTAGAAAATTAAATCAATATCCATAACAAGTACTTAAATTCAAGCTAAATACAACTAAATCATTATCATAGGAACACTTAAAACAGACACTAAAAACATAGTGTAACCAACTTCATATATATATATATATATATATATATATATATATATATATATATATATATATATATATCACTGTAGTACAACATTGATCCAACAACTTTTGATTTTTTTTTAAGTAGAAAACTTCATCAAATATGCTCCAACAATGATCTAACTATTTTTTTATTATTATATTCTTGTTATCCAAATACTTTGTATGAGAGGAAAGAGTATTATTTTTATATGTAGAACAATATAATACATCAAGCTTTAGTCGTTTTATCATTCATGTCAATGTTGTTGATTATTGAATATGTTTATGAAGACTTAGATGTGTTTTTAGGATGTGTTATGTTGATTAAGATTTGTTGTAACTTGTATTTTATGATTTGATCTTATAATTGCAGTTAGAAAGTTGTCCCAATTGAATTAGAACTTGCCTTGATTATAAGTTATTTTTTAATTAATTAAAATATATTTTTAATCTATTAAAATGGTCTTAACTAGTAGAAAATGATCGTAGAAACATTTTAATTGATTAGATAATCCTTTTAGTCAATAATAATCACTTAGAACCATGAGTTGTTTTGAGCTCTCTATTTTAATATGTTAAAATGAGTTTTTAGTAGATTAAAATTTCTTACACTTTTGTAAAGGCTTTGGACTCTTCTATTTTAATGTGTTAAAATAATGAGTTGATCAATTAATTTCACAAGTAAAATTAACAAATTAAAACAAATATTTTTGGAATATATATGACTCTTTCATCTCAAAATCATTTAACATGAGATCAAAACAAAGGTTTTTGAAAAATAATTGAAAGAGAGTTCAGACAAAGCTAAAATCTATTCTTAAAGCTTTATTTGTGCAAATTATGAAATTAATAACATGTTTGAAGAGAGACATAGAATTTCACCTGATTTATTCTTTTTTTATTATTCTTATACTTTTTTTAGATTATATTGTTTTCATTTTTTGTATTCGATTTTGAGTTTTAGACTATCTTTAAATGTATTACTAGGTGTGAAAATCAATTATGTAGGGTTCAAGATTTGGTTTCTTGGATTATTTTCTTTCATTGTATTAATTGTGTATTTGTAGGAACTCTAATTTTAGTGTGAGCTTGACGGGTGTGGTTGAGAAACTAGATGCAACTCTATGATAAAGTGATCTAGTATAAAAAGTAATTGCATTTTTTTTATCTTTCTCTCTAGCATTCAATTGATGTTTTTTTTTTTCATCTTGGTTCTATGCATAAAACTGGAAACAACAATCCTAAAGTTGAATGTTTTAATAGAGACATCATTATAAGTTTTATGAAAATTTGAGATAGTTCAATTCACTTCCATCTTGAACTAAATCTTTAAAAATTAACAATTGGCATAAGAGTTGGTCTCTTATTCAAGATCTTATCATGTTTTTCAAAAATGGTTAAGAGCAACCTTCCTTTTGCTAAATGTTCATCTATTAATAGGCCACCAATATTTGGAGAGGTAAACTATTAGTTTTGGAAAGTTAGAAGGAAAATCTTTACTGAATCCATTAATAGAAGAATTTGGGATGTCGTAGTGAATGGTATTCGTGTATTCATAAGCATGTTGTTGAACATGAGTTTCTTGAAAAATCTTGGTTTGATTGGTTTCAAATTGAAGACAAATAACTTAATATGATTGTACAACAAAAGAATATTATAAACTTTGCATTGAATCTTGATGAATTTTTCAGAGTTTCTTACCATAGCGTAATGAAGAAAATGTGGGACATTCTTAAAGTCACACATGAAGAAGCTATTGAAGCCGAGAGGACAAGAAAACATGCACTGATTCACAAGTATGGACTTTTTAAGATGCAACAAGGGGAAGCAATTGTTGATGTAATTTTAAGGTCAAATGATATGTTAACAATATCTTTGTTTGGAAAGTTAAGGATTACAAGCTAGAGATGAATACACTTAGTGAACAAGAAAGTTATGACAAAAAAAATTAGAGCATTGCATTAAAGATGTTATATGAAAGAATGAAGAGAATGAAACAATGATTCAGAAAATGTAATACTACTTGTCAAAATATTTGGAAAATTTCTAAAGAAAAGGAATAAGGATGGAGTTTTTTTCTAAAAAAAGGATACGTAAATGAAAATTTTGATTCTAGTTCATCTAACTTTACATGTGTTTGGACGTGGAAAACAAGGTCATATCAAAATTAAATGCCCAAATAGTCAAAATAAAGAAAAGTTCAATGATAGGAAATCTAAGAAAGAAAGTAAGACTGGAATAACTTACATTACATTGAAAAACAATGATTGGACCTCTTCTAGTGCTTCTTCAAAAGAGGATGAGGAAGTTAACCTCTTCTTGATGGTTGTTTATGTTTATTCAGGTACTATAAGTACATAAGACTTTGAGACTGAAGCTAATTACATTATGCTTTTCAATGGGTTTAGCAAGAAGCATGAAGAAACTAATAGAATATAAATTCTCTTACCAAGTGTGGGGAGGATGATTGAAACTCGAATGGTCTCTTTGATTTAGAACAAACCAAGCTAGGGTTTTACGAATGGAGATTTTCAATCTACAAAGTTAATAAACATAAAAGATGAGCAAATTGAGTTTCAGTGTCGACAAAGAGCAAATAAGTGAAAAGGGAAAGAAATGCATCCAACGAAAATGAAAGAAGGTTTTAAATTTTATATTTTTTTAATAATTTTGTAATTTAAAATACGTATGTAAATTTGGTATGAAAGGGATGTCCTCGCTTACATACGAATTTTTCATACGAAAAAGAGAAAAATAATTAATATATTATTACATACGAAAAAAAATCTGTATGTAACAACATTTTACATACGAAAAAAAATTGTATATAAAATCCATATGTAAAACTTAATTTATGTACGGACTTTAATCCGTATATAATTATTTGTAGATAATTTTAACTTTTTCTGTAGTGATATTCAAGTAAATGAGATACATTGCTTATTACCATTGCTAATTACAATAAGCTTTTCAAAACTTTTAATGAGATGCATCGCTCAGCATCGCTCACATGACAACATGGACATTCAAGTTTTAATAAGATGTATAACTCAAACATTAACTTAAAACCAAAGTTAAAGAGATTGGGGTAACTCTCTTTCCTTTGAGATGTAAGTAGTCAAACGTTGACTCTTTAAAACCATGCAAATGTTAGCACTGTAATCACTTAAGCACTCATGACAAAATTTGATGACAAAGTTTGTAGTTATAAATAGTGATCACATGCATGCTTTATTCTAGAGATACGTGTCAATGAAAAAATCGAGCTAAAAATTTCCATTTTTGTTCTCATTTTCTTATATGTTACTATTTTTTTTTTTTGAAAAAAAAAAAACTTTTTTTCTTCATTTGACAAAATAAGATCGGAATTGATTGGGACAACATTTAACATGCATGGTTTAGAGTTTCAACTGAATTCATATCTTTTTGAGTCAAATACTTGTTCTTTTTCTGTTATCTCATTTCCTTTTCTCTATTTTTGTAAATTTGTAATCTAACATCTATTTTCAATTTGAAATGGTCAATATTAAATTGGTAAGATGTTCTTTTTCTTTTCTTTTAATCCAAAACTAGTGGTGACAATTACAATATATGTTTTTTGGTTAAGTTTGAATATTTATATTTGTGTTTTGTTTGTTTTGCTGGTTTTATCATTTATAATTAACCATTTGGAGTGTAAAATGATTTCTATCTAGAATTCTTTTCTTTTTTGTGGTTGAAAATATCCTCAAAAGAAGATTTGATGTTGAGTTTCAGGAAAATATGTAAATGATGGTGAGAAACCACTATACCCATGTGATTTGAATTCTATATAAATTTTTTTTATCCTTAATATTATCTCATTTGCACATCTCATGTCAAGATCTGGCTAAGTGAATTAAAAATAAAAGAAGTGCAAACTATTCAATTATTTTATGAATAGGAATATAAGATCGTAATTAAGATTTTGATTTGAGATTATTTTATTATTTAGGGCATCACTATTTTTTGAGAAAACATTGTTTTGATTAATTTTTTATTAGTTGTAAACTGTAATTATATCTTGCCGTAGATATTTTTTGGATATTGATAAAATTATTTTTTATGAGTAAACCGTATCTTACAATAGATATGTTTCGGGGAGTATTATATTACAAAAAAACTTTCAACCAACTAATTAGAATTTTATTAATTAAACAACTAGTTCATAATTTAAATTTTTTTAAAAGAAGTATTACCCAATTATATATATATATATATATATATATATATATATATATATATATATATATATATAATTATTCATGCTAACTTATATACTTTTTTATTTACGCAGACTAATTATAACATTACCTGGTTTTGCATGAATATTTGTCTATGTAATAATGTATTGAAATTATGTATTAGACACATTTTATAATAATGTGTTATCCGTAATAATAAAGTTGCTTACTTTTTTTTCTCCAATTATTTTAATCTATCAGGTATTCGTAATTTTAAGATTTATTCTACTGAATTATTTTTATTTAATATTTTATACCAAATTTAAGTAATCATTATTATATATCGTTCATATTTATTTTATTGTAATTTTTTTTAATTATTTTAGTATTACACTTCTTAGTAATTTTATTTTATCTGTATATGAAATAAACTATATAAAAATTATTTTTTAAATGTATAAAATTGTCATTTAATTTATGAAGATTTATATTTGACTTAAATTACTATATTTTAATTCAAATTTTTATTATTTTTCTTTATAATATAATGTACAAACTCGCTCTCTATATATTCATTTAAAAAATATATAATTTAATTCGAGATATAATATTTTTTTATTAAGTTGTAATCAAATGTTTACAATGCATTTGAATTTAAGTTAATTCTTAATAACTTTCCAAATTGATTATACAATAAATAACACTTCTATCTTATTGAATATAGTTAAAAATTAGGTATGAAATTAATTTTCCTGTGTAAAATATAATATATTTATAATAAATCTAAAAATATTATGACTAATTTCAAATTACAAATGATAGAAAAGAAAAATTACATATATTAAAAAATATTAAATATCTAATATAACTAACAAATCTTATAACTTTTGTAAGTAATAAAAAATATTTTTAATAATAAACAATAAATTCCCTTTCAAAAAACAAAATTCTTTGCTTGCAAAAGTCAAAATACCGGTACTAGTATATGTGCAAAATACTAGTACTAATACATGTATGCGATACATTTTGTGATATACCTCTGCTGATTTATCCGATTAAATGGGATATTGGTAAATAATTTTTTTTATCTCTTTGAGTAATATTTTTATGAAAATTATATTTTTTAAATATTATGAAGATGTATGGTATGTTTAAAATATTCTCTTAAATAAGAGATACAATTATTCGTGATATACCTCTACTGGTATATTAGATTAAATATAATTTTTTTTTATCTTTTAAATAATATTTTTATGAAAATTATATTTTTTAAATATTATGTACAAGTATTATCAATACGTATGATATATTTAAAATATTTTCTTAAATAAGAGATATAATTATAAGAGATATAATTATAAGAGAAAACCTATCTATAAAAACCCTCTTAATCTAAACCGGGCCCAAACGTCATAGAAATTGAACAGTGTATTGGAGTAGAGCGGGCTGGCTGAGTGTCTCTTTAAACTGGGGATTTTCAATTTTGCGATTTTCGAATCAGAATCAAAACCAAACCCTATTTTTTTTTACTCACTTGCTGCAGTGAGCACACTGATACAAAGCAGCAAACACTGCATTCTTCTCTTCTCGGTATCTTCAATTCCCGTTATTGTTTTAACAACATATATAAAAATTATATTCTTTTATTAAATATAATAAGTGAGATGTTTTCTGCTGGCATTGTTGCAACCATTTGCAATTTTTTCATATGGAATTGGTTTTCTGTGTTCTTTGGTGTGATTGAATGATTGTTTTACTCATGTGATTTGTCAAGTCGAAATGAACAATTTTTGTTGCCAGCTGGAATGTGAAAACTTACATTTGAATGTTGAATGATCTTCACAGTACAAATTACAAGGTTGTTGGATTGAAACTTCTTCCCCGTCAAGCGCGTCCTTTTTGCTCTAATAAATGGAAACAAAACCCTCTGCAAATTTAGTGGACCAATTAGTGGTGAGTGTTTTCCTTGTTCAAGCCCTTATCAATCTCTATTGGGTATGGATATAACACTGAGCATTGCTTTTTCTGCTACTTATAATTTATGTCAATGATTGTATAGTGTCCTGGAGATGTGGTTCTTGACCTGTCTAGCATGACAAACCAGACAATTAAACTTGGAGGTGGTCTACGACAGGTAGGTCTTTGGTTCTTTTAAAATTTAGGATTCATTGAAAATTTGACATTTGAATTCCTTCTTTCACACACAAATAATTTTTGACAATGATAGAGACTTATCGGGTGCTGAAGTCTCAGATAAAGTAATATGACATGCTCCCTGGAGTACTTAAGTGTCTTTGTTCTTGTCCATTTGAAAAGACGAATTTTTGTATTTTGGGTGCTTATTAACTTATAACTAATTTTAGGATGCCATACCTTCATATTTATTTTCTTAGTTTATATGCATGCCAGACACGGTAGATATACTAGCTCTCTTGAATTTTTCTTCTGTTTAGTAAGGATGTAATAAGGCACTCAATTTTCATTTGCGTATAATTTCAAGGTGTCTTGCTTTTGATTTTGTATTTGTCGACTGATATCCTCATTTAGCATCTTATAAACAAAAAGGAAATTATAGATGATGATAGTTCTTGCATTTTGTTCATTCTGTTCAAGCCTATTAATAATATTGATTATCGTCTGTCTCAATTTTCTAGGACTGTGATGCAATTTCTGTAATGAAGGCTGGCAGACTAAGGTTCTCAAAGCCCAATAAATACTGGGTTGAAAATTCTCAGAAGAGGGTGAGTATAATGCTGCGGTCATGATCTATATATTAATGTGTAAAGACATGAGTTTGGTTATTGGACGATACTGACTTTTCATTGCTACTGGTTAATATGCTTCTTTCTTAGTGCTATACGAATTTGTCAAATAGCAGAAAATAAACGACTTCAAATAAAACATGTGTTCATCTTACATGGATTAGTGGGGCATTTTTAGTAGAAACGGCTAGTATGATTTTAATCTAGAAAAAGATGGCTAAACCCAAAGATGGCGTGGGAATAATATCCTCAAATCAATTGTTTTGGTTTTCAGTGTAATGTCATTTGTAAGTGTCAAAATTTGTTTGTTATCACATTGGAAGGTAGTATCCGTCATGGAATTCGTGGAAGACCTTTACCTATGTTTGCTTTGGGTCTGTTTTACGCCCTCTTGAATTAAGTAAAGTTTTAATTGCAATCATGAAATTAGGCTAAATGTTTGTAGCTTTGAGCACTTTCTTCCATTTCAATTCATAGTTTTATACATATTCAATACTATGTGGGAATCAAGTTCTTGCTGTTAAGGTGAATGACAGTTTGTATTCTTGCAGAAAACTATTTTCTAATGCATATAAATTTCATTTTCTATTTTCAGCATTGGATTATGTTATGCAATTTTCCTTTGTTCGGAGTAGGATTTTAATGTTTCTACTGAAGAGTGCTATCTTTTTTCGTCCATATTCTGATCTTTTTAAGTTTTTTTCAGTATGTGCCGCATGCAGAGGATTCTGTACTTGGAATTGTTGCGGACTCCAGATCAGATGTAAGGAATTTTCTAATTTTGTCTTTCAAGCTTTCTTGTATGCTTCGAGTTTTATGTAATTATTTAATTGTCTTAAGTTGTTAATGAGGACTAAGGACTGAAAAAGAGAATTAGCCGTGACAAGGTGGCATTACCCTTCTTCAAAACCGTTAGTTTTTTCCTGTAAAGACGCATGTCAAGAAAACAGACCAAGAACACAAGTAATAGAGAAACGAAAAAAGCAAGAGGCTAATAGCAATGTTTATGATTGCTTTCTCTCTTGTTTACTTGCTTTCTTTTTGTTGGACAATTGTCTTAATTGCACTCACACGTAACCTGCCTTAGTTGCAGTCTCTTTGGGGTTGTCATAATTGAGTCTCATGAGTGGTGTAGTCCAACATCAACCAGTGATATAGTTAAAATACAAAATATAAGTGAAGTCAGGTCTCATCTTACAAACTGATTTTGTGGGATTGAGATCTAAATTCTAAGGCTTTCTACAAAGTTGTGTTGATAATCAAAGGTCGCTTCATCTTAACTAATATCATGTAAATGTTGATTGAAGTGTTAAAAAGGAATTTACCCTTGTAATACAAAATGAATGGATTGATTGGTTCTGTGTCAATTGTTGTACTTTTTTTAATTGCTTGAAAATAGTTAAAATTTGTTCTCATCTAAATCTAGGTTTTTTTCTATAAAAATTTCGATTTATTTCTGTGTAGAACTTTCTTGTGGACATAAAAGGACCAGCTATAGCATTTTTACCGGTACTTGCATTTGAAGGAGGAACTAGAAGAAATATACCTAAGTTTGAGGTGTGTATAAGTTATTTTTGATGTATTTCATGCAGATGTAAAATAATGCAATACTTTCTTTTTTAGTTTCAGTTTGTCGTTTCATCTCTTTGTCTGCAGGTTGGAAACATATCTTGATGAAAAATAGAAATGTTTTTATTCATAATATATATAAGGATTACACATTCATAATTATTTCTTTCTGTCGTTGCCTTGTCTACCTCAAATCACTGCAACTTTCTGTTGGTATTTGGAAATCACGATGGTTATTGAGAAAATTAGGAGTTTGTTGCTGTGTACCAAAAGTAAAATAGAAGGTTCATTTTTTGGTCATCAGTTATTAATATAAATAATTAGATATAGGTGAAGGAGATCAGTATTAGGCATTGAACCATGGACCATTAGAAGATTGGTGTCACCAATTGGAGGCACTGGTAACTTTGGCTAGTATGACTAAAAACAAAATCCTTTTTACAAGCCTTGGTCTTCATGCTGGATTTTACACTTTAAAGTCACTTAACTAGTCTGCTTTAAAACTTGTGTTGTGTGACCATGTCTTGTTTATAAATTCGAACTCCATCCATCATAAATTGGCTGCATCTTGGGGTCAAAGTTGCATTTTATATTTATTTTTTATTTTCATGTTCTTTCTATATGATCTGTTTTGTTTGATTTTTGTGGAAATCTTGTTCACCTTATAGCTGTACTTTTTCCTCCATTTCAATAATAGTAAATTTTCATTTTCTATATGCATAATCTTGGATAATTTTCTTTATATATTAATGCTTGAAGTGCCAAATTGTTACGAGCAGGGTTATTCTTAGCTATGGAGCTTTAATTAAAGTTTTCATCCTTGATCAGCCTTGATATTCTTGTTTTGAAAAAGAAAATGTGTAGTTGAATATTTTGGCATATTTCTTCTCTCACTATATCTCATTCTTGTCCTAGATACTTTTTCGCATTTGTCAGCAGCCATTTGCCTTTATAGGTTAAAAGATTTCCTAGTTATCATTTAACTAAATTTCTCACCCTTCTAGATAAGATTGTCAGGACGTATTAGGTTTCCTAGAAAAAGAGAGTGCATTCTGGATGCTCGTAAGGGAGTGTTTCCTAGAAGAAAAGAAAAAGTGATTTCAGGTTGTCCAGGCTTAGATCAGTGTTGATGGCTGGCTGATGTGTGGAGTATTAGGTTTTAAGTATTGTTTGATATGAATTATGCATTAGGAGGTGAAAGGATACAAAAGTTCGTCCAAACAACAACAGAAGTTGCAGCTCCATGTGGTTTGCCAGATTCGTTGGATTTATTGAATATGGAAGAAGAACAAGTCAGCAAAACTGTTAGTAGTTCCAAATTAAGACGATGAGCTACTTGATGTGGTACCTTGAGACTCTCCCATCTAATAAAACAGTCTTTTGGGGTTTTCCTCTTGTTGAGAGTTGGACTATGAAAAAGGCTATTTGTAGTCTGGATTAAGGTGCAAACAGTTAGTCCTAACAATAATGGTAGATCAGTGAATTCATCTCAGATATAAAGGCACTGTTCGATAAAGTGAAAATGGGCATTTGCCCTTAGTGAGGGTAGCAATGTTAGGAGTTCCACATTAAATAGGATGAACTACTTGATTTAGTGCTTAAGCCTTGGGACTCTCTCACCTAATGGACTAATATTTTGGGCTAGGTTCTCTCCTCTTACGCATAAATCATAACAAACAGTATTTCTGTTTCTGTTATATATTAGGGTGTGATTAGGACTACGAAGTAGTGGGTGCTATTTCCATTAATGAACATCGCTACTGCCATAGATCACCTTGGTTAACCTAATTAAGTCTTCTGGAAGTGTATTTTGTAATTAATTCTTGTAAAACGTGAAGAGTAAAATTCATTTACATTTTTGTTTTCCTCTTTTGATTTGAATGTCAAACTAGCAACTTGTTCTCATCTGGGTTTTAAGCTATGTTTTATCTGGTTGGTTTATCACATTTCTGTAGGTTGTAATTTCTTTTGCCTAATGCATCACTTGCAGATAGGTACTTTGCTTTATGTGCGGGTTGTAAAAGCAAACCCTGGAATGAATCCAGAGCTGTCATGCACTGATGGTAGGTGTTTTATCTCGACTTTGTTTTATCCTTGTGCCTTAATTGTATGTTTTTTTGTTAAGTAAGTTTAAATTTATTTCTGTATTAATTTTGCAGACTTAACCCACCCTGCCTGTTATTTTGTTTTGGTGTTTGTTCAGCTACTGGGAAAGCAGCAGAATTTGGTGCTCTAAAAGATGGCTATATGTTTGACTGTACAACTGGTCTCTCAAGGAGGTATGCCAGTGGTTTTTAATTTTTTGCTGTTCATGCATAAACATTAACAGATATTGACACGAGAGATTTTTTGTAGGCTTCTTAGCTCACCCACGTGTCCAGTTCTTGATGCTTTAGGGAAGAAAGTTTCCTTTGAGATTGCAGTTGGCTTAAATGGACGTGTTTGGGTATGCAGACACTCACTATTTTTAGTGTGCCATATCTTGTTTTTTTTCTTTGTTTCTTTAAACGGACATGGGTCGTATGAAACCTATGAGTTGAAGTTGGAGAAAATTTCATTCTTAGTTTCAGCTTTTCTTTTCCATTGTTCCATCCAGGTGAAGGCAGCATCTCCACAAACAACTATTATCGTAGCTAATGCGATCATGAATTCAGAGACACTGAGTGATGCTCAACAGAGAATAATGGTTGAAAAGCTGCTACAAAGGATCCAGTGATCAATTTAGTCATACGAGTAGCAGTATTTAAATCCTAGTTATGATAGGTTATTCTCACAGTGGTTGAAAAGTGGTTACGTTTTTTGTGCTGGACACCAAATGCCAATGCTTCTTAAGGGTGAGCACTATCCACCAGACTACTACCACTAGCTAAAGGACACAAAGGATTATCAACGCCTTCATGTTTAATGTGATGAGTTATTTATGATAAGAATTTAGAAGTTTTGAGATATTTATGATAAGAATTCAGGAGTTCTTTGTTAGTAGGTGTTTAATGGTTATATCAGTCTGTCTCCACAGAATTCACTGCTAAGCCTGGCTACATGGATTTTTGGCTGTGAAAAATGTCTGACAGAAAATCAGTCCTTAGATTTGGCATTTTTGATGTTCATATGTAGAGATCTAATACTTCCAAATTTTCTCTAATCTAAAAGCAGTTATATTGTACTCTGCTTTGGAATATGTTCTGGCCTGCTTTTATGAATTATTTGAAAAACTGTTGAGTATAAAATTTATTACTTACTCTTACCACTAAACTTTAGTATTATAAATCTTTCTTAGTTTGTATGTATAAAAATATCCTCTTATAGTATAAAGTCTAAAAGGAGATATCTTTTTAGTATAAGACCTAATTCTTTAAACTATATGGATTAAATGGATAACTAAACCTATTAATCAAAATACTCTATAGTTTAATTTTCTACTCTATTGAACGTTTATCAATGTTCCCCTTTCCTTTTAAATGAATTTCACTTGTGTCTTTGTATTCGGACGTATATAAAATAACATTTTAATTAGCAACATAGTAATTTAATTTCAATCAAATACAAATACACAAAATCAATATACACCACACATAAATTTATTTATAAAAGAACATTCAACAGATGAAAAATCGATATATTTTGGAAGTCTTGATGTTTTACTAAATATTATTATTTATTTTCAATGAATAATGAATCCATTAATCAGACAACAAAGAAAATAATTTATTTAGACATGAGCGAAACTAAGTTCAAGAGAAAAGTTTGAGTTTTAACTCTATTTTTTTTAATAAAAAAATTCTTTGCTTGAGTTAAAATTAGATAAAAGTAAAGTTTGGATATATGTTCTATTTTACTTTTACTTAAGCAAAACCACATGTAAATTTACCAAATGTATTTTCAAGTTAAACCAATATAATTAATACAACTTTCAAGCACATTAAAAATGATCAGTACAATCCATAATTTGCATTAGTCTCATTCTTCACTTATTTCAATTAAACATAGATCATCCAAGTTCAATACACACATTCACATCATTCTCATAACCTAACATATGAAAAACTATAGGAACTAGCTTTACTCAAATCATATTCAAAACTCAATTTAAAAAAAAATTCTATATCTTTTGATGCATAATCTACACATTATATCAATTTCTTAACAAGAGTATTAGATTTAAATTATTCTAAAACAATCATCTATTAACATTCTTATCATTTTCTTAACAAAGCATATCTCTATATAGAAATTGAGATATTGTGATTAGGTAGGTCACTTTTACATTCTAACCATCTATCACATTATTCAATCACAAACATATAGTTTCTTTTATCTATAATTTTATTCTTCAGAGTAACTTCTAATTTATGCAAAAAAAAAAATTCAAAATATAAAGACTTAGACCAAAGTATCTAAATATAATAAAATTAAATATAAGTTTAATTAAATTGATTTTCCTCAACTAATTCTCTAAAAAGATTGCAACAAATTTAAAAGAAAAGAAATAGAGTAAACAATCTTTAAAGTAAACAATACGTTACTTTATTTAAAAATATGATGAATTGAAAATAACTCAAAGTTTCCCATTCTTATAAGATAAGATTAAGATTCTAAAAGAGATAAAATTTGAAAAGTTAAAAAGAAGAGGATTTTTTTTAAGAAATTAAGAAATATTATAAGAAATGAAGGAGACTTTAAGGAAAGAATTAATGATTATTTTTTGTATAATTAAGAGGGTTCCACGAAACAAAATTTGATTCGACACAAAAAAAAAATTAAAGCTACGTTTCAACTAACATGGTGCTGTGAGAATTATTTAATTACAATTTAGATATCTTCAGATACAATTAATTAATTATTAATTATTTAAAAGACTAGTAAACTATTTTTTAATCTCTCTACAACTTTCTAAATCCAGTTATAATTTTCTCAAAATATTTTTTTCCTTAGTTTTAGATATACTCTGAGCATCATTAAATATTAACTATAATCACCTTTAGGGAGAAAAAAAAAATAATTTAAACAAGAAAAAATTTAGATTACAAAAAATGAATTTAAAAATTTTCTAAATAATTCAAAATAGATTTTATCCATAAACAAAACGTATTAATATTTCATTGCTGTTAAAATTGTCTATTCATGTTTATCTAGTTATAGGACTTTCAAAAAACTTATTGTATTTTTTTAAATAAAGGTTTGCCAACTCTACAGTGACGGGAGAGGAATGGGGTAAAAATATGAGAAACTATTATTTTGACTTGTTATGGGAGAGAATTGATATTTTTAAATGTGAAAATATTTTTTAAAAATTAAAATCAATTACATTATATATATATATATATATATATATATATATATATATATATATATAATATTTTATATTTTTTTTTTTGAAATATAATGGTTAGCTTGACAGAAAAAAAGCTTGGTTAATAGTCCAATTTTTGTTCTGCAAAAATCTTGAATCTTGTGACAATTTAGCTGCTCTTCAACTTGTGAGAAGTCTTTCAAATCAGTTTCCAAGTCTTGTATGGTTGAACTTCTGCTCCCTCAATGTTTTCTTTATATATATATATATATATATATATATATTTAAAAATTTACAATCTGTTATAATCCCACGATATATGATTCTGTAAAGCATTTATAACTGACCATAATCTCCTTAATTAACTTGAACTTATCCAGGGATCCAAAAATTTCACATCTTTCAAAAAAATATATCAAATAACAAGGAATTACACTATGAAATGATGAGCAGCTATATTAAAAAACATAACATAAATTTTCAATGTACACAAAAGATACAAATAGTACAGAATCGTCCAAAACCTGTGTTCACTTCACTGTGCAAATAAACCCTTTTTTCTGCCCTTACCTCTTTCATCATGATGTGTTTGTGGGAGAAGCCAGGAAGAGAAAAGTGTTGAACCATTTGTTTATTAGGGATTGCACTGATAGGCCATGATCAAAACTTAGGCCTAAGACTAAAAAAGAATGCAATGAGCATGAAAACAAAACATGGAATCAAGTTCTTCCAGCACATACTAGGTTATCTGCTCTTCCTTCAACCTTAGCCTTGCAACAGGCTGTTGTTCATTGCCACCAATATCTCTGCTGCCAAAACTTTGTCTTCTATGATTGGAATTCTGTGACTTTATCTGTGAAGTGTTGTTACCTGCCATAACATGGCTGCTGGTCTTAGCAGCTGGAACATCATGGTTGTGTTTTCCTTCATATGTTGTTATCACAGCTTTAGGATCTGTTGAAGCCCTCTCCACATGCTTTCGGACCTTACAACCTGGTGTTGTACATTTGTAATAGCTCCTACACATCACATACATGCTAGATTCAGCATTATACTAGACAAAGTTTAATGATGGGGTCAACATGATATGAAGTAGTGAATGTAATGAGTGATGAACATTGGAAAAATTGAGCATTTTTCTTTGAGAGATAATTTTTTCAATCTGGACAATCATAATTATCAGTCATGAATAATAGTGCAATGAATGCAACAAAGTGTGGAGGAGATGCAATAGTACCTCGGATAAGGGTTGCCTTTCACAACTTTCTGCCCATATTTTCGCCATCTGTAACCATCATCTAAAAGATCAACTTCACTTGTTGTTTGCACAATGATTCTAGGCTCAGTGACCGTCCTATGCGAAGATGCTGGATCCAAATTTGTGGCTTCTGTTTTACTGCAGAATTACAACACTTTCAAGATCAGAAAACACAACTGATATTAGAATCCAAGGATAAATGTGAAAAAGAAAAGAGAGATTTTGCTGAGAATATTATGATAGAGACCTTTCACCAACACAAAGGATTTTTCCTCTAACAAAGAGCAAAATCTCAATCTACAAATTATAACCAAATAGAATGAACATTTTTCCTTTACTTCACCATATTTAAGCCTGTCTCACCATATTACACTCATTTATATATTATGAATTGACATTATCTTTAGTTGATATGGGACTTCTAACATTTTCCTTCTTTTTCTAACTCATAACAAGCAAGAAAAGGATTTCATAAACAAAAGCTTACCTCCTCTTGGGGTCAGGCTCAACATTTTTCTCATCATCTGCAGCTTCATGATCACCAACTTCCTCACTGTCACTTCCTGATAGATGATCAGCTGTTGCCTGACTTGACTCTGGATCCATCTTAGCCATCCCTTGATAAGAAGAAGCATTCCCTTGCATATTTGAATGTTCATTTGAAGCCACAGAATCTTTTGAGCGTTTATTAGGATGAGGACGTTGATGATTGTGTTCTCCTTTATAAATAATTGCAGTAACATGACCCTCAAGGGAACGCTCAACCTTTTTCTTGACAGGACAGTGTGGATGCGTGCATTTGTAATAACTTCGAGGAAATTCACTACCCTTCACCTGTTTCTGTCCATACTTCCTCCAGTTGTATCCATCATCTGCAGGCTTATCAACATTCAGCGATGAAGATTGCAACTTTTGTTCAGAGTGAGAATGATCAGTGGATTCAGTCATTGTGGCCCAAGAATCTGCATTTAAGGGTGGAACCAGCTGTTGTGTGGTGTTGGAAGTAGCTGCAGGAACCTGTGTGAATGAGGTAGGTGATGATAGTGAATGTTCAGCCTGAATATGCATGTTTGAGTTAGCTTGTGAAGCCTGCACTGAAACTTGGGCTAGTGCCTGCTGGTGTGTCATTCCAAATGACATCTGCATATATCATAAATCAGTTTGTCAGAAGAATAAGTGATTTTAAGTACAATCACTTAAAAATATCATGTGACTAATACTCACACTCAAAAATTGTTTTCCACTTTAAAAGGGTAAATTATTGTCTTGAGTTGAGACTGATATTCACACCTGAGTATAACTAAGATTTCAAAACAGAATGGTTCATTCCTTAATCAGCAGAAATAGTTTTCATTCAGTAGGATCAAGTTTCACAGGAGATGAATGTTTTGTTGGGTTTGGAATAAACTTAGATGTATTAGCCATCGGAGTCTGAAGGGTAATTAATGTATTAGTTATTGGAATCTTATGGATAATAATGCATTAGGTGTTGTCTTATAAGTATTTAATGTGTTAGTCGTTTCTAGCTGTTTTTGTCTGTTTTAAGTACAACATCGTGAAAAGTTGAAAGATTGAAACAAAATGAGGACAACACACATGTTGTAAACTTGGACAATCCTTAACAAACTTAAACATGTTCAAAATGTCCAGAAAACATTTCAGACATATCCACTAACCTATTTTAATTTCCTTTTAATTAAGTACTAGAATAACAATACCAAGCACTGTATATGATTATAATTTCCAACTTATAATGATCTGTAACTTGAATACATCTCCTACCTTCAAGCTTTTGTTTGTGCATCATAACTTGTCCATCACCATTACAAAATACAATAATTTTGACAAAGATCCTATTCTAGTAATAGAAAAAAAAAAACAGAACCCTTCTAAGTATCCCCAAAATACAAAATTTTATATATGTTTATATATTCACATTCAATAACTACATTCATTTTCATTGTAATACATTAGATTCCACGAATCTAATAAAAAGGGTTATAGTTACAATTACCACCTTAAAGAAAAATTCCATATAAGGAAAAACAAAGCTTCTCCTCTAAACTAATTTGTAAAACTTTTTCATTTGACTTATCCAAAAGTTTATTTTAAACAATGTAAAAGCTAATTTTAGCTTAAGAGAGAAACTTTCTTAATTTTTTCTTCTTATTTTATTCCCTCATGAATGCTTATGAAGGAATTTATCCAAACATGGCCTTAACACAAATTTCTCACACTTGCTTAGTTGACTAAAAAATCTTAAATGTTTGTACAAACATAACAAACACAAAAGATGACAAAAACAATCTTCCTATAATGAAGGGGTTCCTAGCCAATTCCCAGAAGCCAACTATAAAACTTATCTACACCTCCTCTCTATGAAGGTAGATTTTAAGCCATTCCCTAATCAAAATCATTTTAACTTAATCACTTCAGTAATCCTTATATAAAAAGTCAACATCAAAAAGTCAATTACTTAGGGGTCAAACTTCAATTTTAACCATGCTAAAAGTAGCTAAAGTTTTGCATCAGAATTTTGTCTAAACCAAAAATAAAAGACAAATTTTCCAACACTTACTATGTTTGATAAATGAAAATGCAACATTAGAAGAACTTGCACATAATGAGTGAAAGAAAGAACTGCAGTACCTGGGAAGGTGAAAAGAGGCCATACGAGTCGTGTACGGCGACGGTGGAGGTCACCGGAGAAGCCATGGCTCCGGCGAGGAGCTGAGAGAAGGACTTGTTGCTGTCATCCCCATCGGTCAAAAAGCCAGAGAGAAGAGTCATGGGACCAGGACTGAAGCCGCCATTGAAAAGGGTCTCCATGGAAGCAGCCCTTGGAGGGAGACTGATGGTGGGTCGAGGCGGCGCCGCCTCCTTCCACGGTGGCCGGTCCCCACTTCCGCCGCCCGCCATCCCAGTTGAATAATCCAACAGAGGAAAGAAAGCTTCAAACTTTTCTCTGACTTTCAAGAAACAAAAAAGAAGAAAACTTTGCAACTCTTTTCCTTTTCTTTCACTGTGTCTTAATTTGGAAAAACTGAAAAAGTTTGAAGCTTTTGAGTTGGGTGTTTTACGTGATTCTGTGTGATGGGTTTGGTTTGGTTTGGTGGATCTGAATGAAGAAAATGTATCAAAAAGTCCACGCCTTCTTTGCCCAACCAAATGCTCTGTAAAAAAAAAAAATATATCTTTTCTTCAATAAATTTTAGCTTTCATCTTATTAAAAACTCTGCATTTTTTTGAACTGAGGTGTACTTTTTGTTCAGAAGAACTATAAATGTTTTATCCAAATTTACTATCACAATTATTATGGAGATGTAAACTTTTGAGATATAATTATAACACTATTTAAGATGGTGTGCAAAATTTATTATAGAGCAATTTTATGAAATATCTTCTTAAAAAATGAAGACTAATACCTGAAAATATAAATATAAATTTAATTTAAGAAGTTTTTGATCTCTCCTCATGCATAAGATAATGTGAACACTCATATAATACATAACCCAATCAACATTTTCAATTTTTTTTTTCATTTACTATCTCTTTATGGCTTGTAAACATCTATTCTTCATCATATTATAATCAACCAACAAAATCCTACCTAATACTTTTGTTACAATAATTTGTAAGAAAATTAAGAAAAAGGTATTTGAATTTTCTTCTTACTTTATTGAAAGATTCAATATAAAGAATATTTAAAGAAAATTGAAGCATTCAACATTTTGGGAATAAAGATGAATTAATTAATTAATTTTGAATTAATTGTGAAGCCGTGATTAGGTAGGAATGAAATTTGTGGTGTGTAGGGAGGCAAGTGGTCTAAAATAATTGACTTATGAAATGAAGTATTGCTGAAATTGACCAAAAGACTTTATAAAAATAAGACATTTGGCAGAGTAAGTCAATGAAAAAGGTGATAAGAAAATGATGACACTTCCACCACCAACTTATTTTTGCATATTTTTAATTTTTTTTTTATATTTTCTAATAAGATAGTACATACAGAACTATAAATGGCTAATATTTTTTCTTCTTAAGTTTTTAATATCTTTCATATGCCCAGAAGTTATAAATATGTTGCATAGTTGAAGTACTTTTAGTTATAAATCCACTATTCAGAAAATAAAATAAAAATAAGGGTTAAATATGTTTTTGGTCCCTTAACTTTCAGTGAATTTTGGAATTAGTCCATTTTGAAACTTTGAACCAATTTAGTCCTTCATCTTTTAAAATACGTGGATTTAGTCCTTTTAATCCAATTTTGTTAAGTTTATTTGACATTTCAAGCGCGTTTCACAATAGTATTTGACTTAACATTAAAGCAAAAATGTGTCAAATAGTATAAACAAATGAAATAGAATCCTAACATGTGTACGAAACATCAAATAAACCTAACAAAATTTGATTAAAAGGACTAAATCCACGTATTCCGAAAGATTAGGACTAAATTGGTCTAAAATTTCAAAATGGACTAATTCCAAAATTCACTAAAAGTTAAGGGACAAAAACATATTTAACCCTAAAAATAACATACCTGTATGTATAGATTTACTATATATTCATTTCGAAAATTTCCTATTCAAAGGGAAGGGTGAACGTGAAAGTCACACGTTCATTTTGATTATTTCGATGAATTTGCACGAAATTGTGATGATACAACTGTCAGTGAGATCACACTCTTTAAATAAGAAGATTAGAAAGTATAACCTTACTTTTTTAAGTTTGAATATATTATTCGTCTCAATTTTTGTAAATACTATTTATTTTGGTATTATTTTTTTAATATTTTAAAAATTCTAATTTTTGTAAATTATAATTAATTTAATAATTTTTTTAGACACAGAAGATAATTGGTAATAATCATGATTTTTATAATTTTTAAAATTATTTTTTATTTTATTTTAGTCTATCACTAAATTACACTTCTCAACCTTCATTGTCTTTTTTTCATAATTTTTTTATTTAATTTTTTGTTATAATCTCATTTAATATTTATATTAACTCGCAAACTTAATAAATTCACTTAAATATAATATTATATAATTAGTTCTATTTAATGCGTAATTTGTAATTTGAATGAAAATAACGGTAATAAAATGATACATATGGGAAAAAATAAAAAAAAAAAGTGTAATTGTAGTATTAGAGTTTAAATGTATGCAATTACTTTTAGTGCACGAGTAATTTATATTTATTACTTTTTCTCTCTTTTTTTATTGTTATTATTTACATACTAAAAATATTATAATTTTAAAATAGAATTATATAATTTTTATATAATGTGCAGGTAGCTAGCTGCAAATTTACTGTGAATTTTTTGGACATTTGGGTAAGACAAAATTGTGAGAACAACAATGAAATGAATTGACAAACCCTTTTTCTTCTGTTTTCTTTTTTTTGGACGGCGCATAACCCCTAATAACAATGTTCTTTTCTTCTCAATTAATTTTTATTATGAACATGAACAACTCTTTACTATTATTTCTTTTAAATTAAACAACTGTTTAAATGAGATGATGTCTGAAAAAAATCCGATTCATAATAAAAAAAATCCATCATTTTATTGGTGTTGAATATTTGTTTAAAAGATATTCATGAATATTTTAAATTACGACTTCTCTTTTCCAAATTTTTTCTTTTTCTTTTTCAATATTTTTTCTTCATATCACATGTCTTCTAGAATATGATCATATATACTTATATTTAAAATATAAAGGTTAATTTTAACTTATCAAATTTTAGAACAAAATAAATTTAACTTATTCTAAAGAGTCTTTATTATTTCTTTTATGATTTTGTCATTAATTGTGGTGAAGATAGTTGAGAGAAAAAAATCATGTAAAATTGATTAATTTGTATTGAAATTTAGTTACATTTGGATATCTTGAATTAGATTTCTAGATTTTGAACTATTAAGTTATTTTGAGGAGAAAGGATTGCAGACAAGGGAATCTATTTATAACTTTGTAAAACCTTAAGATAGATTATTTGAATATGAAATCTCAGTAAGAAGGTGGCATGGTCATATCTTGAGTTTGATGCAGAGTTGGTATTTTCTTTGAAAACTATTTGAAGGTTTGAAGCTAAATGTTATTTGAGTTTTGATTAATATATTATTACTTTAGAATGTTTGAATTAAATATTATCGATAAAAAGTTCATTTAGTGATTAGATTATGCATGTTAGTAAATTTTTTATTAGTGGCTTTTCCTTGTATTAAGTTTAAATTGTAAAGATTGAATTGAAACAAATGAAGGATGATCCGGAACAAATTTCATATTTTACCAACCATCTTAATGTGTTTAAGATTATATTTGCAAATTGTTTTTTTTTTTTTTATAAAACTGTGTTTTTGCTAAAGCTAAAGTGGAAGCCTAAACTAGAAATATTCAATGTATATATGGTTTATTTATAGAGAAAAGAGCAACTATTTTCCACTCTATTATTTAGGAGTAATGGATATTTAAGACAAAAGTCTAAAATTTTTAAATTGTGGGTAAGTACAAGTTTGGACCAATTTGTCGCTTGATATGAATGTTTATGTTTTGGTAGGATCCAAGAGACCACTACTGTAGTAAATATGTCTTTTTAAGTTTGGACCATTCGGTCACTTAGCACAAAGACATATGAAGTAGTAAGAGTTGAGATGTCAATACTTTAGCACAAAGAATATTAACAATTGAGGGTTGTCTGACGATTTATATCATGTAGGCTAATATTGGTAGTAGCTAAGAGGTTGCTATGTTAGCAAGAAGGCTTATTTAGCACGAAGACAATGTTAATACTAGCGTTTAGCGTGGGCTATAAGGTAGAATCCGAGAGGCAACTACGTTCACACAAAGGTTATGAAGCAAATAGGCTTATTTTGAGCAAAGACAATGTTAGCATTGACGTTTAGCACAAGCTATCGGGTAGAAGTCGAGTGACAACTATGTTAGCACAAATGTTGGTAAGCAAATATGCTTCTTTTGCAAAAGGGTAATGTTAGCCATAACATGTAGGTAGGAGTCGAGAGACAACTATAACCAATTTGATTCATATATATATATATATATAATATTTAAATGTGCTAAGGTCATTACACTTAAGCTAAAAAGAAGTT
>Ga0214544_1002475_pt1 | contig 38837 bp, 35 predicted proteins | sample CNSS3metaG_FD_160074 | JGI IMG/M metagenome (GOLD analysis project Ga0214544, IMG submission 160074) | Root nodule microbial communities from cowpea collected in UCLA plant growth center, Los Angeles, California, USA - CNSS3 | ecosystem: Host-associated > Plants > Roots > Nodule | place: USA...
CTAGCCTAGCCTTGTAGTGGCGTGCTTCTCACATTTTTTTACCATTTCTTTCCTTTCCATTTTATGTTTTCTTCTTCCTTTAATTATTCTTGGTTTTCTATGGTTTATGTGTTTTCCATTTCCTTTTTGTTTTGAATCAATGCATCATCTTCTTCTCTTAAGCTTTGTGAAAGGAACCTTCACATCTAGATAGCTTGCTATCTTAATGTCCAGTGGGAATTTCACTTAGCTTTCTTAATCAACTCACACCATATTCAATAATCTTAAAAAGGAACAAGAGAATCCTTCATCACAAGTAGACAAGACGATCAACAATACGACCAACAATGGAGAAATAAGGGAAACACATCAAATCGGGGTCCATTAAAATGTACACATTGTATAGAAGGATTATGCTCGAATGGAGAATTCAGTCAAACTCCTTTGACCGTGTTCAAATAAAAAAATATTTTCTAGAAGTCCAGATGACTAACTTGTTAGAGGAATGTTCCTGCGAAAACAAATAAGAGATGTCAGGGGACACGAGTAATGCCTTACCTCAATCCTTGACCTCTCGAACTGGCTCCTTCTTGACTTGTACATGTCGTCTCCTAACGTAAGCGATTTGGACCCCTAAGGGGTTACCTGCGGAAATGGCTCCGACGATCAAGTCAGCAAAAGCTCTCAAAAGTAAAATCTCAGATTAGGGAATTAATGAAAAGCGTACCTTTAATTGTTGGGGTTCACACGTATTTATAGAATCATTAAATGTGTCTGCCCCTTCTTATGGGTTGGGTTCTTTTTTGAGTCATTTTGGGCCAATATCCAGATTCTCTATGGGCCTGGGCTGAGCCCAAAATCTGAGCGTCTGTGAGAAGCTTAAGTTCGAAGTTAACAACTCTATATTACAACATGACACTTTATAGCAGGCGACCTAGTCTGCTATGTGATCTTGTTTAACCGATTATTCATCTATTGTTTCTATTGTGGGACTATATGATGAGTCATTATTTTCTTCCATTCCACTAGCCTTTGTGTACCCATTAGACAATTGATTAGTGCTTAATTGTTCATCTTTAGAGTGTTTTTCATCTGTTGGGCTTTATTGGGCCACTGTTCCGAATTTGGACTAATTTCACATTATTTGGCCTAATTTTTGTTTTTAATTATTTTTAGGTATTTGGGTGAAGCAATTTTGGAGCTTGGATGTCAATATTCAGTTGAAGAGAGTCGCCACATCATTTCCACATCATTTCCATGTCATTTCCACGTCAGCAAAGTCAATGGGTCAACATTTAAGGCCCAGAGTGGCATTTTTGTAATTCTGCAGCTCATAATGGCAGTTTTGTAATTCTGAGTGGCAGGGGTGATATGACCACGAAATTAGGTCTGCATGGGGGAGACCAGCCGCTCCTTCTTTTTCCACACTCTCTCAAACCTCCATTTTTGTTGTTATTAAGCTTTGGAAGGTGACCCATGGTGGCACAAGCGAATTTTTCACGTTTTCCATTGGTTTTTCACGTTTTATGAGCCTTGGACAGCACATTGAAGTTGTATTAACGTTTTCTACCGTTTGGGTAAAATTTATATTGAAGTATTCTCATTTTTTTGTTGCTGTTTTCGTTGTTGCCCCTTTCTTTCCTTGCTCATTTTCGATTCCTACACCAATTTAGGTTTTCTACATCAATTTGCACTCATTTGGATGGTTGAATCAAAATTTATGTTTAAGCCTTATTCGGATTTCATGAGGAAATAAATTTGTGTGTTGATTCTTTGCAGAGAATGGATTGAAACCTTGAGATTATTGTTTTGTTCGGTGGAGTTATGTTAATCTCTCAATTTTGAATTTGCGTTGGGTTTAAGTGAAGAAACCGTTCTGTTTTTGCTTAATTTGCAGAGTGGAATCATTATGTGTTCATGCTTAGTGAACTGTAGCAGATTCATGGTTGTGTGCTTTGCTTAATTGCACTTGAGTTCGAGTTCATTTGCACTTAGTAATTAATTCGGGTCTCATTAGAGTTAATATAACAATTTTGAGTTGTAATCTGTGATTGGTGGATGTTCATTTGAAGCAAACAATCAACGCTATTTTTACATTAATTTTACACATCTGCATTGAAGTTTTCAATTGTGCGTTGCATCCGTAAATCTGCCAAAGCCCCCCTTGTGTTATTGTTGTGTTCATCTGGAAATTTTGCTTTGAATGAAAATATTGGTCGTTGGGAGACGACTTGGTTCACTTTCATATACTGCATTTAATATGTTTTAATTTGGTGGGGTACGGCCTCTATCACTATACCTAGGCGGTTTTGGCTGTATAGTTATCCAAGTCCGCCTAAGTATAGTACATTAGTCCTCCGGCCTTTGGCGAGATAGATATCGCGTTGAAGGTTTGGATGTTTATTAGTTTGGGGTAAGTAACGAGTTGTATTAGTGCTTGCGATGTATGTCCAACATGTCGGTTTGGTGATTTTTGGCAATGCTGGTTGTCGTGGCAATTTGCCTATTTGTTTTTATAGTTCTCATCAAGAAAAAAATACTTCTTGGTATGGTATGGTATGGTATGGTACTCCCCTAGTCTTGAAATGTGAGGAACATTGCTAAGACTAATGTCAGAAGCGATGGAGGTAGGTGGAGGGGTGTCAACTGTCAGGAGTCCTATCAGAGGAATTTGCATATCCATTTTAAGACCTGTGACGCTTCGCATTCGTCGTGACGTTTCGCTTGCTCATTTTTTTTTTGTGTGGGAAAACTTGTAGTGGTTCAAATGTTGGCTATAAATATAAGTGATGAGAAATATTTGTTCACCTTGGTTCATTTGCAAAAATTTTGAGAAAAGTGATTTGTGTGCATGAGATATGTCCGATACGTCCATTGTTTCTGCCGTCATCTTAATAATTCGAAAAGGTATGTCAAGTGTTAGTGGTAGCGTGTCTACGTCTAGTCCGAGTAGTGGGAGTGAACATACAGGGGAAGCATGTAGTAGCTGGTCAGGGAATGGGGTTAGTGGTCAGTTAGCTGGTGAAGGGAGGATCCCAATGGAGGTGACTACTGAGACAAAGGAGGATCCACCGGAGGAGATAGCGGAGAGTAGCTTGCCGGCAAGGGTTGGATATGGATGGGTGGCCGAGGATGTGCGAACCCATCATTCTTTATTCAGATGGTCTTGGCTACTAAAATATTGGCTAAATTGCATACCCTTTTTCGAGAGGAGTGTCAGAAGTGATATTGTGGCCTTGGAGAGAGTTAGCGCCATCGATTGCGTATGCCATGGCCAAGAGGGGGCTTTTGAGGGGTTTTTCTACATGTATATATGCCATTTCTCATAGTTGTACGTGATGCTGCCCTTCGATAACTTCACAATGGGGTTATTACGCTTGCTGAATGTCGCCGCTACTCAGTTGCATCCAAACAGCTGGGCATATCTCCAAGCTTTCCGGGTGCTGTTTCGGTCGTTGTATTTGCAGCCATCTCCTCAATCTTTCTTGTATTTTTATGATACTCGGCCCAAGAGTCCAACTACCTGGCTGCTCGTTGATAAGCCGCTAGGAATAAGCAGACTGAAGGCTTTTACTCAATTGTTTAAGCACTTCAAAGATGGATTTTTTAAAGTGGTAGTTAAGGAGCCTAGGCATTCCTACTTTTACAATGATGATAGGAGCACTAAGTTCCCATTTAGCTGGATTGACAACCCTTGGTGTTATAAGGATATGAAAAAGGAGAAGTTGTCGCTAGCCGATACGGAGGTGGTGGAGACCCTGATGAAGTTTAACGATAAGATGCCCACTAAGGGCTTAGTTAGGGTTTATTATTCCATACATCCCATTGTTGATGTAGGAGGTATATTTTTGTGTTTTAACTGTTATGTTGTGTTTGAGTGAACTAACCAGTGTTTTGTTGCTACTACAGATTGTTAGTTTTGAAATGGTGAGTTTAGCCAAGAAGAGGGGGGGGGTGAATTGACTTTATAAAACTTTTTCGAAAGCTTAAACCTCTTTTCAATTGAATCTAATGGACTGGAAAGTTTGGATGTAAATGTAGCAAACCAATACACTTTCAGTCCATTAAAATATAAAATAGTAGACTAAATTGTTTTTGAAGCTATAAAATAGCCGATTAAAAAGACAATTCAGTCGGCTAAAGTACTGAATATTTATGTAGAATGCAGAATTCGCGAATTCTACTCAAATAACAATCTTTTACATACAAGACTTGTTCCAATCAGTATTTTTAACAAGTATACAACCTCAGATTACACAAGAACGCATTAAATCACATTAAAGATCAAATTGCTTGGATTTCTTGATTTTTTAAAGAGTTTCAAAGAGAGTGAGATGAGGGAAAGAGAAATGCACAACTGTTTTTATACTGGTTCACTCAATCATAGAGTTACATCCAATTTACCAGGACTACCTGAGCTTGGTTTCCACTATATTCAAAAGTTTTACAAATCACACAACAAGATTACACTTTTGAACAACAAAAGTCACAAAATTTTTGACTCACACAAAAATCTAGACACACACCCTTCAAGAATCACACTTAAAGACCTGAAATCACATTAGGCAAACCAACCAGAGGCAGAAGAACATCCAAACATGATGGTGGTTGTCCTTAGCCAACCATACATGTGTTTTTCAAGGTACTCACAAGCCAAAATGCCTCCAAGATCAACCAAGATGAACCAAGATCCTTAAAACACGAGTTGCAACTATGTATTGCAGAGAGAGAAAGCTTCCCAGAGATGAAATACAAAGTTTCATGCTTAAAAACTCAGAGTTGCACCTGCTCGCGAAAATACAACTTATATAGTTTGGTTTAAGTGAAAACAGTCGATTGAATTTTCTGTACAGTCAGCTGATTTCACCTTACTTAAGTGAAATCAATCGATTGAAAAATAATTCAACTAACTGAATGCATTCATACCAGAAACTATATACATCAAGCCTTTTAACCTATTAAAACCCATTTTAACAGATTAAAAGAGACACACTAAAGCAGACAAGACATCTAGCATATGTCATGTAGCCTACCAACAAGATATAACACTAACACATTACATTTACCATGTTATTTACAGATTTAACACACTAAGATACCAATATTCCAAATATACAACCAAGCAAAAGCACACAAGCATACATACATATCACATATGCATATGCTTCCCCTATCACTAATAATATGATTTAACTTCAGATTTTAGATTAAGTTTGCAGTATTATATTATTCCAACAGATTTATTTCAGGTTGTCCAAATCTAACACACTTTTACTCATTATTTTTCACATTTTTCTCCCCCTTTGGATTCATCAAATGAAAGTAAATGCATAGATCATTTTGGAAAGATGAAAAATTTCATTAAAGCATTAACAAAGGGGTGTATCAGGGCACCTGATACAAATACATGCACACCAAAACAAAAACAGAAATAACAGATACATCATGAAACTAAAAACTGATATAATCAGTCGACTGAAATGAGAAAATAACCAATTAAAATACTGGAATAGACCGACAGACACACAAAATGCAGCACAAAAATGCAATGCATGACCTATGAGCCATCCCATTCACTCATTCCTAGGGTTATGTCCGTTGTAGACATTGGAAAGGAGGTCATGAACATTATGCAACTGGTCATCCAAGTCTTGGAACCTTGTTGTGCAGTATGCATGATGTGCATTTTGTGCCATGTTGAGGTCTTGAAGTTGGTTCAGAACCATTCTCTCAAATTGGGAGTATGCAGGTCCAGTATTCTCAAGAGGATTGTATAGCTCAATTACCATTGGCTGTGTAAGACACGCGAAAATTAATTAAATAAATAATTACTTAATTAATAAACGCGGGTAGAAAACGCCTTTATGGCATTAATTATGTTTTAATGTGGTGTGGAAAAGTGCTAGCTCAGATGGCTGAGAGTGCTTTGATTGTGTGAGAGGACTTGGGTTTGAGTCCTATGTATGTCAATTATGTGTTGTTGTTTTATTATTAATTTTTAATAATATGTATGAGTATTGAATTGATAATATAAACTATTATTGATTGGAGTGTATCACTAAACGTGAATTGGCATAGTGGTTGTGCTTGGGATTGTGAGTGAAGGGTCACGAGTTCAAACCTTGGTAGACGGAACTTAGCAGAATGAATGTGGAAAGGTAGAGAGAACCTAGCAGAATGTTGGAAAACCACCAAATAATTAACCTTGAAGGGGAATTAAAACCACAATAAAGCCCAATTTCGTTTTATTTTCTAAACCCATTTTAAAGACACCTATAAAAGGCAAATTTTAGGTAGGAAGAAGGGTTTCTGCAATTGTTTTTTGGTAGCTTGAGAGGAGAGCGAAATTGGAGAGTGAGAGGTTGAATTGGGTGTGCAAAGGGCTGAAGCAAGGTATTGGAGAACAAGGAACTTCCTCTTTGTCTCAATCTCATTCCAAAATTACAGGTTAGGGGAGCTGAACTCGAGACTTGGTATTGATTGTATGTAACGGCATAATTTTGATGAAACTATGGCCTGAAATTTGTGATGCATATGAGGGGTTTTGGGGGTTGTGGGTTTGGTGCTGTTGTATTGGAATTTTTGACCCAAATGTATGAATATAATGGAATTATGCACTAGATATGATGTAACTGTGTGTACTTGGCGTTTTAGGAACCAAATGGAGTCTAAATATGCCTATGTGTTGTTGAAATATGTGTAAACTGAACTGGTATGATTGGAGTGTCGAATTGGGCATGGTTGCCAGTGTGCGTGTGTAAACCGAATTGGGGGTTTGCATTTCTCGCCCAGGCGAGCCAGGCTCGCCTCGGCGAGATTAGCAGGGACGCTGATACGCGAACATATCACGCAGGCGAGGGCATTCGGGTTGAGCGACAGACATTCTCGCTTAGGCGAGAGTGCCTCGCCTAAGCGAGGTCGTGATGAAGTTTGGGCATGTTTAGCGCGAATTCTCGATCAGGCGAGGAGTTGCGTGGGTTTGAGCGAACCAGGGTCTCGCTCAGGCGAGAAGGTCTTGCCTAAGCGACATATCGTGACGAATTTGTGATATGTTACTTGCATTGTAGCTCAGGCGAGGAAAAGTTGTGAGTTTTGGGCGAGAGATGACCTCGCCTAAGCGAGATAAAGTGGAGAAGCCACTATTTTAAGCTCGCTCAGGCGAGGAGTCCATAGTATGGTGATTGCGTGCATGCCAGGGTCCAAGTTGAGAAGACTTGGATGTTTTACTACGGACGAGGAGTCTGTAGGGCAGGACTATGAACGGGATAGGCTCATAGGGTTGGACCACGAATGAGTTAGTTTCGTGGGAGCACAGTAAAGTCCCAAGACCTAGTTCATGTATAGGCCTCATGATGGACTATGAGGTTATGGTTGGGTAATTTGAAAATCATGAAATGTTAAGTTATGTTATTTTGGGATGGGTGACATATTTAATTCATGTATATGTTTATATATTGTGCATAACTCACCCTATTTGTGTGCGTGTGACGATGATCGGATAATTTGTTATTCGGGAGCAGATGATTTGACAGGTGAGCCAGGAGATACTTAGAGACGAAGAGCATGGGCTACTTGGGCTTTTGAAAGAAAACTTTATTTTTGTTGATTTTGATGTAAAATTTATTTATGCTGAATTTTAGTAACTTTTGTATAGAACGATTGTGTACATTCGAACTATGTTATGGTTACTAATTTTTGTTTTAATTTTCCTATGTTTTTTTTTTGGGAAACGGTATCCTATTAAATGAGGTATTTTATTTTTAATTGCTATTTTATATGTTATTTATTAAAAACTAGTAATATTCTTTAGGGATGTTATAGGCTGTGGTTCATCTTCATCTTGGTTTCCTCCACTAGTTCTCGCTTCATGGTCATTTGCTCCAACTATAAAATAGCACCTTGATCTCCTTTAACCAGCCAAGTGTTGCCTATCTTGGTTAATCCCATCTTGTGCATATTCAGTGTACAAAAATGAGAATGCCAATGCATGATGCTTATGTAAGTATTTATAGAATCAACATGTTGATTTTCAAAATCAGTCAATTAAATTGTGCAGATTTTCTGGTTTCAATGCAGTATAGGAAATCACAACAATTAAATGTAAAGGAATTTGTATTAGAGATGCAGTGATGTGTTTCTTATGCGTTTTATGAACAATCCACTCAAAACCAGTTCACATCTAAGGCATGTTCACTGGAAATCACGTAATTTAAGAACTTTATGGTCAATGCAATCTGAAAAGTTGATTTTAGCTGATGTAATAGTTGTTACAGCTACTGTTACCGTCCAAAAATAGTCACGTGATGCATACTTTGACTGGTTCAATCAATTAAAATACATTCAAGAAATTCCACATCAACATAAGTAATTTTAACACGTAAAAATACAGAGTTAGTCACCTAAAACTGTACCAGAAAACTGATTTTTGGTGCAATGACAGTTTTAAGTGAAATCTATGTGTTAAATTTGCAGTTTTAGCTGACTAAAAATTTTAGATTACACGAAAATTCACACCAGACCAATTTAAATCAAATATATGTGCTGTTTTGTGAGATTTAGCAGATTGAAACAGTTCCAGAACATAGATTATGCAGATTTCAACATTTTAAATGAAATCTATGTGATTGAAATAGTGACAATTTTCAAATTATGCAGATTTTACCACTTTAAATGCAGCACACACATGATCTAATAAGATTAACAAGCCAAATAGATATCAACATACATTCTTCATGTCAAGAATACCTAATTCAGCTGTAAGCTTATTGAATCTATCACGTGCAAGTGGTTTAGTGAATAAATCCGCCAATTGATTTTCAGTTTTCACAAACATGATTTCAATATCACCTTTTTGAATATGATCTCTTATGAAATGATGTCTGATTTCAATGTGTTTAGTTTTAGAATGTTGAATTGGATTCTTAGTTAGGTTGATTGCACTTGTATTATCACAAGAAAGAGTTACCTTCTCTAGCTTTACACCATAATTCATAAGTTGATGCTTCAACCATATGCTTTGAGCACATGCATGTCCAGTTGCTATGTACTCAGCCTCAGCTGTAGAGAGTGCTACACATGCTTGTTCTTGCTATTCCATGAAATTAGGCTTGACCCAAGTAGATGGCATGTACCACTTGTGCTTTTCTTATCCAATTTGTACCCTGTATAGTCATAATCTGAAAAACCACTAAGAAAAATGTTAGATTCATTAGGATACCATAATCCAACATTAATTGTCCCTTTCAGATACTTGAGAATCCTTTTTACAGCTTTGAAGTGTGATTCCTTTAGATTGGATTGAAACCTAACACACAAGCAAACACCAAATTATATATCCGGTCTACTAGCAGTTAGATATAGCAAGGAACCAATTAACCCTCTATATTTGGTTGAATCAACTTGTTTTCCAGCTTCATCTACATCCATAAGACATTTTGTAGCAATTGGAGTGGCAGCCTCTTTGCAATCCTCCATTTTGAATTTTTTCAGTAGATCAAAACAATATTTTGACTGGCTTAAAAATGTCCCATGCTTGAGTTGTTTCACTTGCAGCCCTAGGAAGTAGGTTAGCTCACCCATCATAGACATCTCAAATTCTCCTTGCATAGCTACAACATTAATTGTCCCTTTCAGATACTTGAGAATCCTTTTTACAGCTTTGAAGTGTGATTCCTTTAGATTGGATTGAAACCTAGCACACAAGCAAACACCAAATTATATATCCGGTCTACTAGCAGTTAGATATAGCAAGGACCAATTAACCCTCTATATTTGGTTGAATCAACTTGTTTTCCAGCTTCATCTACATCCATAAGACATTTTGTAGCAATTGGAATGGCAGCCTCTTTGCAATCCTCCATTTTGAATTTTTTCAGTAGATCAAAACAATATTTTGACTGGCTTAAAAATGTCCCATGCTTGAGTTGTTTCACTTGCAGCCCTAGGAAGTAGGTTAGCTCACCCATCATAGACATCTCAAATTCTCCCTGCATAGCTACAACAAACTCTTCACACATGGAGTTATTATTTGATCCAAAGATTATATCATCTACATATACTTGAACAGGTATTACATCACTTGCATGCTTTCTAATGAAAATTGTTTTATCAACAACACCTCGAGCATATCCTTTAGCTAAAAGAAAGTTGCTTAACCTCTCATACCACTATCGTGGTGCTTGTTTCAAACCATATAAAGCCTTTTGCAATTTGAAAACATGATTAGGATAGAAGTGATCTTCAAAGCCAGGAGGTTGTGATACATACACTTCTTCATTTAAGAAACCATTCAAGAATGCACTTTTCACATCCATTTGAGAAAGTTTGAAATTACACATACATGCATATGCTAACAATAACCTCACAGCTTCTAGCCTAGCTACAAGTGCATATGTTTCATCAAAATTAATGCCTTCCTCTTGATTATAACCTTTAGCAACTAGCCTAGCCTTATTCCTAACAATGTTACCATTTTCATCCATTTTATTCCTAAACACCCATTTGGTACCAATCACATTCATTGCATCAGTTTTAGGGACAAGAGACCATACATCATTCCTAGTAAATTGATTAAGTTCATCTTCATAACAACAACCCAATTACTATCACACAATGCATCATTCACATTCATAGGTTCAATTTGAGAAACAAATGCAACATGTTGAAAGAATGCAAGCTTGCGTCTAGTGGATACTCCATGTTCTATGTCACCAATTATGTTGTCCTTTGATAATCCCATAGGTTCAATCCACTCCTTCGGTAAGTTGCTATTTGTAGCTTTTTCAGTCGACTTAATTTCCTTTTCAGTTGAATGATTTCCTGCAGCAGATTCCAATTCTGGAGCATATTGCTTTTTCTGCATTGTTTCTTCTTCATATGCAATCTTAGGCACATGATCTTGCAATTTTGGGTTAGTTTCATCAAATACAACATGCATAGACTCTTTAATAGTCATCAATCTCTTATTATAGACTCTATATGCATGACTTTGTATAGCATAGCCTAGAAAAACACCTTCATCCGCTTTTGCATCAAATTTTCCTAGACTTTCTTTGCCATTGTTTAAGATGAAACACTTACATCCAAATACTTTTAGATGACTTAAAACAGGGTTCCTCCCTTTGAAAATTTCATAGGGTGTTTTCTTCAAAATTGACCTAATCAACACTCTATTTAAAACATAACAAGCAGTAGTGACTGGACAACCCAAAAATACTTAGGTAGTGAATTCTCATTTAACATAGTTATAGCTAGTTTCTCAAGTGACTTGTTTTTCCTTTCAAAAACACCATTTTGTTGTTAGGTTCTTGGTGCAGAAAAATTATGTTCACAAAAGTGTTCAAACCTTTCATTTTGAAATTCCCCACCATGGTCACTTCGAATAAACACTATCTTAGAACTTTTTTTATTTTCTAGCATCTTGGCAAGTCTTTTAAAAGCATGAAAAGTGTCATTTTTGGCAGCTAAGAACAAAGTCCATGTGTACCTAGAGAAGTCATCAACTATGACTAATGCATAAAGATTGCCACCAAGGCTCATGGTTCGAGATGGACCAAATAGATCCATGTGAAACATCTCTAAAGGTCTTTCAGTCGAAACAACATTTGTGGATTTGAAAGAGACCTTGGTCTATTTTCCTTTTTGACATGCTTCACACACTCTATCCTTCTCAAACTTGAGTTTTGGTAGTCCTTCAACCAACTGTTTTCTATTTAGCTGATTAAAATGATGCATGTGTATGTGACAAAGTCTCCTATGCCATAACCAAGTGTGATCCTCTTTTTTAAGCAAACAATGGATATTGAAGGATGCATGATGCAAATAAAGTTGATATATATTGTTGACTCTTTTTCCTATTAAAACAATACTACCATATGCATCATATATAAAGCACTTATTTGGTTCAAACATGACTTTAAATCCTTTGTCACATAATTGACTTATACTTATCAAATTATGTTTCATCCCTTCTACCAGTAGCACATTCTTGATGTTGAAAGAGGATCCATTGCCTATGACTCCATTTCCAAGGATTCTTTCTTTATTTTTGTCTTCAAAGGTTACAAATCCTTCTTCCTTCATTTCAAACTTTGCAAATTTGGTCTTATCTTCTGTCAAATGCCTTGAGCAGCCACAATCTAGGTACCATAGATCATTCTTTTCTTGTTTTATGACCTGCAAAACAACATAGTATTACATGGTACCCTTTTGAAAGTTTGGGTCCAACATGGTTATGCCTTTCTAGATCCTTTTGGGATCCATTTCATAAATCCCTTAGGTACATCATACTTTCTAACATGACAATTCTTAAGAACATGACCGTTCTTCATACAGTAGTTGCAAGAAATGAAGGGCATAGCATTTGGCTCACTCTTGGAAAAGAAACTAGAGCACTTCTTGGTTTTCTTTTCATGGATAGGTGTATAACCAAGTCTAACCTTCCTAAAAGCACAATTTTGGGAGCCAAGAACAGCTTCCAGGTTTGCTTTTCCTCTTGTGAACTTTGCACATGTTTTCAAAAGATATTTCACTTGATTTTTCAAAGTAGTGCAGTTTTCACAAGGTTTTATAGCCAGCTGTTTTTCAGAACAATCGACTGAATTACTATAAATCATTTCCAAATGTTCAAAATCAGTTTTTAAGTCGACTATTTCTGATTCTAGTTGGCTAACTCTATTTTCTAGCCAACTATTTAATCCTTTTAGCCGATTGTTCATGACAACAATTTTGGTTGCCTCACTATGCAACTCTTCAAAGTCATGCAACAATTGGTAATAGTCATTCTTATCTTTGGATGACAAGGAACTTACTTGGCTTGATAGGATGATTCATATCCGACCATTAGGCATAGATTTGCTTCCTCACTTCCTTCTTGAGATGAAGTGCTTGTTGAATCATCATTGTCCTCCCAAGCTATGTAGGCACGTCTTTCCTTGCCCTTTTTCTCCTTTTTCCTCTCATCAACCTTCTCCTTCTCTTTATTAACATTAGGACATCCAATTATAACATGAGAACTTAGAAGAATTACTTGAATCATTTTTGTTTAGAATTGTACCTCCTTTGATTACGTTTGTTGCCTTTCCTCTTGAGATACTTCCCAAACTTCTTGACTAGTAGATTTAAGTTCGCATTATCACTAGATGTAGTAGCCTTTTCCTCGGTTTCATCACTCTTCTTAGAGCTAGCCTTTAAGGCTATGGATTTTACCTTTTTCTCACCTGTTTCAAGCTCACTTAGCCTTTGCATTTCAATCTCGTGCTCTCTAAGCTTGCCAAACAATGTAGCTGTTTTGATGATGGATAAATCCTTGGATTCAGATATTGTAGTCACTTTTGGTTGCCAATTTCTTTCAAGACACTTAAGCACTTTGATGTTTAGCTCTCTTTGTCAAATTCTTTGCCTAGACCCATGAGATGGTTGACTATGTGAGTGAACCTCTTTTGCACTTCAGCTATGGACTCTCCTTTTTGCATCTTGAAAAGCTCATACTCTTGAATCAAGGCATGGTTCCTTGCTCTTTTCACTTCATACATTCCTTCATGTGTGACCTCTAGGAAATCCCACATTTCCTTTGCATTCTTACATTGGGAGACCATAAAAAATTCATCCATACTCAAAGATGAAGTGATGATGTTCTTGGCATTGCAATCATATTGAGTTCTTCTCCTTTCTTCATCAATCCATTCACTCCAAGGCTTGTCCACCTGCTTATTTTAAACAACACATTTAGGAGTATATGGTCCATTAACTATTGCATCCCAAATTCCTTTGTCTATAGATTCAATGAAAATTTGCATCCTTATTTTCCAAAACTGTTAGTTTAGGCCACAAAACATAGGTATTCTATGAATAGAAGCACCTTCAGAAAAAGGGAGTTTACTTTCAGCCATTTCAAAAGATTTTTCATTAAACTTGAATACCTTTCAAGAACCTTGCTCTAGATACCAATTGTTAGTTTTGAAACGGTAAGTTTAGCCAAGAAGGGGAAGGTAGTTGAATTGGCTTTATAAAACTTTTTCGAAAGCTTAAACCTCTTTTAAATTGAATCTAATGGACGAGAAAATTTGGATGTAAATGCAGCAGACCAATACACTTTCAGTCGATTAAAATATAAAATAGCAAACTAAATTGTTTTTGAAGCTATAAAACAGTCGATTAAAAAGACAATCCATTCAGCTAAAATACTGAAGATTTATGCAGAATGCAGAATTCATAAATTCAACTCAAACAACAATCTTTTACATACAAGACTTGTTCCAATCAGTATTTTTAAAAAGTATACAACTTTAGATTACACAAGAACGCATTAAATCACACCAAAGATCAAATTGCTTGGTTTTCACGAGTTTTTAAATAGTTTCAAAGAGAGTGAGATGAGGGAAAGAGAAATGCACAAATGTTCTTATACTGGTTCATTCAATCACAGAGCTACATCCAGTTTACCAGGATGACCTAAGCCTAGTTTCCACTATATTCAAAAGTTTTACAAATCACACACCAAGATTACACTTTTGAACAACAAAACTCATAAGATTTTTGACTCACACAAAAATCTAGACACACACCCTGCAAGAATCACACTTACAGACCTAAAATCACATCAGGCAAACCAACTAAAGGCACAAGAATATCCAAACATTATGGTGGCTGTCCCTAGCCAACCATGCATGTGTTCTTCACGGTACTCACAAGCCAAAATGCCTCCAAGATCAACCAAGATCCTCAAAACACGAGTTGCAGCTGTGTATTGCAGAGAGAGAGCTTCCTAGAGATGAATGACAAAGTTTTGTGCTAAAAACCTCAAAGTTGCACCTCTGCTCGTAAAAACACAGCTTATATAGTCTGGTTTAAGTGAAAACAGTCGATTGAATCTTTTGTACAGTCAACTAATTTCACCTAACTTAAGTGAAATCAGTCGATTGAAAAATAATTCAACTGACTGAATGCATTCATACCAGAAACTATATATAGCAAGCCTTTTAACCTGTTAAAACCCATTTTAACAGATTAAAAGAGATACACTAAGGCGCCCAATACATGTAACCTAAGAAGGGGAGGGGTTGAATTGGCTAGTTAAAAAATTAGGATATCTTTGCAAGTTAAAAACCACCTTTAATTGAATCAAATAGATCACCAATTTAGGATGCAAACAGTATTGAACTGTACACTTTCAATCGATCAAAAATAGAGTTAATCGATTAATTTTACTAAACAAATTATGTTATGGTATAATCAACTGATTGAAATAGGACAAAAGTCGACTGAAATACTAGAAAAAATGCAAAAATGAGAATTTGAATTTTAAACTAGGCACAATGCACAAGAATGATCAAGATAGGTTCCAAATGATTATGTAAACATGTTCAATGCTGCAAATGCTATGAAAACATGCAAGAACATGAAAAAGATGATTAAAGCACAAGTTCTTTAAACTTTAAAATCAAAATGCAAGAGAGAAAGGTTAGAGAAGAGAGGACACCACGAAATTTTTATACTAGTTCACTCAAACCACAGCTACATCCAATTTTTCAAGGCAACCTGAGCTTGACTTTGCACTATTTCAAAAGATTTACAAAGTATCCACCCTTACACTTCCAAAATATGCAAAAAAACACCACAAAAGACTCTTGAATCACACAAGAATCACACCAGCACAGCAAGAACCCTCTTGCAGACCTAGAAAACCACCAGGCACACACACAAAGCTTAAGAAAGATCAAACCTCAGTGGTAGCACAACCCATCCTACCACAAACCACTTTCTCCAAGCTTCAAACCAAGCCAAAAGCTCCAAGAATTGATCCAAGATCAATCTTCAACAACTGCAACACGTATGATCACGAAGGAGAGAGTTTCCACAAGTTTCCAGAAAAAACTCACGCTCTAAAATGATCAACAGACCTCTCTTTCAAAAATCACAGCTTTTATAGTCAAACTGTTACGAAATTCAATAGGTTGATTTCACTTGACTTAAGTGAAATCAGTCGATTAAAAACTAAATCAACTGATTGAATTTGTTGCAGTTTAAGACTACTACAGCCAACCTTTTAACCTGTTAAAAAACCATTCAACAGACTAAAAGAGACATTTTAACCTGATGAAAAACTATTCAAGAGATTAAAAGACACACCTAAGACCAAATACATCTAATTAATGCTAGAAGGTCTACACTATGAATTAAAACTTCAAATACACTTTCTTAATGATGTAACTACACGGAGAGCACACGTTCCAGCCTTAATCAACATGGTTATCATCAAATCACCTGTCCTTCATCAATGTAGGCTTCATTCCAATGGTAATGGCTTCAAGATAGTTCAAAAGAGCTTCATTCAATCTTCATCGAATCTTCAAGAAGCAAAACACCTTGGCTTCTCATGTCAACAATCTCCCCCTGATTGATGAAGCCAATCTCTATTTCCTTTCATCTATCTTCTTCTATCTTTCATTGCAAATGCTTTCATTTGTTGGATACCATTAAATTGATGAAGTGACACCTTAGCTTGAAGCTTGTGAACCTGAAGGACATTTACAATAGCAATACACACAAGCTAGCAAGTATACAAATGTGATCATGCTCCCCCTATCAATAATATGGGTTCAAATTCAGATTTGATTATTGATTCCAACTTTAATGCTTAATTCAATGTGATTATTAAAAGTGGTTTCCAATTTTCCAATTTTTCTCCCCCTTTGGATTCATCAAACAGAATAAATGCATAAAGATAACAAACATTGCATATCATTTCATTAATACTGGAAGGGAATACAACCAATAGAAACTGAAAACAGAGAACAAATGCATAAAACTGATACAATCAGCCGACTGAAATGAAAAACAACCAATTGAAACAGACAGAACTCAAACTCTAAAATCACAAACACAAGGATGCAATGCATGATCCTAAAAAACCACCACACTCAGTCATCCTGAGGATCATTTCTGGTCTGGAATGAGTGCAGCATATCATGGATATCATGAATTTGGCCATCCAATGAATTAAACCTCTCATTGCAATATTTGTGATGTTCATGTTGGGTCACATTTAGCTCATGCAGATGGTTCAGCACCATCCTCTCAAAATGTGAGTACATAGGGCCTCTATCCTCTAGAGGGTTGTAGAGAATCAAATCCATAGGTCTAACAGTTGGTTCTTCCTTTTGATTTGCACCACTTGGACCAGCTTCATGGTCATGTGCACCACCAACTACAGCTTCACTTGTCCATCCATTTCCCACCTTGAGAAAGCCCATTTTGTGCAGATGTTGATTGGAGGTATGGTTCAACAGTCCAATTGACTCTTCTAGCTCATCCTCTACATCAATGCCAAAGTATTCAATGAATTTAGACACCAAAACCACATATAGAAGCCTAAAATCTGTGAGCCTCTTGGCCTTGAGCATGTGATCATGAAACACATAGATCCAATCCACTTGGATGTTGTTTTGAATGCAGTACATGAGTATCAAATCTCCCTCATTCAATGTTGAATGGTTGCTGCCACATGGAACAAGGATTTTTGTGGCAATCATACCAAGCAACCTTTGATCCACCTTGAGACCACCAACATAGAAATGCTTGATTTCAGCAGCAGGATTCCTCAAGCATTGGCCATAGTATTGCATCTTGTTGAATTCTGGAACACCCCTTGATTTGAGTCCAACCACATTTTTTCAAGCTCTCTTGTTGATCTCCATTCGAACACCCTTGATGCTGGAAAGCAGGACATCATTTTTGAACTCCAAGTTGGTGAAAAACACGTTCACCAAGTCTGGATAAATTTTCCCTGAAAGTTCAAGGAATGTCTTCAACTTTTGATGCTATAGTTGTTGGAATAGACTCTCAAAGCCTTCAGCCCTTAGCCATGAGAACCTCAGCATCTTAGGAATGTTGATCTGCTTTCTATTCATCTCAATGAGGAACACTTGAATGTTGTCCTCATGATCCTCAAACCATGTTTCAATTCTTCCATGGCTTTCATGATTTGGAGACCTTGGGGTAGGAGGAGTGGAGTGTTCATCATCAGATTGGATAGCCCTTTGGGAACGACGAGGCATGATGAGTGTTGGTGTGGCTGTTTCTAAGAGATGTATGATGCAAATGCAACAATACAAGTGCAGTAATTATAATTGAACAATTGATTTTCAGAAACAGTTGATTAAGTGGTGCAGATTTTTTTAATTAATTCGTTTTAGGTTACCCAAACCAGTTTAATGCAGTCCAAAGCAGTATCTCATGCATTCATGATGTTTTAAATGTGTTTTTATAAGTGAATCAATCACTTCAGATCATGTGAGCTGCATGCACATTGGAATTGTACACTAGACATGCTTTTTGGTCAAACAAATCAGTAAAAGCAACACATGGCTGATGAAATGGGCAATTAGGAGCAGATAGTACCTGACAAAAAGATGTTTTCTTTGACTGGGTCAGCTGAACAATTCAATTCGTGAGTAAATGCACAATTTAAGTAAAATCAACACGTTAAAAAACAGAATCAGTCGATTAAAACAACATCAGAGCATCAAATATTAAAAACAAAATCTGGTTAAGTGAAATCAGCTAACTAATTTTGAAAATCAATCGATTGAAAATCATAAAATTGAACTCCATTTTTCCAGATTCAGTTTTAATGAAATCAACATACTGAATTGTGAAAACAGCAGATTAAAAATCATAGCAGATCAATTTTTCATCATTCAGTGACAGTTTAAGTAAATAAACACATTGAAAAACAGAATCAACAGGTTGACAGATCATGTTTTTGCAAACAAAGGCAGATTTAAGTGAAATCAACACGTTGAAATGCAAAATCAACAGGTTGAATATGACAATTTTTTAAATTTTTGCATACTTTGCAGCAGATTTTTAAGAAACCAATGCATGAGTACATAAGATTAACATGCTACAAACACATTAAACCACATTCTTGATGTCTAATATGCCTAGTTCAGTTCTTAGCTTGTTAAACCTATCTCTAGCCAATGGTTTTGTAAACAAATCTGCCAATTGATTTTCAGTTTTAACAATTTTGATTTCACAATCTCCTTTTTGAACATGATCACGAATGAAATGATGCCTAATCTCGATATGCTTGGTTTTAGAATGTTGTATTGGATTCTTGGTTAAGTTGATGGCACTAGTGTTATCATAATATAAAGGTACCTTGCTTAGCCTTACACCATAGTCCAAAAGTTGATGTTTCAACGATATGATTTGTGCACAGCCATGTCCAGCAGCAATATATTCAGCTTCAGGTGTGGAAAGTGCCACAGAAGCTTGCTTTTTGCTATTCCATGAGATTAGACTTGATCCAAGCTAATGGCAAGTACCACTTGTGCTTTTCCTATCCAATTTGCACCCTGCATAGTCTGAATCTGAAAAGCCACTAAGAATTATGTTAGACTCACATGGATACCATAAACCAACATTGGTTGTTGTAAGACCTGTAGAAATTAATTAATTAAATAATTAATTAATTAATAAATGCGGGTAGAAAGAGCCTTTATGCCATTAATAGTTGTTTGATGTGACGTGGAAAAGTACTAGCTCAAATGGTTGAGAGTACTTTGATTGTATGAGAGGACTTGGGTTCGAGTCCTATGTATGCCAATTATGTGTTGTGATTTTATTATTAATTTTAATATTATGTAGGAGCATGAAATTGGTAATGTAAGCTTATATTGATTGGAGTGTATCGTTAAATATGAATTGGCATAATGGTTGTGCTTTGGCCTTATGAGTGGAGGGTCATGGGTTCAAACTTTGGTAGACACAAAGTAGGCTTTATTTTTGCAAATTCTAGCTTGGAGTCGAGTTGATAGGGCAAAGGTAAAACCAAAGGGAGGAGCAACTAAAGAGCTGGAAAAACAGTATTAAACCATTGTAATTACCCTTAAATGGAAATGTATAACACTCTTAGTCTCATATTTTCGTTTTAACACTTGAGCCCTATTAAGACACTTATAAAAGGCAAAATTGAAGTGAAAATAGGGTTTCTGCAGTTTGGTTATTTTGCCTATAGAGAGGAGGACGAAATTTTAGAGAGTGAGAGGGGAATTTAGGTGCTTGAGAGACTGATTGGGAGGAGGGTTGAAGCAAAACCATGGTGAACAAAGGAACATCAAGTTTCTTCCCAATTTTAGCCCAGAATTCCAGGTTAGGGGAGCTGAACTCGAAATTTGTGTTGTTGTATGTTATTGTATGATTTTGATGAAATTATGCACTGAAATTCGTTATGCACATGAGGGAATTTGGGGGTTGTGAGTTTGGTACTGTTTTATTTGAATTTTGAACCAAATGCATGAAGGAAAGGGGTTTACACACTGTATATATGGGAATGGTGTGAAACTTGGAATTTGGGAATTTTATGGAGTCTACATTATACATATGAGTTGTTGCAATGTGTGTAAATTGATTTGGTATGAATAGAAATGTGTTTTGGTATGTTGTGCATTGTTTAGAGTGAATTGTGCGCGTGAACAGACTCGAAACCCTGCAAGTCTCGCCCAAGAGAGTCCATCTCGCCTAAGAAGGACTAAGTCCAATAGGCGTCTGGGATGTGCTTGATGGTTGGACGTAGGGATGGCAACGGGTCGGGTCGGGCACGGATAGTGTCTACCCGCAACCTGACCCGCCAAAAAAAAATCCGCCCGTTACCCGCCCGTTTACCCGCCGGGTGTCCGCTTAAAAAATACCCGCGGATATTTTTAAAACCCACGGGTACCCGTGGATACCCGATACCCGTAAATATTTAAAAAAATATGTATTTTATAAAATTTTTAATATAAAATTATAAAAATAAAATATAAATTAAATTAAATTATAATTATAATTAAATTTGACATAATAAAATATATTGTTACTTCTAATTTTAATTAAATTTAACTTAATAAAATATAAATTAAATTTTAATTTTAATTTTTTGCGGGTAACGGGTATCCGCGGGTACAGATAGTATGATACCCGTACCCGACCCGTTTATAAGCGGGTATTAAAATACCCGCTACTCGCTACCCGCGGGTAGTAACTATCCATCGCGGATTTTATCCGTGGATATCCGTGGGCACGGGTATTTTTGCCATCCCTAGTTGGATGCATGATGGGCATGGAACTAGTTGAGTTCCCGTCGGCTGCTAATGGGCGAGGAGTCCTTAGTATGGTGATTACATGCGTCGGACGCACGATGGGCAAGGAACTGTTATGTTCCTGTCGGCTACTATTGGGCGAGGAGTCCATAGTATGGTGATTGCGTTCGTGCCAAGGTCCAAGTTAAGAAGGCTTGGATGATTTACTATGAGCGGGATAGGCTCATAGGGTTAGACCACAAATGGGTTAGTTTCATGGAAGCACAGTGAAGTCCCAAGACCTAGTTCATGTATATGACTCATGAAGGACTATAAGATCATGAATGGGTAATTTGAAAATAATGAAATATTTAGTCATATTAATTTTGGGATGGGTGGCATATTTATTTCATGTATATTTTTTTTATATATTGTGCATAGTTCACCCTTTCTCTCTGTGTGTGGCGATGATCGAATAGCTTGTTATCCGGGAGCAGATGATTTGACAAGTGGGCCAGGAGATGCTTAGAGGCGGAGTGCATGGGCTACTTGGGTTTTTGAAAGGATTTTTATATTTAGACTTTTGATGTAAAATTTATTATGTTGAATTTTGATGGATTTTGTAATACTGTAATTGCGAGTATATGAATTATGTTATAGTAAAGTTTTTAATTTCCCGTGTTTTGGGAAATGGTATTATATTAAATGAGGTTTTATTTTCATTTCCTATTTTATTTATTAAAAAATAGTAATATTCCTTAGGGATGTTACAGTTGTTCCTTTGAGGTACTTTAGAATCTTTTCTGCAGCCTTAAAGTGTGATTCTTTTGGATTTGCTTTAAACCTAGCACATAAGCATACTCCAAATTGAATATCTGGTCTACTTGTTGTAAGATAAAGCAAAGACCCAATCAACCCTCCATATATGCATGACTTTGTGTAGCATAGCCTAGAAAAACACCTTCATCCGCTTTTGCATCAAATTTGCCAAGACTTTCTTTGCCATTATTTAAGATGAAGCACTTACATCCAAATACTTTTAGGTGACTTAAAACAGGCCTCCTCCCTTTGAAAAGCTCATAGGGGGTTTTCTTCAAAATTGGCCTAATCAACACTCTATTTAAAACATAGCAAGCAGTGTTGACTGCATCAACCCAAAAGTACTTAGGTAGTGAGTTTTTATTCAACATAGTTTTAGCTAGTTCCTCAAGTGATCTGTTTTTCCTTTCAACAACACCATTTTGTTGTGGGGTTCTTGGTGCAGAAAAATTATGGTTAATGTCATGCTTTTCGCAAAAGTGTTCAAACTTTTCATTTTGGAATTCCCCACCATGGTCACTTCGAATAGACATTATCTTGAAACTCTTTCCATTTTCAAGCATCTTGGCAAGTCTTTTAAAGGCATGAAAAGTGTCATTTTTGGCAGCTAAGAACAAAGTCCATGTGTACCTAGAGAAATCATCAGCAATGACTAATGCATAAAGATTGCCACCAAGGCTCATGGTTCAAGATGGACCAAATAGATCCATGTGAAGCATCTCTAAAGGTCTTTCACTTGAAACAACATTTTTGGATTTAAAAGAGACCTTAGTCTATTTTCCTTTTTGACATGCTTCACACACTCTATCTTTCTCAAACTTGAGTTTTGGTAGTCCTTCAACCAACTGTTTTCTATTTATTCGATTGAAATGTTGCATGTGTATGTGACATAGTCTTCTATGTCATAACCAAGTATCATCCTCTTTTATAAGCAAACAATGGATGCTAAATGATGCATGATGCAAGTCAAGTAGATATATATTATTAACTCTTTTGCCTATCAAAACAATACTACCATGTGCATCATATATCAAACAACTATTTGGTTCAAACATGACTTTAAAGCCTTTATCACATAGTTGACTTATACTTATCAAATTGTATTTGAGTCCTTCTACCAGCAGCATATTCTTGATGTTGAAAGAGGATCAATTGCCTATGACTCAATTTCCAAGGATTTTTCCTTTGTTGTTGTCTCCGTAGGTTACAAATCCTTCCTCTTTTAACTCCAACTTTGCAAATTTGGTTTTATCTCCTATCATATGTCTTGAACAACCAATATCAATGTACCACAAATCTTTCTTATCAGCTTTTATGACCTGCAAAACAGATTGGGATTACTTGGTACCCTTTGATAGGTTGAGTCCATCATGGTTATGCCTTTTTAGATCCTTTTGGGATCCATTTCATAATCCCTTTAGGAACATCATATTTTCTAGCATGACAGTTCTTAATAACATGACCATTTTGCATACAGTAGTTGCATGAAATGAATGGCATATCACTTGGCATACTTTTTGAAAAGAAACTAGAGAACTTCTTGGTTTTCTTTTGAAAAGAAGGATTATAACCAAGTCTAGCTTTGTTAAACACACAGTTTTGAGACCAAGAACATCCTTTAAGTTTGCTTCCCCTCTTGTGAACTTTGCACAGGTCTTTATAAGGTATTTCACTTGATTTTTCAAAACTGTGCAGTTTTCACAGGGTTTTTCAACCGATTGATTTCTAAAACAGTAGGTTGAAGTACTATAAATCATTTCTAAATGCTCAAAATCAGTTTTTAAATCAGATGTTCCTTTTTCCAATTGGCTAACTCTGTTTTCCAGCCATTTGTTTAAGCCTTTCAACCGATTGTTTAATGCAGAAATCTTGTTTACTTCTACCAGCAGCATATTCTTGATGTTGAAAGAGGATCCATTGCCTATGACTCCATTTCCAAGTATTTTTCCTTTGTTCTTGTCTCCATAGGTTACAAATCCTTCCTCCTTCAACTCCAACTTTCCAAATTTGGTTTTATCTCTTGTCATATGTCTTGAACAACCACTATCAAGGTACCACAAGTCTTTCTTATCACCTTTCATGACCTGCAAAACAGATTTGGATTATTCGGTACCCTTTGATTGGTTGGGTCCATTATGGTTATGCCTTTCTAGATCCTTTTGGGATCCATTTCATAATCCCTTTAGGAACATCATATTTTCTAGCATGACAGTTCTTAATAACATGACCTTTTTGCATACAGTAGTTGCATGAAATGAATGGCATATCACTTGGCATACTTTTTGAAAAGAAACTAGAGAACTTCTTGGTTTTCTTTTGAAAAGAAGGATTGTAACCAAGTCTAGCTTTGCTAAACACACAGTTTTGAGAACCAAGAACAGCCTTTAAGTTTGCTTCCCCTCTTGTGAACCTTGCACAGGTCTTTATAAGGTATTTCACTTGATTTTTCAAAATTGTGCAGTTTTCACAGGGTTTTTCAGCCGGTTGATTTCTAAAACAATCGGTTGAACTACTGTAAATCATTTCTAAATGCTCAAAATCAGTTTTTAAATTAGCTGTTTCTTTTTCCAGTTGGCTAACTATGTTTTCCAACCATTTGTTTAAGCCTTTCAACCGATTGTTTAATGCAGAAATCTTGTTTGCTTCATTATACAATTCTTCAAAATCATGTTACAATTGATTATAGCCATTTATATCTACGGAACTTACTTGGCTCAAGGAAGATGACTCATAACCAGCCATAAGGCACAAGTTGGCTTCTTCACTCTCATCTTGTGAGGAGCTACTTGTAGTTGAATCATCATTGTCCTCCCATGCAATGTATGCACGTTTCTCCTTTGGCTTCTTCTCATTTTTCCTATCAACACTCTTCTCCTTTTCTTTGTTAGCATTTGGACATTCAATTTTGATATGTCCTTATTCTCCACAGTTATAACATGTAAAATTAGAAGAGTTTGAATCATTGTGTTTGGAAGTATACCTCTTGGGATTACCTTTTATACCTTTCCTTTTGAGATACTTACCAAACCTCTTGACAAGGAGATTCAACTTCTCACTTTCACTTGATTCAGCCACCTCATCCTCGAGTTCCTCATTCTTCTTGGTGCTAGTCTTCAAGGCTATGTTCTTAACCTTTTTCTCACTTGACTCAAGCTCATTAAGCCTTTGCATATCAATCTCATGCTCCCTAAGCTTACCAAACAATGTAAATGTAGTCAAAGTGGATAGATCTCTTGTTTCTAAGATGGTCGTGACCTTTGGTTGCCAAGATCTATCAAGACACTTTAGCACCTTGATGTTTAACTCTTCCTTGTCAAATTCCTTACCCAAACCTATGAGATGGTTGACTATGTGAGTGAATCTCTTTTGCACATCCGCTATGGATTCTCCTTGTTTCATCTTGAATAGCTCATACTCTTGAATCAAGGCATGCTTTCTTGCTCTCTTAACATCATTGGTTCCTTCATGAGTCACTTCAAGAACCTCCCACATTTCCTTGGCACTCTTGCATTGTGAAACACGAAAAAACTCATTCATGTTCAGAGATGAAGTGAGGATATTCTTTGCATTGCAATCATATTGAGCTCTCCTCCTTTCTTCCTAAGTCCATTGAGTCCATGGCTTATTAACCTGCACATCATCAACAATATGCTTAGGAGTATATGGTCCATTTATGATTGCATCCCATATCCCTTAATCTATTACTCAATAAAGATTTTCATCCTAATTTTCCAAAACTGATAATTAATGCCACTAAACATAGGGGGTCTATAAATTGAGGCACCTTCACCAAAGGGTAACTTGTTTTCAGCCATTTCAAGTAGTTCAAAATAGATTTAGGATCTTACTTGATCAAATTTCAAGTACCTAACTCTAGATACTAATTGTTAGTTTTGAAATGGTTGAAAAGCCAAGAAGGGGGGGTTGAATTGGCTAGTTAAATAATTAGGCTATCTTTGCAAGCTAAAAATCACCTTTAATTGAATCAAATAGATCACCAAGTTAGGATGCAAACAATACTGAACTGTACACTTTCAATCGATCAAAAACAGAGTTAATCGATTAATTTTACTAAACAGATTTTGTTATGGTATAATCAACTGATTGAAACAGGAAAAAAGTCGACTGAAATACTAGAAAAAATGAAAAAATGTGAATTTGAATTTTAAACCAGGAACAATGCACAAGAATGATCAAGATAGGTTCCAAATGATTATGTAAACATGCTTAATGCTGCAAATGCTATGAAAACATGCAAGAACATGAAAAAGATGATTAAAGCACAAGTTCTTTAAACTTTAAAATGAAAATACAAGAGAGAAAGGTTAAAGAAGAGAGGACACCACGAAATTTTTATACTGGTTCACTCAAACCTGAGCTACATCCAATTTTTCAAGGCAACCTAAGCTTGACTTTGCACTATTTCAAAAGATTTACAAAGTATCCACCCTTACACTTCCAAAATATGCAAAAAAACACCACAAAAGACTCTTGAATCACACAAGAATCACACTAGCACAACAAGAACCCTCTTGCAGTCCTGGAAAACCACCAGCCACACACATAAAACTTGAGAAAGATCAAACCTCAGTGGTAGCACAACCCATCCTACCATAAACCACTTTCTCCAAGCTTCACACCAAGCCAAAAGCTCCAAGAATTGATCCAAGATCCACCTTCAACAATTGCAACACGTATGATCATGAAGGAGAGAGTTTCCACAAGTTTCCAGAACAAATTCGTGCTCTAAAATGATCAACATACCTCTCTTTTGAAAATCACAGCTTTTATAGTCAAACTGTTATGAAATTCAACAGGTTGATTTTCAAATCAATCGGTTGATTTCATTTGACTTAAGTGAAATCAATCGATTAAAAACTAAATCAACTAATTGAATTTGTTGCAGTTTAAGATTACTATAGCCAACCTTTTAACCTGTTCAAAAACCATTCAACAGACTAAAAGAGACATTTTAACCTGTTGAAAAACCATTCAATAGATTAAAAGACACACCTAAGACCAAATACATCTAATTAATGCTACATGGTCTACAATATGAATTACAAACTTCAAATACACTTTCTTAATGATGTAACTACATGGAGAGCACACGTTCCAGCCTTGATCAACATGGTTATCATCAAATCACCTTTCCATCATCAATGTAGGCTTCATTCCAATGGTAATGGCTTCAAGATAGTTCAAAAGAGCTTCATTCAATCTTCATCAAATCTTCAAGAAGCAAACCACCTTGACTTCTCATGTCAACATTAACTATGTTCCTAACCCTTCAAGAATGGGGGACTACCATACCGTACCACACCAAGAAGTAATTTTTTCTTGCCGAGAACTACATAAACCAATGGTCACATGGTCACGGTTACCCGCATCGCCAAAATTCACCAGAACAATGTTAGACATATATCACAGCTGATAACACGACTCGTTACTCACCCAGAAATGATAAACATCTAAACCTTTGATGTGACATCTATCTCGCCCAACGCTGGGGGACTAATATACTATACCTAGGCATACCATGATAACTACACGGCCAAATCCACCTAGGTATAGCCCCACAAATGGAAACAGTACATGAGTAACCGATTAAACAAGATCACATAGCGACCCATGCCGCCTATTATAAAAGATAATACATAATGAATCGCTAACTCCAAACTTAAGATATTGCAGGCGAGGCCTCTAGTATTGACACGCTAACGCATGACTTGGGCTTGGCCCAGACCCATCTAGAATCTGAATATTTGTCCAAACGCAGTTAAGGGGGGCCTAGCCCATAAGGATGGCAGACATAATTAATGACTCTATAATATAAAATTTGACTTTTAAGAGCTTTTTTGCTGACTTAATTTATTTCCCACAAAAACGATGTTAAATGGTCTACAAACTCTATTTATTTCCACTCCCCTTCTGGAGCCAACTTACACTAACAAATATGTGTAATAATGGTACAACAACTCTCATTTAGCTTCTTATACTATATGGTGCTTTAAATATATTAGCATAATCATTAGTGAAACAAATACATTTCCTTTTAATAATTAGTTTATGTACAAATCACGTATTAATTGGACATGCCATCTCATTTAAATAGGTAGATTTGTTCGGCTTATTTAACTTGTGTAATTAGCAAAAATACCAATTACCCTTGGACTGAGATTCACTAAGCAAAATCAACCTAAAAACAAATTTGTACATTCTACATGGTTTCTAACACATTTCCTCACTTGGATATAGAATTTTTTTATTACATCTAATACAGCTTAAATTGACGGTTCTGAATCTATTTTCTTATTCATGACCAATAACAACACAATTATCACTCTTTCTCGAACACTTGAAAAGTACTAAATAATTCAAGTATCAACAATTTAAAATTAAATACAACTTTATATTAAATTAAGAAAAAAACAACTTTATATTAAATTTTGATAAAATAAAAATGTTTTATACTAAAATATTTTGTAGTTGGTAAAATTTGTAATTGAAAAGACGAGAAATGGTGTGGAAAATAAAAAGAGAAATTGAACGAGAGTAGAGAGGGCAAGTAAGAAAAAAAAATAAGAAAAATTTCCCAAGACTTCAAAAAAATAAAAATAAAAAAAAAAAAAAAGGTAATTGGTGTTGATCCAAAGCTTCAAGAAAAAAAAAATATAATACTCCTCTTTAAATTTGATTCAAACCTTATTATTTATTTGATATAATGAAATATATAATTTTAAATTAAACTAGGTTTACTTTTTATATAATTAATGTTTATATCCTTGAAATTTTATATATAGAATAATTTATTTCTCACTTTTCTGCAACAAATAAAATATCAAGAGAAAAACCAGTGGTAAGAAAATTAAATGCAATGTATTAGTAAGACCATTTAAAAAAAAAAAAACCAAGAATCAGATGTTGCAATTAGTGTTCGTAATTTTTTGTTATTTTAAACAGATGTTCCAAGCCATTTCATAGTAGTTATTGTTATGAAAGATTTTTATTAGATTTATTACATATTATTAGAGATGACAAATAAATCTGTTCTCGTGAATATTGTTGAACTTGTCCCCGTTTTGATAAGGAATCTCCGTATTGACTGGGTATGAGTATGAGTATGGGGAATCCCCGACTTTTTGAATTGAGTATGGGAATGGGTATGAGGATGTACATATTCCGCCATAATACGCCATATCTCTATCTCGTTTATATATATATATATATATATATATAAAATTTCTATTTTTTATTTCTTCTAGTTATTTGGTTTGTCATGAAACTCATTCGAATCTCTAGTATATTTTTTATCTTATCATAACATTTATGTAATTATGTTTTAAAATAATGTATGTCAATTAAAAAGAATTTATGTCTCACATTTGAATATTTCTATTATTTTTTAATATTTTATTTAGTATATTTTTTCACGTGAGAATATTTAATACTCTCAATTTAAGTGTTTAATAGCATAAACATTTCATTTAATAGGTAGTATAAAAAAATATATTTAATTATTATTAATAATTTTTGTTTCATTTGAAGAACTTTTTTGTTTCGCTAAAACAATTTTCGTTATTTCTCGACCATTGAGTATATATTTTGATATTTGAAAAGTTTTCTTAGATCTCTAAGGTATTTTTCATCTTATCATACTCTTAATTGTACATTTGTTTTCCTTTGTGAGATTTCTTTCAATAGTCTCTCAAATTGTTTCTAAGACATACATTTGTTAATTTTTTAATATTTTTATTTGTTGTTTATTTTCATCATGTAGAATACTATTTCGATATATTTTATCTAATTATTTTTTATTTTCTAACTCGTTTTCAATCATACTGTAATCTTTTCACTATAATTGTATAACTAACTTTTATTTACTACAATATAAAAATTTAATGTAATTTTCGTGAATATTTTTTATCACCATTCAATATATATTGTAGTTTAAAAGATACAAGATCTAAATCAAACTTTTATTATTTGTTTTTTGTATCATTTTGATCAAGTGATGTATTATAACTTTTATTAGTGTATAAAAAAAGAGATTCATTAGAATTTAAAAAATTGAAGTAAACAAACATTTAAAATATATTTTAATTTGAATTTTTTTTCTTTTATATTTTTTTAAAAATATTTTTAAATTTTATCAACTAGGTTTCATTAATGTTTGCAAATTTAATAAATGTTTTGGTTCTCATGAAATTTTATTTTGTATTCTAATCTAAAATGTAAACAATTTTAATTTATTTAAAAGTATTTGATATCGAAGAAACAACCATCATCCTAATATTGAATATTTGATAATATAATGTTTCCTTTACCATAATTTTTATTATTTTATAAAATTAATTAAAATTAATTAAAACTAATATTGAAGTAGTAAAACAGGTACAAGTATGGGTACGAGATTATACCCGTTACCTGGTAGGGATGGGGATGAGACAAAAGTTTGATACTGTAAGGCCCATTTATGTTCCTGCCCTAATTTTTAAGGGCCTATCCTAAGCAGATGGACCTAAAGGCTGGCCCATAGGGTGCCAAGGCTCATAAAGCAGCCTAACACTTCCATTCTGCACTCACTTGCAAAAATCAGTGCCTTACTCCTCTCTATTTTCCCGAAAATAGTGCTCTGCTAGGGTTTGCCTCTACTCCGTAGCAAGCTAGTTCAACTTCGTTCTCCTTCCACGTAAGTTGGACTCCAACTCATACCTTTATTCTCTGGTTTGTTTTTCATGGTCTAGTTAGGATTCACCCTGGTTCACGTGCTTAATCTATACCACTATCTTTCAGCTTGCAAACCTGCTCTTGGAGCTATATTGCTCAACTGTTAAGTGTCGGTATCCCATATTTGCCTGTATAGCTTCGTTTTCGTGGTTAAAGTGCTTGGTTGTTGTTGTGGTTATATGGGATATTGATAAATGTTCTTTGGATCTCAAATGTTTGGCTGTTGCACGAGTGAACAATGGTGAGCACTGGTTTTCTCGCCCAAGCGAGCATGTCTCGCCTAGGCGAGACTAATCAAAGGCTCGCCTAGGTTTTCTGCTCGAGCTATCGCTCAGGTGATGAGTCTTCGTTTTGAGCAAGATGTAGTCTCGCTCAGGTGAGGAGGTCTCGCCTAAGTAAGAAATCGCAGAGAGCCATTGTTCCCACTCCTCGAGCTCTCGCCTAGGCGAAGGGAGCTCGCTTGAGCGAGGGAAACCTCTCGCTTGAGCGAGGCCTTTCAACCTAAGCGGGGAATGGGCGAGAATGTGCCAGAACCTGTTTTCTTCTCTGTTCTTGGATGTTTGCCACCTGTTTCATTGTATTACTCTGTTAAAACATGAATTGGGTGAATATGTATGAGTGAAATGGTTTATGGGTTATAATTGATAAGTTTGACATGATTTTAGCATGTGACATGTATGGGATGGTTGGTTATAAAAGTGACATGGAATTGGTATGAACAATGATTTTATATTGGTTGATGGAACACGGTGTTGTTGTGGTCCACGATAGTTTCGTGGTGGTGCCTCATTGGTTAGGACGTAATTCCATGAATCTCTAGGTGAGAACTCATGGTGTTGCCTCATTAGTCAGGACGTAATTCCACAATGGTTACGTGGTAGTGCCTCATGGTCAAGATGTAATTCCATGACCCCTATTAGTGGGAGTTCATGGTGGTGCCTCATACTTAGGACGTAATTCCACGAAGTTCATGGTGGTGCCTCATTATATAATTAAGTAAGGATTCAAGGTAAGGATTTCATCCTAACACTCTAAAGAGTCAGTTAGTCTCACATAGAGTGTATTGACTCAAGTGGTGAGAGTAGCCGGAGGCCTTAGATATTTTAAGGCCAACCTTGTGAGTGGTAGGGTGAAACCCATTGGCAATTGGCTCTGTAGAGCAGTAGAGGCCATCACAAGTGCAAGCATCCAGTGAATCTGACTAATTATATGTATCTGAATAAGTGGTGTCTTGAGTCTTAGTGTATTGTGTGCGAGTCATCACATGATTGGTTGAGGCATGTATCTTTGATTATGAAAATGTATGCAATCGTATGATAAAATGTTTTTCCTACTCTAGCTTACCCTTTCTACTTTTCTTGTGTGTTAGGTGTGCTTTCTTCTTTCGTGATGATTATCAATTTATTGATGGGAGCAGATGTGAGAACTCCTCGTGGTCGTCAAGGTGATGGAGACTCTACTGCTTAGCTTTGGATTGGATTCTGCTATCCAAGTTTCTTTTAGGGTTGTAGCCCATGTATTCGTCTGCCTCTTGGGCTATTATTTTGAATACTATCGATCCTTGTACTCTGTTTTGTATTGGCATCGTGGTGTGCCACAGTATTTCATTTTTAGTACCTTGGATATTTGTAAGGAGTGACGTGATACTCCATGACTTCACCTCTTATATTATTCTGTGTGACATTTCATTTAATTAAGGTTATTATTTAAATGCGGTGTTACAGATACCTGTTGAGTTTTGGTATGGGGATGGGGATGAATTTTTTCTACAAGAATGGGTATGAGGTAGTGAAACCCGTCCCCTCCCCACCTCGTTGCCATTCCTAATTCCTATGAAGCTAAGATATAATAATATTGCATTAAAAATTACTGCAATATAACTTAGGAAACTAATGACCTTTATTCATCACTAATTTTTTTGTTATCCAGCTGGCATGTTAATGTAGGACAAAACTTTATTAAGTGTATATTTTAAAAGATAAATCACCATGTTAATAGTAGAATATATAATACCGTCAAAATTGTTTTAAAAATTAAGAAAATTATAAACAAGTTTTAGAAATTCAAATAATAAATAGTCTTTGAAAGCGCAATTCATTAATTATTTTTGTTTAAAAAATTGTAAAATATGTTACTTAAATAAAAATGCCAATATATGGTTAAATTTAAAAACTTAAGCGATTAAAAATATTTAGAAATCTATTTTCTATTTTCTAAAAAATGATAATAAATTCATGTCTAGGTCTTGCAATTTAAAATCACTCTTAAAATTATTTAAAGGATCTTATCTTTTATAATGCCAACCCAAATTTTAATCATTTTCTAATAAGGTAAACTCAGGAACAATTTCACGAAGATCTATATAACTATGTTCACGTTTTATAACTACAGCGAGTGTTGATTTGTTTACACACTTGTGCTTTATATTTGTTTCACTGCACTCTTCTCTTCATCGTTGGCCTGTGAACAAATTCATCCTTTGAAGAACCCATCAGGTTCTGTCATTCTCTCTTCTCATTCCTTCACGTCGTTACTTTTAGCTTCCCTTTTCACAACTCCCTTCACACGTTCAATGTGTATTAACTTTGTAACACGTTTGAATGTATGTGCAACTTGTTGGGAAATACACTCACGCACTCACACAATAGAATGCGACGAGACTCGCACTACACTTAAAACGTGATTGTTGAATAAAATATCGAGGGGACGGGACGCACACTCTGGAATAGGAAGAATGTAAACACTATGCTTCATTGTATATTATATTGAATGAGAATAGGCTTTTAAATAGCCGTATGCACTGCAACAAAATAACTACTTTCGGTGCGTATATTTGTGATAATTTAGCAAACAACAAACCGAATCTGACTTAATTTATTAAAACAAAACTGCAGCTAAAATAAAACCTAACTACCCTCTATTGCAAATAAAAAACCACTTAAAGATTATCTTAACAAAACTCCCCATAAGCTTTAAAACTTTTTTTCTCTCATCTCGAGCAATTTTCTGAACTCTTGAAATGATGTTGTGGGCAGTGGTTTTGTGAATATATCAGCTATCTGCTCTTTGCTTCCTACGTGCTCAAGCTCCACACTTCTTTCCTTCACTTTTTCTTTGATGAAATGAAAATGAACGTCAATGTGTTTACTCCTTTCATGGTTGACTGGGTTCTTATCCAACTCGATTGCCGATTTGTTATCTACTCGAATCAACACCTTCTCTCCTTGCATAATCTCCAGTTTACTAAGCAGGTTTCTAAGCCAAACTACATGTCGAACACTCCAGGAAGCTACCACATACTCGGCTTCACATGTTGATAGTGCCACAATGGGTTGTTTCTTTGAGAGCCAAGTAAAAGACGTGTTCCCCATGAAAAATACATACACTGTCGTGCTCTTCTGGTCATCCATGTCTCCACACCAATCACTATCTAAGTAACCAGTAAGCCGGTAATTGTCCGACTTAGTGAACATCAATCTGAATGAAATGCTTCCCTTTACATACCTTAGTATCCGCTTTAGTGCTTTCCAATGAGAGTACCTTGGTTCCTCCATAAAGCGGCTTGTGATTCCTACGCTCAACATCAAGTCTGGTCTTGTGTTCGTTAAGTACCTCAGACTTCCAATTAAGCTTCGATACTTGCTTGCATCAACTTTGTCCCCCTCGCCAGTTTTGGACAACTTTATGCCAGGTTCCATGGGAGTAGAAACTGGGTTGCATTTGAACATCTTTGCCTTCTTCAGTAACTCCTCAGCATACCTTTTTTGGGACAGAAAGATACCTATCGTGCTTTGATCCACCTCTCAAACTCCTTCTTCATCACTTCTTTAAACTCTTCGAGTAGCTCGGCTTTACTTCCCATAAATATCAGATCATCCACATATAGGGCAACGAACAACACATCTCCTTTGTACCTTTTTAGATATAGAGCATGTTCATACAGACACTGCTCATAACCATTCTTCTTGAAATACGTGTCTATCCTTTCATTCTAGGCTCGGGGATCCTACTTCAAGCCACACAGTGCTTTCTTGAGCTTCAACACCTTCTTTTGTTCACCTCTTCTCATGTAGTCGAGAGGTTGCTCTACGTAGACCTCCTCTTCCAAAATCACATTCAGGAATGCAGACTTCACATCCATCTATTGTATCCTCTATTCGTGTTGAGCCGCTAAAGAAAATAACAATCGAATTGTCTCCATCCTTGTTACGGGTGCAAAGACCTCATCATAGTCAATGCCTTTCTGCTGTTTGTAGCCTTTCACCATGAGTTGGGCTTTGTGACGCTCCACCTCTCCATTTGCATTGGTTTTCTTTTTGTATACCCACTTCACACCAATTGGACGGACTCCTGTGGGTAAATCTGTCAGCTCCCATGTTTCGTTTTTTTCAATTGAGCCAATCTCCTCATCCATCGCTTTCTTCCATCTCTCATCAAGCACAACCTCTTCAAATTTAACATCTTCTGCACCTGCCAACAAACACACTACATGTACGTCATTAGTGGAGTTATAGATGTCCTGCAAACTCCGGGTTTTGGGTCACTCTCGTTCATTGTTTTCCTCAAAATACTCATTTGTGGTTTCCGGGCTCTTCTCGGTTATTTTTTAGCTTTCTTCCCCAGAAGTCGTGCTCCTTGAAGACCTCTCTTTCGAGTCTTTCCAGTTCCATTCATTCTTCTCATCTACCTGGACATCCCGACTCACCAGAACCTTTCCTATAGTTGGGTTATATAGTTTGTAGGCTTTTGCCTCTTCATCATAGCCAATAAAAGCATACCTTTTGCTTCTGTCATCAAGTTTTATTCTGGGCTGGGCTGGGACATGACCATAAGCCATGCTTTTGAAAACTTTGAAATGTCTTACACTCGGTTTTCTACCATTCCATGCTTCCTGTGGTGTAACACCATCTAGTTTGGAATGCGGGCACCTGTTCTGAACATATATAGCATACTGCACTGCTTCCGCCCATAATTTTCTAGAATGTTCTTCCCTTTAATCATGGTTCGAACCATATCATGGATGGTCCGATTCTTCCTTTCAACGACGTCGTTTTGTTGTGGTGAGTATGGAGTTGTAAGAAAACGCCTTATACCTTGCTCTTCAGAATACTCCATGAACTTTACTTATGTGAATTCTCCTCCCCTGTCAGATCGCACTGCTTTAATCTGCTTACCGGTCTCTTTCTCCACCATTAACTTGACATTTTTTAACGCATCAAATGCTTTCGATTTCTCTTGTAAAAAGTACACCCATGCTTTTCGAGAGAAATCGTCTATGAAAGAAATAAAGTATTTCTTACCACTGAATGAACTAGGAGAAATTGGTCCACACAAATCGATATGTATTAGGCTGAGATGCTCTTTTTCCATGTATCCGACTGAGTTTGGAAACCTTGTCCTCGTATGTTTTTCGAGCACACAATCTTCACAAAACTTCTTCTTGAACTCTATACTAGGTAGTCTGAGTACCATGTCCTTTTTTGACAACTCAGCCAGACCTCCAAAATTCAAGTGCCCATATCGGAAATGTCACATCATGGCTTCGTCTTTCACGTCCAACTTCAAACACTTTTTCTACAGGATGTTCAGCTCCAGTTTGTACATCCGATTTTTCTTCATTTCTACTCGGGCTACTAACCGACCGTGTTTGCCCTTCAAGTACAGTACTCGATCCTTCATCAAAGCAGTGATTGTACTTGTTCGAGATTTTGCTATTCAGATGGAGTTTTTTTATTGCTTCTTAAAGTCTTTCTGTTGGAGGGATACTTCTTTTTCTCATTTGTCAAGTTTCTAACTCTTTTACTCAAGTGTTATATCTATTTCACTATTGTTTCTCTTATGCGGACTTCTTCCCAAACTTCATAAATGAGATATAGATCAGCTCGAGGGTTTTTTCGTTATGTTTTACACAAAGTGTTGTCTTCCAAGCTCTGGTAGCGGGTGACTCCCTTTTACTTATAAGGAAGGGTAAGGATGATTTTGGTTGAAATATGGCTTTAAGTGAAGGATGGTGTAGGCGAGACCACCCACATTGCCAATTGTTGCGATGCATAGAAATTTTTCTAAAGAGAAATAATCTTGAAATTTTACTAAGTAGACTCCCAGGAAAGAGAGGTGAGTCATGATAGACAAACTTAAGAAACTTGTCTTTCCTATCCAGGGTTTTCCTCAGACCCTTTTATACAAATTTTCTCATAGAAATTCATGTTTTTTTATTTGATGAAATATCCTTAACCATGACATGATACTCCGACATAAAATATCACTCGCACTTATGAGTTTCTTCTTGTACCTTGTGCATACTAATCTATCAACATCCTCATGTATCGAAGATTTTGTGGTCGTCGTGGTTGAGATTGATCTGTAAGTTATCATCATTGTGAGTTTTATCAAAGCCTTGTCTCCGAGTTGGATTATTAGGCTCCCAATTGTTGAACATTCATCCAACCTTATGCCTTTGAGATAATTCTTGAATGGCCTTTCATCTGAGCTTGTGCCTTTGAGATAGTTCTTGAATGAATTTCCATCCGAGTTTGTTCCTTTGAGATGGTTCTCGAATGACTTTCCGTCCGAGCTTGTGCCTTTGAGATGGTTCTCGAATGGCTTTTTATCCGAGTTTGTGCCTTTGAAATGGTTCTAGAATGACTTTTCATCCGAATTTGTGCCTTTGAGATGGTTCTCAAATGAATTTCCATTCAAACTTGTGCCTTTGAGATAATTTTTGAATAACTTTTCATCCAAGCTTATGCCTTTGAGATGATTCTTGAATGACTTTTCATCTGAGTTTGTGCCTTTGAGATCATTCTTGAATGATTTTCCGTTCAAGCTTGTGCCTTTAAGATAATTATCGAATGACTTTCCATCCAAGTTTGTGTAAGTGTTCCTGCAGAGAACAAACAAGAGGTTAGACACAAGCGTCACCTTACCATGTAGTCCGCTATCTCTTCAGTTGGCCTCTTCCCGGTCGATACATGTCAGCTTGAACCCAGGAGGGGTTACCTGCAGAAGAATCTCCGAAGCTCAAGTAAGTCAAAGCTCTCAGAGAGTCAAATCAGTGATTAATGAATGCGTACCTTTAATTACTGGGGTCCACGTGTATTTATAGGGCATTAAATGACGTTTGACCATTTCATGGGCTGGGTTTTGACTTGGGCTCTAGTTTGGGCCATGAATGGGCCTGTGCCCCAAATCAGGCCCTTGAAACCTATTGAAGGCGATACATCGATGTTAGCTAACGTTCTAGGCAAGTAGTCGGTCTCGACCGGCTACTTGCTTAGATGGCTTGTGCTGGTGGTGTCCGGATACTAGATACTAGGTGGTTTCGATGTGTATACTGTTTACTTGGTTGAGTTTGGCTAGGTACGGTACACCAGTCCCCCAGCCTTGTCCGATATGGGTTGTCGGTCAAGGATGACATGTGTTGGTAAGCTAGCAAAACCGGCTAGGTGTGATACACCAGTCCCCCAACCTTTAAGTGTGATGAACAGTGTTAAGGCTTGGGATTTGCGAGTGTCAGAAGGTAGGTGAAAGGGCGTCAGGTGGTCACATCGTTAAATTTCTGGCGCCGTCGTTTTTTAGGTGTCATATCCTTCATAATGATGGTGTCGATTGGTCTGGGGTTTTATTTTGGCGGGAAGAGTTTTAGTCGTTTGGGATCGTGGACTATAAATATGGGTTTGAAAGCAGCTGAGGGTTTGCTTGGTTCATTTGCGAGAGTTTCGAATTCAGAGATCTTTTGCGCATCATACTGTCTGAATAGTTCCCAAATTCAGCCGACATCTTTCCGTAAAAACGAAAACAGGTATGTCTAGTAGCGATAGCACATCGTTATCTGCGTCTAGTAGTAGTCAAAGTACTGGGTCAGATAGGAGTGGGGATGACCGGCTTGGCGGAGAAGGTATGAGTGTTGGAGTTGGTACAAGCGGGATGCCGATGGAGGTGATGAGGGAAGTTCGAGAGGATCCTCCTGAGGAGCTAGAGGAGAGCAACTGGCCGGCCAAGGGCGGTTATGCGTGGGTCGCTGCTGATGTTCGCGACCAGTCATCACTGTTTAGGTGGTCTCACCTATTGAACTCTTGGCTAAACTGTACACCCGTCGTGTCCAGGGGGGTCAGCGAAGATATTGTTTCGCTGGAAAGGGTGAGCGCCATCGACCGGGTATGCCACGGGCAAGAAGGGGCTGCTGAGAAGTTCTTTTACATGTATATGTGCCATTTTTCTCAGCTTCACGTGCGACTACCCTTC
>Ga0214544_1002476_pt1 | contig 38835 bp, 25 predicted proteins | sample CNSS3metaG_FD_160074 | JGI IMG/M metagenome (GOLD analysis project Ga0214544, IMG submission 160074) | Root nodule microbial communities from cowpea collected in UCLA plant growth center, Los Angeles, California, USA - CNSS3 | ecosystem: Host-associated > Plants > Roots > Nodule | place: USA...
GATGCTACCAGTTGTGCTGCAGCGCAACTGGTAGCATCTGCTGGTGAGCCAGAGGTGTTAAAGGTCAGGTTGGGGGTTCGATTCCCACTGGCAACAACCCACCCAGTATGAATGGACGGAGAAGGGTTAGGGGTTGGGGTGCATTGGGCTGTAGTAACCTGACAGCCTCTGGGGCCCGAGGAGGGGTAGCCAGGGATGTTACACATAGTATGGTGATTGCGTGCGTGCCAGGGTCCAAGTTATGAGACTTGGATGTTTTTACTACAGGCGAGGAGTCTGTAGGGCAGGACTATGAGCGGGATAGACTCATAAGGTTGGACCACGAATGAGTTAGTTTCGTGGAAGCACAGTGAAGTCCCAAGATCTAGTTCATGCATATGACTCATGAAGGACTATAAGGTCATGGTTGGGTGATTTGAAAAATATGAGAATTGTAGTTATGTTATTTTTGGGTTGGGGAAACATGTTTATTTCTTATATCTGTTTATATTTTTATTGTGCATAGCTCACCCTTTCTTTGTGTGTGTGGCGATGATCGGATAACTTGTTATCCGGGAGCAGATGATGTGATAGGTGGGTCAGGAGATGCTTAGACCGGAGCGAGGGCTAGCAGGGGATGTTTTTGTATATACATATATTCTATGTTTTATCATTTTAGCTTTGAGAATATCATGTAAATCTGGCGGGAGCCATTGGCTTTTATTTCAGTTTTATGAAATTATGGACTCCTGGTTTTATAGCTTATTACATATTAAAGTTTTAAATTTCCCTTGTTTTGGGAAATAGTTTTATTCAATGCGGTATTTATTGTATTTCAATTTTATTTATTTAATATCAGTAATATTCCTTAGGGATGTTACAGAAGTTATTCCACTTGATGCAACAATCAAGACAATTCTTTTCTTGGATCTTAGAGTAGATGGATTGTTTTCCACATGAATGTTTTTCCTGTGCCTCCATATCTATATAAAAAGAACATTCCTCCTTTATTCTTGTATACAACTTTTGTTACTTTGTGAAATATTTGTTTTTGTTCATTTGTAAATGGAATTCATTAATACTTATATTTATTTTTGTTAACAACAAAATTGAATAATGGGTCATAGTAAAACAATTTACTAGTTAAGGACTTGAAGTTTGATTCCTAATGTTGATCTTCAACAATTATTTCACAATCTAATTATGCATTTATCAACTTGTTTCTTATTTGACATCAGTAAAATTATTAGGAAAAGGAATTCTTGGGTATTCCTTCAAACTTTTTCTATATGATTGGAACAACTTTTCTATCTCAATCAAGGTTAAACCTTGAAGTTGTTGATTCGTTATGTTAAGATATGGAGAAAAAGGTTTGTTGTGTTAGTAATGACGATTTAAAAATAAAACACATTTACAACATGTTTATATAAGTATAAGATATATGCAACATGAATGCATTGTACTTGGTATGTTGAATATTTTTCTTTCATTGTACAAGATTCCATCATAAAGCCATTGTCAAGTGTTGTTCCAAAACTTTTCTAGTTTGTTAACATTGTTGTAATTAGATTTGTTACGAACAATTTTCTTAAGTAGTGTCTTGAACTTTAGTCATTGGCCTCCTTACTAGCCTTTATGAATTCATAATCATTTGCTAGAAAACTTGACATGATGCTAGCTTCTCTAAATGTTGGATATGCTATGTTGTGAACAATTCTAATATCCGCATAGGATAAAGGCCCTTTCACCACTTTTATCATTCTTCTTAACTAGAAAAGTTATCCTGTACTGGGTGGTATCCATAGAAGTCTTCCAAATGTGTTTCCATTTTTCCGTAGTTTCCAACATCTATCTTTTTTTTACATAAATAAACTTTTATATAAATTGATTGTATGTTAATTCTCTGGCCTTTGCAAATTTAGTCACATTCCATCTAACTTGTGAACATTGACTAAGTGATGCTTGGTTTACTAATAAGGTTGTCAATGTTGTCCTTTGAAAAGTTCTCCTGTAGTAGGTGGTATCCATAAAAGTCTTGCAATTGTGTTTCTTTTTTTCCTTAGTTTCCAACATTTATCTTTTTTTTTACATAAACAAACTTCAATACAAATTGATTGTATGTTCATTCTCTAGCCTCTGCAAATTTATTGCTACATTCATCCAGCTTCTGAACATTGATTTAGTGATGCTTGGTTTACCAATAAGGTCGTCAATGTTGTCCACATCTTTAAAACATACTAAGTTCTCACCTGGTAGATGGAAAAGTAATCTCTCAACAGTTGGATTTCTATCATGAATAATGTAACATCCCTATTTTTAATAAACTGTATTATTTATTTTAAATAAAACACTTAGAAAATCTTATATTTTTACTAATATTTCATATTTTATTATGATGTAGTTTAAACATTAAAAATATATTTTATCATGATGTAGTTTTTACTTATTAAGAATAACAATAAGAAGAAAACAAAACTAATAAAATATGTATATATATATATATATATATATTACAAAAAATATATATATTAGGTAAAAATATATTAATTAAAATATTATTAAATATGTGTGTGTATTAAATAAAAAATATAAAGAGATGAGAGGATAAGGAGAGAACATAAGAAGAAGAAGAAAAATAGAAAAAGAAGAAGAAAAGAAAAAGAAAAGAAAAAGAAAAAAACTGATAAGATGAAGAGATAAACATTATCTCTTCGTTAATGTGAGTAATGATGAGTTTAGCACATGCATAAGCTTATATATACATATGGAATGAAGAAGTTACGTGAAAGAACAAAAAGTGAGAAGGAAAGAAAGAAAGAAAGGAGAACGAAGGAGAAAGAAAAGGAGAGAGAGAGAAAGAAAGGAGAGAGGGAGAGAAAGAAGAGAGAGAAAGTTTAGAGCAAAAATTCAAAGATATTCTAGTCCTCTACAAATATTATTAGTGTGCCCTTCAATGAATAAGGTAAGGAGGGTCATTAGTGTGCCCTTCACTCAATAAGGTAAGGGGGTGAGGTTAAGCTCTTTTTATATTAATCTTGATAAACTCATGGGTTTTATATTAATCTTTTATTTATTTTGACTCATATATTATTCTATTTACTTTCATTTAACTTATTTTCATTTATTATCCTCTTATATTTATTTTATTTAATCTCCAATTATGCATTGATCCTGTTCATTTATTTATTTTATTTAATCTCCAATTATGCATTAGTCCTGTTTATTTATTTTATTTAATTTATCTCCAGTATGCATTGGTCTTGTTTATTTATTTTATTTAATCTCCAATTATGCATTGGTCCTATTTATTTATTTTTATTTAATCTCCAGTTATGCATTGGTCCTGTTTATTTATTTTATTTAATTTATCTCCAGTTATGCATTGGTCTTGTTTATTTATTTTATTTAATTGATCTCTTGTTATGCACTGGTTCTATTTATTTATTTTATTTGAACTCCAGTAATGCACTGGTCCTACTTGTTTATTTTATTTTATCTTCAATTATGCACTGATTCTGTTTATTTATTTTATCTCTAGTTATGAACTAGTCCTTTTTATTTATTTCATTTAATATATCTCCAGTTATGCATTGGTCCTGATTAATTTATATTTTTATTATTATATTTATTTATAACATTCTAATCTTTATTTATTTAAAATTCTTGCTTTGATTCTTATTTTATCATTATTTTATAATTAAAAAATAAATAAATGTAAAGTAAAAATATATATTATTCTCGAGAAAGAAATAATTATGATTGTATCAATGTTTTATGAGAAATACTCACTACCTAATCACCTCCCAAAGTAACTTTTGATGTTCATAATGGATCATCAAAAGTGGAATATGGATCCATATGTCTAGTAAAACAAGATCAAGTTTAGTGGTTGTAGGTCCAAATCTAGGCCCACAGTGTCTGTATTGTTTGTTGAGTTTATTAAGATTGATATTTAAGGCTTATAAAGACCTCACTCCTTTCATATTTTTCTTTCATATGTACCTATTGCATGAGTAGAAGAGGAACCTGCTCAGTGAGAGTTGTTCGGGATATTATTGGTGAATCTTCTGAAGATTGACTCATGGATAATTTCTATTAATATCTTTAGGAGATATTAAAAATATAGATAATCTTTTATTCTGATGTAAGACTCTTAATATTATACAAATATATATATGAATATGAAGTTATGTTATTAATAATGTTCTCTTAAGGAAAATCTTATGGTAAAAAAAAATTAATTCCATATTTTTTTATCAAATAATAATTATTTAATATAGTAGTCGGGGCATCACAAATAAGGAATGAAAAGATTCTCCAACATGCTTCACATGGGGAGATTTATCTACAATCCACATATTGCTTTATCTTATCTACAGGTTCAATTGTTGATGGATCAATATGGTTAGCAATTATAGTAGTTGTGATTCTATCATATTCTTTGTTGATTAATTTGAATAAGTACTTGATTGAACTACTTTGATTACACCACTTAACATTGATATGGGCTTGGAACTTTAGGAGGAATTTCAGGTTGTAAGGAACTACAAATCATTTGTCTAATTGAATATCATTTTTCCTAATAGTTGCACCGTTGTCTCTTCTTCTATATTGTGCATAACCCTATTCACCCATCACTGTATTTTCTTGGAATCTTTTAGGATAAAATCATGAGTATATGTCGTTCTTCATGCACGATGATGATTCGTTTACTACTCCACAAGATCCATGAATCATGTGGTCCATGACAGTTTTATGCAATTATTCTTTTTGTGGGGATTGTATCTCAATTGAAGTTACATCGTCTATGTCCTTTGCATTTAGATATTTTCTTGATGGGTGTAGGAAGATTAGCAAATGTGCATAAGGTAGTCCTCGTTTTTTAAACTACATAGTGTACATGTTTGTGAGAAATGATTTTTTAGTTTCATTATAGAAAATAAATAACTATTATAGAAGCTTGAACTTTGTAATAATAATAAAACTTAGGTTAAAATACCTTTTTTGTCCTAATTTTCATCAAGTTTTGTCAAATCAGTCCTAATTTTGCTTTTGTAGTCAAATAGGTCCCAATTTTCCTCAATTTTATTCAATTTCGTCATTTTTGGCTAATATCATTTAAACCATTAACGGTCATGAAGAGTGATTATCACGTGTCACTTCGTGGTTATTTTATTTTATTTTTTAATTTTTTTAATTTTTTTAAACTTTTTTAATTTTTTTAAATTTCCACGTGTCAACCCAATAGCGTGCCACGTGTCAACCCAATAGCGTGCCACATGTCAACCCAATAGCGTACCACATGTCAAAGTCAATGTTTTATATTCAATTTAGTCCTTATATTCGTTATTTTTGTTCAATTTAGTCATAATTTTGTTTAACATGAACCAATTTTGTCCCTCCCCGAATTGAGACCAAATTTAATTTTTATGTTAAAATTCACATTATTTTATTAAATATATTAAAATTCACATCATTATAAATTTTATATAAAAATTAAATTTAGTCGCAATTCGAAGAGGGATAAAATTGATTCATGTTAAACAAAATTGGGACTAAATTGAACAAAAACAATGAATATAGAAACCAATTTGAATATAAAACATTGACTTTGACATGTGACATGTGTTTGGGTTGATACATGGACATTTAAAAAAATTTAAAATTTAAAAAAAATATTAAAACATTAAAAAAATTTAAAAACCACGAAGTGACACGTGGTAGTCACTATTATGGTCGTTAATGATTTAAACGGTATTAGCTAAAAATGACCAAATTGAACAAAATTGATGAAAATTGAGATCTATTTGAGTACAAAAACAAAATTGAGACTAATTTGACAAAACTTGAGCTCTTCACTATAGTAAACCCCAAAAAAGGTACTAGTGGGAAAGAGAAGAGTGTCATCCTTATTCCGATAGGGTAAAAAAGGTTTCTTTATACTTTGTGGGCATTACACATAAGCTTCAATGAACCCAAACATGTTATCTAATGGAATGGATTATAAATCAGAATGCTAGACCAATATACCCCCAAGCATTGGGAATTCCTTCATAACAAACGAATAAAGAGAGTGAACATCATAGTAGTATAGGTTTTGACTGTATGGGATGTATGTGTCAGTATGCCCACCATAATATCCATGCCAAATAAAAGTATCCTCATTTTGATTAGGGATATGGATATTGTGCTTCTTTTCATCGTGACGAAAATTGGGACCAAAAAGGTATGTTAACCTAAAACTTACATGCAAGCACTCGGCCTAAGACATGCTTCTTAGTCACATCTTCTAAGAGTTGTTCAAATTTAATTTTGAATACTCTAGAAAGTATATATGGACAATTAGTTGGTGTTAAATTTAAATCACTCGATAATTTCTTTTTATTTTGGGTCATTTGGGGTTACAAGTTGATAATTGGCATTATCATGTTTTATTTCATTTTTTTAGTTTTATCTTTTGTTGTTATTGTATTATTATCTTTTTAAATATTTTGGGTTTTATTTAATAAAATTGGAAAAGATAAGTATTTGGTTTACATATTTAATATTTTGCAGATAAGTGGAAATATCAAAGAAATTAAGAAGAATGTCAACAAAATTTGACTATCAAAGTTATCAACAAGAAAAGATATTGATAAAGTTGATTACTCCAATACAAATTCAAGTACAAAGCTACAAATTTAGTCCAAGTCCAAATAAGCCTATAAATAAGGGGGTTTGACAAAGGTCAAAAGGAACAAACCTTCTGGTAAATAAAACCCCTTTTGGGGGAGCTATGGCAAAATAATTCTTTTGGTGAGAAGGACACTTGACCTAAAAGGAGATAAGGTAGATGCGCATTATGAAGGTTGGAGGCATTCATCATTATTCTAGTATTCGAAATGTTAAGGAGTAGCTAACTCCCTTATTCATGAGGGTTGGGTGTAATGTATTATTAACTCTTTGTGAATCCATTGTTCAATATAATTCTTTTCCATCACTCTTGTGTTCTATTTTTGTTTTAACTGCATATTCTAGATCGATTGCATATGTGGGAGTACCTGCTAATAGAAAGATAGTTTGGGAAACCTAATTAGGATAGAACAACTAATAGATTTCACATGCTAGACATAAATGTGGAACATTTATTCGTTTATAACATCATAATTTTGATCATTAATGCGAACTTGTAATAAAAATTGCAAGAAATAGGGTTTTTATTATTCAAGTTTAGACTTATTGATAAGACATTAAGATTTGTTACAAAAGGTGTGAATGCTAGAGAAGGAATTAAAAATATATTGTTTGGTGTTTTTTCTTTGAATTGAATCATGAAACCCAATCTCAGTGAATATTTTTTCATATATTGTTGCAAATCATATCCTTGATAAAAATACAAAGAGAGTTTTATTTTAATTTTTTATGAAATTTGTTGTCTAATTGAGTTATTAATTGCAAGAGTTGTCAAATGTTGCACAAGTCTTCTTGGGAAATGATACTTGGACTTTTCACTTTATTACTTATGTGATTTGGTTCACTTGTCAATCCTATAACACAAGTAAATGTGAGAAACAAATCTAAAATTAAAAAATATATATACAAAACCTAAAAGATAAAATAATAAAATTAAATATTTATAAGCATACCAACAAACTAGAGGAATGAAGAAACTGATCGATCTAAATTAAATAGCTTACCGCAAGGATCAATTCTACGGTCTCGGTTCTTCAATCAGACTAGCAGAAAGGAAGAACTCATAGAAAGAACTCAGAGAACTCTAAAAAAATGGTTTATAGAGAGATTATGTGTTTTAAAATAATGAAACTCATTTATAACAAAACTATTTATATTAAAACCCTTTAATCATAAAATAATCGAGTCCCACTGTTTTTTAAATCACTATCACTTCTAAAATGCCATTTTTTAGGGTTTTATATTCTATCCAACAAGAAACATTTTTGTTCTCGAAAATTCACTCCTCAGGTAGAAAGAAAATTATGCTCTCCTAATTTTCTCTTATAACAACCACCTAGACTTATCCGACTTATCAACCACAATACCTTAACTAGTTGAAAACATTGCCTCTACAGTAAGTGATATAGTGTTCAATTGCGTAGATTGGTCTGGTGAATACTTACCGAGCAACTTCTCAACCTCAAACCTAACACTTGAATGATCCTTTATGCCTACCCAACCAAATTGTATATGAGATATTGAAATCATATTCCATACGCTTTTCATTACCTCTTATAGATTTACCAAAATCCAAGGGTAGCCTTAGGTCTCAATCTAAGCATGTTAGTTATCACTTCAAATCATTTGATCTCCTCCTTGAAGTACCACTCAACTAACTTGATCACACATGACTCCTAATATACCAACAAGAAGTGAACACGTTTGGTCACCCTATCCACCACCATCCCCATTACATAATGCTTCCTTTAATGACTTGGGCCAATGGCAACAAAGTCCATAACAATACTACCCCACTTCCAAACTAAAATCGTTAACTGTTACAATGACCAAACCAAATTTTGACACCCTATTAACACCTTTTAAAATAATAACCTGTAAACATCCTTCCATCATATCCTTAGAACCACATCTTTTCTTAGCTTGAAACCATTGGTTTGATTAATACCTAACGACTCTATGATACATCTTATACTAGGAATGTTCGATTTGCCTTTTCCCAACCACTTTGAGAAACTCACCAGTTCTAGTCATGTGACTACACTAATGAAATTTCCTCAAAACTTCACTTCTCAACTCAAATTCTTATACTTCTCCACCAACTCTTTCTCTTACCACATCAAACCAAGGACTTGAACCCTTTTCTTGATTACATATCTACTATCACTTATAAGTTGACATCCCAACTTGAAACCATAGCTCTGATCATCTCTTTCTTCTCCTGTCCAACTTCCTATGTGAAAATCCACACTTTTATCTCTTGATGATCATTAAACACCTTCAACTAATCCAGCTAAGAATGATACCTTTGTTGCTTTAGAGAACTCCCTATTGCATCAACCACCAAGTTTTGAGTAAGATAGTCATCCTCATGCATCTCTTCCTATTGAGAAAGATAACCTACCACCATTATGTTGCACTACTCTGATCCACGCATAATCCCATTTCTTTCTTTACTTAAAAGGATGATCTTTTTGTGTTTGTTGTGACAAGGAAACAACCACCTTTGAGAAACCCCCCTCACAACTTAAAAAAAACATGCAAGGCCCTTTGAACTTCCCTTTTTCATTGATAGTCTTAGCATTCCATTCTCTCAACATTGCCTCCACTAATTAGAACCATACATCCTAATAATCACTCCTTCGTTATCCAAGATCTACTCTTGAACAATTGACATACACTACTTCTCCTACAAGATCCACCAAACATGCAGTTATTTCGGTGATTACATTGAGTCTAAACCACTGCTTCTCTAACAGCTCCTCCACCTACTTCTTTTACTTCACACTCTTAGCAAAAACCATCTACTTAGGAACTATTGACATTAGTTCTGATTTAGATACCAGTACAATAGTGAACCCCACCACTCTTAGGTGAAAATTCTAGTACCTGCTTCAGAACACGACTAAAAACTCTTTCATAACTGAGATAATTTGTGCCTATTCTTCACTTACCTTAGTTAGACAACTCTGATTCACATGAAACTCTGCCCCCACCTTTAAGCTTGATCGACACTTGATATGCAACCTTTGTCTTATCTTTTTGAATTAAAGAACATCACTTTATTAGGTATCACATCCTATAGGAATGAGATTGGGAAAATAACCAATTTGTCCATGAAATTATGTCCTAAACCTTGTAAAAGAAACAATTCAAATTAACTTTGAATTTGAATCTTTTGATCACCACGAGACATACCACACACTCGAGCAATCTCCACTTAACCGTAACTAGGGATGTCAAAAAAATCCGTACCTGCGGGTATCCGCGGAGAAAACCCGCAATGGGTAGGAAATAGATACTCGCGGGTAACGAGTACGAGTATTTTTTATACTTGCATGTTAACGGGATGAGTACATGTATCATAGTATTCGTACCCGTGGATACCCGTACCTGTTATACTCTAATTTAAATTAAAAAAAACATGATTAAAATATTAATACACTGATTTGAATGGGTTATTAAAAAAATTTCATTTCTTTGTAAATTGTCATTCAACACTTTTTAAATGGGTTATTTGGATTTTTTTTTGAAATATATGTGTTATGTATTATATTTTATTTGAATTTACGATTAAAATATGTTATTAAATATTTTGAAATTTTATTTTGTAAATACCTGCGAGTACCCGTAGATATTAAAAAAATGTTCAGGTATCTGTATAATGGATACCCACATGAATATGGGGATGAGTTCGGGGCAGATATTTATCAAGCGAGTAGGGTACCAGGGAGTTACTACCTGTACCTTATCCGTCCTATTGACATCCAACTCCCTCTTGTAGGCAACCATGGGTATACAATCGCAAGTGAAACCAAACCCTTAGTCTAAGCACCACCTTTAAACCCTGTATCTTTGAATTTATATCATTCATGCTAACCACTTCAACATCAGCTATCACAAAATCCCTTTCAGGTACACAAAACTTTTCTTTTCCTTTTCCCCTTCACTGTTCTCGAACATTACTAACTATCCTTTCCCACAAGAACAAACTTAAAAATATGTCTCTCCTTTTGGTACTTGAAACCCTCCACCTCATGTCAAAGGTCAAACCTTTCTCCCGTGTGAACCACATTACTTAGAACATCCCTTCCACTCCTGACTTGGATTACTGTTGTTGCTGAGAAGATCCAACTACCTCCTACTGATGTTGATATGATATAAAACCCCTACTATACTTCCTTCTAATCAATAAACTGATTTCCCCCTTACTCAGAAAACATCACCCTTCTTCACTAATCCTTAAATCTCGACCCCATCTTATCTTCCCACAGAGATTTTCCTTTCTTATACACTTCATAGTCTCTACTCTTTTCAGTCTTAGTCTCGAACCTTCCAAACTTCGGGCCTCCAACATAGCTGGTATGTAGAACCAAGTTGACTTCTAAAACCTTGTTACCAAAATGCACGCCGATATCGCTCCTTATCCTAACCCTTGGACTCAACTCCTCTTGTAAAACTTATAGCATCCAATCACAAGAATATGTGCTTGAAGCTCCCTCAGTTCAAAGTGTTGATTCTAAACCCCAATATCATTTCTCAACCGCTAAATCAAAACTTAGCTTTCCTCATCCATCAATATACAACCTACTAAATGTTCATATCTTCAGGGTAAGAGATCATGTCAAAGGCCTTACCCTCTTACCCAACTCTTGCAAAGGTAAATAGGTCAAGTTTGACCTTGAATCTGTATTTCTCTACCATTATAAACACGGAATAGAAACCACAAAAATACAAAATAATTGAGTCTTACTATTTTTAAACCACTGTCACTTCTAAAATGTTATTTTCTAATAAAAAAATTACTTAATAATATTATTTTTATTTATTTACAAAAAAAGTGGATAATATACGTCTATGCATATTTGTTTTCTCTAAAATTAATAAAAAAATAAATATAATACCGATGTTTATAATAAAATAATAATAAAAATGATAAAATAGTATTAGTATTTATAATATAATATGTAATAATAACAAAAATATATAAAAAGTAGTATGATAAAGTTATAATTTAATATTTAATTAAAATTACTTTATAAAATAAAATAATTTAATTATACGTATATTATATTATATTATTTCAATTTATCTCTTCAATCAAATTAGTCAAACCGTTACACACTTATTTTTCTACTCTTTTACTTAATTCAAAATAATTACCTTTTTTTAATTTTATTTTTCTAAACACAAATGTTTACAAAATGGTCATCTATCTAAATACAATATATAAAGATATTATCTTTTTTTGTCTATTTTTTAAAATATCGATTTTATCCTTTAAATATAATAATTTATTAAATTTTTAAAAATTGACAGTTATTTTTACAAATTTTTTACAAAATTAGATATTTTTATTTTTTCTTTATTTATTAATGATTATTCTTTTATCTATTTTTATATATTTCACTTTATTTTTAATAAATATAATTTTAATATATATATATATTAATTTAATATTATTATAATATTATCATTTATTATTATATTATTAATATAATATCACATATATTTAAAAAATTATAGAGACGTCCGATACGCTGTTTTTCGCAGATAAAAAAAAATAAACAGCAATATCGGAAAAGAATATAGCACGTGTGGACGAAGGGGTTGGGTCCACGTGTGCGCATCAAAGTCATGAGATGACATAGGACTGAACCGGGGTAAACAAAGCTAGGGTTCACAGTGTGAAACTTCTTCTAGTCTCTTTCCAGTGGGGCAAGGGAATCCAAATCCTCGTGTGGATGCAAATCCAAATCCCAGTCACGAAGAAACACAGTCTTTGGATTCTGGTCGTGTTCAAAGAGTGAAAATGAAGCGCGGCAGAAAAAGTAAAAAGGAAAAGGAAGACATAAGAAAGAAGAAAATGTTGGATGCTGCTGACGATGACGGTGGGGTTTCTGTGCAGAGACCAAGTAGGAAAAGAAAGAAGGACGATGAAAATGATGAGCTTGAAATGTCTGGCGCTGAGAAACCGTATGGTCTTAGGGGTCGTAAACAAGAGATGATGTCGAAAGTCATCAAGAAAAGGGCTAAGGTGACATTATTTATCATTCAAATGCGGATGCGTGTTTGAGTTTGTCTTTTCACAAAGCACTGCTTTTGATGTCTGTTTCTGTTTCTCAATCAACAGTATTGTGAAAAGGGGCACTTAACATGCCACCAATGTAAGAGAAACGATAAAGGTCGTGTTGTGAGGTGCTCGACCTGTACCAAGAAAAAACTTTGCCTATTCTGTATACGAGCTTGGTATAACTTTGCCTTTTTTTGTTTTTCTCCTTTCCTTGTCATGTTTACAATATTGCATGGGCGGCTAGCTACTGTTTCTTATTGTTGGGAGAAAAGTCTTAAATGATAGAGACAGTTGCGAGATCAATGCCCTGAGATGAGAAGTTATTGCGGAGTTTTGTCATGAAAGATGATTACTTGACCAATGTTTTCATTTTTTGATCTTGTTTAGGTATCCTCATTTGAAAGAGGAGGATATTGCTAAGGCATGTCCTGTGTGCCGTGGTAATTGCAATTGCAAAGCATGCCTGAGCTCTGTTCAACTTATTAATGTTAGGTTTTCTCCCCTTCTATACATTGCCTTTTTCCTGTGATTTTCTGTATTCGGCACTGAAATGTTACTGTTTGGTTTACTCTAGCAAATGAAGAAAAATCCTACAAGAGATAAGGGCGAGAAGGTCGAACACTCTTTGTATTTGCTGCAAGTACTTCTTCCGTTTCTAAGGCAGCTGGATGAAGAACAGATGATTGAGAAAGAGATAGAAGCTAAGATTCAAGGTATTATGTTTTCCTGTGCGAGACTTGGTTAAGCTTATTCTTGTGTGAATCATGCTACTCTTTAAAGAGATTAAATTGATGTTGAAGCGAAGCTAGGTTTGATTAGTGTATATTTGTGCTAAATTACCATACAAATTATGCTACACACAACTAAATCATTGTTTTGAAGTGATGCCTGAAGCCACAGATCTCTATTCACTGAAGTTTGAATGTAATAAGAGAGAATTATCTGTTTTACAATCATGGATGACCTTTTAGCTTTCGAACTGCCTGACTGTTTCATGTCCTACTTTTCTAGTTTCCCTTCTAGTTTGTTATTCTAGCGAGTATTTACTGGTCTTGGTTCTTTATATCAGAATTAATTCTCTCTCTCTCTCTCTTGGATCAGTTACATGTTTTGAACTTTTTTTCTTGTTTGCACTTTAGCAGCATAGCTTGAGTTTATATCTCATCTCACACCCCTGTCAGTTCAGTACAATATCCATATTTTTGCATTGTATAATTTGCTTTTGGGATGTGCACTACAGGGCTCTCAGTCTCCGAGCTAAATATAGTTAAGGCAGATTTCTCTTTACAAGAGCGTGTGTACTGGTTGGGAATTTTCTGATTTCTGATCTTTTATTCCTCAGTTATCCCATATTCCTTAGTTGTTAACTTAACACTCTCATGTAGTGACAACTGCAAAACTTCAATATTCGATTACCACAGAAGCTGCACAAAATGCTCTTTTGACCTTTGTCTCATCTGTTGCCGTGAGCTTCGTAGTGGGCAGCTTGTAGGTGGAGCAGATCCAATTGTGTTGGACTTTATTTGGAAAGGACGTGGTTACTTGCATGGTGGTAAAGAAATTGAAACGGAAAACCAAAATGCATCAAATGCTGGTGCTAAGGCTGAGGTTCACGAATGGTCAAGATCCGGGTGGCATTCCCAAAGTAATGGTAGTATTCCTTGTCCAAAAGTCAACAATGAATGCAACCATGGTTTTCTTGAACTGAGAAGTATATTGGGTCAACATTTTATCTCTGAGTTAGTTTGTAAAGGGAAAGAACTTGTGCAGGCATACAAGATTCAGAATGTATTTAAGCCCCCTGACAGCTTCTGTTCATGTTTAGGTTTGGATAGAAACACAGATGTTAAGAATAGTAATATGAGGAAGGCTGCTTCTCGTGATAATATGGCTGACAACTATTTATACTGTCCTAAGGCTGTAGATCTACAGGACAAGGATTTAAATCATTTTCAGTGGCACTGGGAAAAGGGGGAGCCTGTCATTGTCAGCAATGTGCTTGAGTGCACTTCTGGTTTAAGCTGGGAACCACTTGTCATGTGGCGAGCATTACGTCATGTAGCTAGTGCTACCAAACGCGGTCAACATTTGGACGTGGAAACAATTGATTGCTTAGACTGGTGTGAGGTCTGTTTAATTTCTCAGTCTTTAACTTTCTAGACCTTGGAGAGCTTATTAAACTTATGCTTGATTATTTAATTTAATGATGTTACTTATTTATACTGGACCACTACAGTTGAAAATGGCATTTGTAAAATAATTTAATTGTCCCAATATTTATGTTGTTGAATATCCTACATGTTTGCTGAATTAAGTAACTTCATGTTTTCTGGATTGGGTGTTGTTTTGGTACACTTAAATTGTTAATTACTGAATTCCATAGTTATCAGTGCTGAGTGTCCTAGAAATAATTTGGAAAGTACTGAAAATTTATAAAGTTTTGGTGGATGGTTCCACTACAAGAAACAGTTTGTAGATGTTACCATCTGGGTCATAAAGAGATATAAGTCCAAGGTGGAATGTTGGTCAACAAAACAGAATGCACAATAAGGGTGGTACAGTGGTAAGTAGAAATCATTTTGTGGATGTGGTTTGTGTATTACTCACAAACTTTAAGTCCTTGTTGCTTAATGCTGCCTCTCCCAACAATTTCAAGAAATGGATATTGAGTCTCAAATATTGGGGTACAATAGAATGATTTTATTGCTAAGAATACAACATATGTACACACACACACACACACAAGCTTGGAAGACTCGTTTAGGAAATATAATAACAAAACTAACATCATCAGATCTCTATGATTCAGAGATATTTCCTATTATACATATGCTAAATATGGAAGTAATAAAATATGATTGCTGACTCTCTCCCTCAAGTTGGTTAATATGTATTTTCCATTCCCAGCTTGGAAACAATCCTGTCAAAGCTGTTGGTTTTAAGCCCCTTTGGTACCATGTGTTTTGTATATAACCTCACACTTGGTCGAGAAAAACTTTCTTCTATATCATTGTTCCCAAAAAAGGTTATCAATGTTTTTGTGGGATATCATTGTTCCCAAAAAGGTTATCAATGTTTTTCTTTTGATCTTTGTATGTATTTTTGTGTTTGTTGACATCTCTTTCTTTAAGCCTGTTCCATACTATACTCATTCTTTCTAATGACGACATATGGAATCACTTTTCCACCGTTGTTAATCTTTCTTCATTACCACCAGATAACTCGGCCATAGCTTGGGATGCTTCTCCAACACTTCTTTAGGTATATTAATGTTGCTCACGACCTATTGAAATTCTAGTGACGACCCATTTTAATGGATAATGCTGTAGTGGAGCCTGATCCTTCCCTGACGCCATCTCCCATGCTTGATCTAGTCTACTTTGAAAATGATAGGCATATTGTTATTCAGAAGATGTATACGTTCTACCCTAACCCTTCTCCCCACAATACAAACCTTGGTTATAATTGACTTTCTTCCGTACATTATACTTGTTATCTTATGTTCCCTTTCCTAGGTCGTTAGGTGAAGCTTTATCTCACCAAAGTGGTGACGAGTGATGATTGATGAGATGTGTGTCCTTCAAAGTAATGGTAGGAAGATACAACTAAATTAAAAAATATGGGACACAAGACATTGGTGTACATTGGTGTCCTTCACTGCTTTAAATTCACTTGTTTATTCTGTTGCTGCTGATTTTCTGAATTTTTCATCTGAGTTGTTGGTTAAATGCAGGGGGGAATTAATATCCACCAATTCTTTACTGGGTATACAGAAGGTAGAATGGATTGGCTTGGCTGGCCTCAAATTTTGAAATTAAAGGATTGGCCACCTTCTAATTTATTTGAGGAACAGTTGCCTCGTCATTGTGCTGAGTTCATATCATCCTTACCCTTCAAGGAATATACTGATCCTCTCAGAGGTGCTCTTAACCTTGCTGTGATGTTGCCTGATGGTTGTCTAAAGCCAGACATGGGGCCAAAGTCTTATATTGCTTATGGATTTCCTTCGGAGCTTGGGCGTGGTGATTCTGTTACTAAGATCCATTGTGACATGTCAGATGCAGTACGCTCTTTTTGCTTATTTTTTTGCTGTCCTGTTATTTTCAAAATTATATTCTGACATTTGAACTTTTCAAGTTATTATTTTAAGGAGTTTTATATTGGGAGGTGCATATTCTGACATCTGACATTTTATGATTTGTGAAATCGTCATACATTCACGTTAGTCCTTTTAAGGAAATGAAAATCTGTAAATTGGGTCAAAATACATCTGTCAGTTGCATAGCTGTTCATGATCAAATATTTGTTAGTGTTTTGTATTTATTGCTGTAAGTGTGAATGTGTTAGGGAATGAATGCTTATCAATGAAGGAACTGGTATATCATTTTTAATAATTTGGCTGTTTTAGGTAAATGTTTTGACCCACATTGCTGAAGTGAAATTGAATTCTGAGCAACTTACTGCCATTGAGAAGTTGAAAGAAAACCATTTTGAGCAAGACAAAAGAGAGTTATGTGGTAATGATCATGATGAAGAAACTAATACTTACATGCTTAATAATTCATCTTCTACCATAAATGCTTTGGACAACCAGAATAGTGTTCAAGTCATGGAGCATGAAGGTGGATTATGTGATCAGAAAGCAGTCAATCAGTTTCATCAATCTGGTAATAATGAGATTGCCACTGCTAAGGAGGATGGTCTTTTATGTGAGTCAGAAGTCAAAGAGGTTGACAAAGTGGACACAAAACTAGAAAATGATTTGTTGTTTGGGGGGGATGCTTCTGAAGGTGCTCTCTGGGATATTTTTCGGAGGCAGGATGTATCTAAATTGCAAGAATATCTGAAGAAGCATTTCCGAGAGTTCAGGCATGTCCATTGCTGCCCCTTAAAGCAGGTAAATCAGTAAAATGTTTTCCTGCTTTCTGTCTAAATTCCGTGTCAACTTGAGTCATTTATAAACTTAGTTCCTAGTCAATACTTTTACTGCTGGGTTATGTTTGTAATATTTGTATCTTTGCACCCTTTTAATATGAACATTCTTCCATTCCCTTATTTTCTTCTGATAACAAATTTATTACATCTGCACCTCAAAAAGGATTGGGTGAAGATAATGCTGCTAATTGATAGTTGTGAATAGTTATGTTGAGAATAAAAATAAATTATTTTTGTTTGTTTATTTTGGGTACTGGGCCGTTCACTTTGATGACATTATGGGCATTTTGTAGAAGGATATTGTGTTTTGCTTGGAGGAAATAGTCTCTTGGAAAAGTAAGAAGTAAAATATTGTTGCTTGTATGCTGAAGCTGAATATTGAGCAATAGCATCTCCTACTAGTGAGCTTATATGGGTAAAACAGTTCTTACAAGAATTAGATTTTTGTAACATTCAGCCGATGAAGATGTATTGTGATAACTAGGTTGCTATCCACATTGCTTCTAATCCAGTGTTCCGTGAGAGAATTAAGCTCATTGAAATTGATTGCCATTTCATCCGAGAAAATTTGTTATCTAAGGAATCTGCACCGAGTTTGTTGGATCAAGTGATAAACTTTAATAGGATATATTGTTAGGTGTTGTGTTTTTTGTGCTGGAGTTAGTTCCTTGAAATGTCTTCTAGAAGTCTCTTCTATTCACTGTATCCTATGCATCCTAAGCTATTATATATGAGACTCTAAGAGAGGGGAATACGAACTCTTTCAAATTCATTCTAACTCCTCTGTATTATTCTCAAGTATTTCAATATGAACTTACAGTTTTCAAATTCAACCTTGAGGACAAGTTTGATTTTTATGTGCGGTGAGCATTGTTAGGATATAAAGAGATTCAGATAGTTAGAATATTAATGAATTAGTTAGAGATTAATTATATATAAATAGGGGAAGAAGGATAAGATAGAGGAAAATTTGTCGTTATTGTTAATTGAGCATTGACTCCTTATGAAGGGAAAACCCTAGAAGTCCAGTTTCTCTCCTATTCATTGTTCTTTCCCCTCAATTCAATGAAAATATCTTTTCTTTCGCATTTCAATTCTTAGTTCCTACCATATAGGGAATAACGTGGTATTGTAATTACCAGTCCAAAATGCTAATTAGTTATTCAAATAATCATGTTTTATTTACTTCACTTTGGCAGACATAACTATAGATAATCCAGCAGTCCGTGAGTCTCCCTCACTCATTATGCTTTATTTTTTTCTTGAATGACATATCTTTGGAAATGTAGGTTATTCACCCCATTCATGACCAGACTTTTTATCTGACTATGGAGCATAAGAAGAAGCTTAAGGAGGAGTATGGTTAGTAACATGATTTTTCAGATTTTGATTGGTAGAGTTGTTCAGCTGGTTCTAAATTTATAGTTCTGTACTTTCTTATAGGAATTGAGCCCTGGACTTTTATTCAGAAGTTAGGAGATGCTGTTTTTATTCCTGCTGGTTGTCCTCACCAAGTCAGAAATCTGAAGGTAAATTGTTTATTGCAGGCTTGTAGGTATCCTTGTTGTCCAGAAGTGTATAAATGCTATGTTATTATTTTAGGTGTGGTTCTAACGTTCAATGGTAGTATCTTTGTTTAGTACCTAAAATTAAGCCTAGATCTTTCATCAGCAAAGAAAGACTTTTCAGGAAGTGAAAACTGCTGGTTTTACATCCCTAGGATGTTCTTTGATACATTAAATTTGATTGCTTTTTGATTTTAATTGTAATTTTTATTTTTACTTTATGTACAATGGCAACATGGAGGTTTAAATCTCTGATATCTTATGTACCACTGAAATTCCTTGTTGCTAGCCAACCTTTTGTCGCTTGATTGATTTTATTTCATCTTCAAAATGTATAAACTCCATGTTAGCATCCATGATTTATGTTTTCTTTTTGCAGTCATGTATCAAGGTTGCGCTGGATTTTGTGTCCCCTGAAAATGTTGGAGAGTGTTTTCGGTTGACAGAAGAATTTCGCACACTTCCAATAAATCACAAGTCCACAGAGGACAAATTGGAGGTACGCCAAACTAATTTTCGTGATTTGATTTTGGCATTTATTTGCTTCTCCATTTTTGAGATAAAGGATCTCTTGTTTTGTTCTTTAGTCTTAATGGCTTTGGAAATTATGCTTTACTAACACATAATTTGTTAAATATAGTGTCCGGTTTGATAGACTTGAGCGGAGGAAAAGGTGTCAATTTGTTGTTTTTGATGTTCTGTTAAATGGAATGATTGTGTTTATTGATGCTTTTCTATTGCAACGTAGTCTAAATAAATTTATTTGGAATTTAGTGGGGTTATTTGTTGAGTTTAACAATTTGGCTTTACATGTTGGATGCGTAAGAGTTGTAAAGATCATAAAAGCATGTGGTGGAGATGTATGTGGAGATGCGGAGATCCAATTCTCATTGTGAAGGATTTGATGTGAAAAAATAAGAGATGTTTTCCCAAATGTTTATTGCTGAAATTTTAGAGAAATAGGAGAAAGCCTTGGCACTTTGGATAACATTTGTTTCAGTTGGGACGTAGGCCAAACTCATAATCACAACTTTAGTAAAAGAGTTTAGATATAAGAAAAAAAAAATCTGATTCTATCAGTTCAATTATAAACCCCTAAAATAATGATTACAATATCTCTTTTAGTATTGTACAATATCTTAGATTTAGTAGTTACAAAGATTGATAATATCTTCATGAAACTCAGCAATATCTTTTTACAAGCCAACACTCCCCCTGAAGTTTGTGATGAATATTTTATCATTCCTAGTTTTTATTGCATTTGAGACCATGAAACCATTAAGGCCTGTTGTAAACAAATATGCAAGCTGAAGTCTTGATGGGATGTAGAAAGCATCGAGAAGACCATTATCCAATTTTTCTTTCTTTAAGTGTCAATCTATCTCAATGTATTTTGTCCTATCATGTTGAATTAAATTGAAAGCAAAACTAATAGCCGATTTTTTTTTTATTTTTTTATTTTTATCGCAATAAGGGTTATAGGTTCTTCACACTTCAGTTTAAGATCATTCAAAATATTTTTCGACAATAATTCACAAACCCCTTGTCTCGTAATTGTAACTAGGAATTAAGCTTCATCGTTTTACTTTGCAACTAGATTTCATTTCTCACCAATGTTGTTAAATTGTAAGTAGAAACTCGCAATCTTGGGATTATGGAGGATGTAGCATGCTGATGTGGACGGTGAATAGTACGTGCGGATTGAAGCAAGTACTCAATGATGCTCATTGAATCATGGGATCATGGGCCACATCAATCCTTCTGATTCTGTGATGCTTGAGTTCAAAAATCCATTGTTGACTAGGAAAATGACCCAACCCAACTTGAAAAAAGCCCAACACCCATCACCTTTTTTCTACTTGGGTTGCCATTGCAAATTGTAAACAAAGAAGACCCATAATACAAAAAGCTTTACTAGTCATGACCATTTTTGACACTACAATTGTTATCTACGCTTGCCTTCATAGTCCTTGACGTTCTCCTTCATAGTTTTCGGTGATTGCCTTTCCAATCAGCGACACTTGTCTTCACAAACCTCGACAGTTACCTTCACATTTGCTAGCTCTCGCCTACACAACTGCTGGTGGTTGCTGTCTATTCTACACTGTTTTGATCGCTTCGTTTGTCCTTCACACTTTTTTTGTTATTCTGCTCGTTATGTTCTACCTTGCTTCTCGATTTTATTTAGAATTTGAAGGAAAAAATGACATTGGTGGTTTAGGTGATCCTCCTAAAAGAGGAAGTGGAATTGGAGCAATGATTGATCTTGTATGAAGTCATTGTGTTTCTATTGATGAGAAGATAAGAAATGTGAAATGTAAATATTATGAGAAAGTATTACTTGAGATTAAAGTGAAGAAGATATTAGAGTGAATGTGAGAGTGTGTATTCTCTCCTTTTAGGTTTCCATATTTATAGTACATGAGATACAATGGATGAGAGGAAAGAAGAGAACTCTAGAAGATGCTCCTAGGAACTAGATCTATAGCATGCTCTTAGGTACTAGGTCCAAAACATAGTTCAATGAATCATTTTTAAGATTATTTATTCTAACACTCCCCCTCAAGTTGGAGCATACAAATTGTATGTGCCAAGCTTGGAACAGATAAATTCAATCCGAGGACCTCTCAAGGATTTTGTTAATACATCTGCTAGTTGGTTATTTGATCCTACAGACTCCGTGTTGATTTCTTTGGACATCAATTTTTCTCGAATAAAGTGACAATCAATTTCAATATGTTTAGTCTTCTCATGAAACACTGGATTAGAAGCGATGTGGAGAGCAGCTTGATTATCACAATACGTCTTAATTGGTTGAATGTTGCAAAAACCTATTTCTTTTAGAAATTGTTTAACCCATATAAGTTCACATGTTAGGGATGCCATTGCTCTATACTCTGCTTCAGCAGATGATCATGCAACAACATTCTGCTTTTTACTTTTCCACGAGACTATAAGCAAAACACAATATCCCGTGGTAGAACGTCTATCCATAGGAGAACCAGCCTAATCAGCATCACAATATCCAAAAACTTGAGTATTCCCTTTATCCTCATAAAGTAGTCCTTGTCTTGGAGCTTTTTCAAGATACCTTAGAATACGAATGACAGTATTCCAATGATTGATAGAAGGATTATGCATGAATTGACTACAACACCAACTGCAAAGGACAAAACTGGTCTTGTAATAGTAAGATAAATAAGTTTTCCAACTAGTCTTCTGTGCCTTTTTGGATCAGAGAAAGCTTCTCCCTATTCTGCCATTAATTTTTGATTTGGATTCATGGGACAATCCAGTGGTTTACAATCAATCATACCTGTCTCTTTAAGGATGTCAAGAGCATATTTCCTTTGAGAAATTACAACTCCTTCCTTTGACTGGGCTACTTCTATGCCCAGAAAATATTTTAGATTTCCAAGATCCTTGGTTTGAAAATGATGACATAAGTGTTCTTTTAACTGAGAGATTTTACCAGCATCATTGCCTGTGATCACTATATCATCGACGTACACTATTAAGTAGACACATTTTCCAGGAGAGGTGAGGCAATAGAAAATAGAGTGGTCTGCCTCACTGCGTTTCAGTCCAAAGTTTTGAACAATGTTGCTGAATTTCCTAAACCAAGCACGTGGAGATTGCTTGAGATCGTAAAGAGAGCGACGTAACTTACAAGCCAAATTAGACTCCCCCTGAGCAACAAACCCAGGAGGTTGCTCCATGTAAACTTCCTCTTCAAGATCTCCATGCAAAAAAGCATTTTTAATGTCTAGTTGATGAAGGGGCCAATGACGAATGGCTACCATTGCAAGGACGAGTCTGACGATAGTCATTTTGGCTACTGGTGAAAAAGTGTCACTGTAATCAAGTTCATAGATTTGAGTGTATCCTTTGGTCACCAATCGTGCCTCAAGTCAATCAACTTCACCGTTGGGTCCAACCTTAATGGCATAGACCCATCGGAAACCTATTGTCTTTTTCCTAGAAGGAAAAGGAACTAACTCCCATGTTTTGTTGTGTTTAAGAGCCTACATTTTAGAAATCATGGCTTGTCGCCACCCAGAATGATCAAGTGCTTCTTTCACAGTTTTAGGAATAGTAATAGAAGAGACAAAAGAAATGAAAGAAAAATAGGAAGGAGATACTCTGTGATAACTAAGAAAATTGTAAATAGGGTGAGGTTTTCGAGTAGATCGAGTACCTCTGCGGATGGCAATGGGCCAATTCAAATCATCATGATCAGGAGTTGTGGTACCAAGTGATGATGGAGAATCACCTTCAAAAGAGGACTCACCTTGAAGTATTGGGCTAGCCATTTGGTTCCTGCGTTGATAAGTGAAAATAGGTGGTGCCAATGGCTCAGTAGGATTTGATACAATATTTTGGACTATAGGAGCAGGAGACTCAATGAATGGAATAGGTAGAACATGTTGAACAAAATTAGAATCACAAGTAGTAGTAGGGAAGAAAGGAGATTGCTCAAAAAAGGTGACATGGGCAGTCATGTAATACTTCTTGGTCTCGGGAGAGTAACATTGATATCCTTTTTGAAGACGAGAATAGCCCAGGAAGACACATTTGATGGATCTGGCTGAGAGTTTGTGTAGACTTGGAGACATGTCATGGACAAAACATACACAACCAAAAACACGTGAAGTAATATGAAAGAGAGGCTCTTTTGGAAATAGAATGGAATAAGGAACTTTATTTTTAAGAGAAGAAAGCATCTCGTTAATGAGATAACAGGCGGTTAGGATAGCATCACCCCAATAATGAACAGGCATATTTGCACCAAGCAATAAGGTACGAACAGTTTCAACTAGATGTCTATTCTTCCTTTCAGTTATACCATTTTGTTGAGGTGTATGAGGGCAGGTAGACCGATGCAAAATGCCATGTGAGCTTAAGAGCTTAGATAATTAAGAGGAAAAATATTCTTTAGCATTATCGCTTCTTAAAATTTTGATTATTTTTCCAAATTAATTTCGTATTTCATTTAAAAAAGATATAAAAATTGACAAAAGTTCAGAACGATATTTCATTAAATAAACCCAGGTACATCCAGAAAACTCATCAATAAAAGTAACAAAATATCTAAAGTCAGAAGATGACACACGACTTGGCCCCCAAATATCAGAATGGATAGTAGAAAAAACAGAATCACATCTAGATTCAGCATGTTTAGGAAAAGAAGACCTCACATGTTTCCCTAATTGACATGGTTCACATTCCAAAGTTCGGAGACTATTAAGTTTAGGAACTATCTTCTTTAGTTTTGTCAAATGAGGATGTCCTAAGCATTCATGTAGCAATTTAGGAGATGAAGCAACACAAGATATTGATGGGCTAGAACCAAGTTAATAAAGATCTCTAGATTCATGTCCTTCGCCAATCATCTGACCCGTACCATGTTCCTATATGACAAAAGAGTTGGCATCAAAGGTTACTGAACAATTTAATGATTTTGTTAATTGACTTAAAGAAATGAGACTAAAGGGACACTTAGGAACAAAAAGAACATATTTTAAGTTCAAAGAAGGAGAAAGAGAAACTTGACCAATTCCTTGGGAAGCTACTTTGGATCCATTAGCAAGGGTAATTAAATGAGATGTTTTAGGAAAGGGGAGAGAAGAGAACAAAGAGATATTACCAGAAATATGATTAGATGCACCTGAGTCAATAATCCATGGGTTTTAACTCTATAGATTGTAAAATGCAGGCCGTTGACAAACTAGGAGTTGTAGATGATTGAACTAGGTTGCTGGATTTCAACTTTAAATATTCTTGATATTCTTCATCAGAGAACTTTGTCTCAGAACTTTCAGCTTTGGAAATATTGACTGTCTTTCCAGGAAAGCCATGTAATGAATAACAATTCTCTTGAGTGTGGCCCATTCTTTTACAATATGTGCATTGGGGACGACCTCTACCACCACACCCTCCTCTAGCACCACGACTTCCCTTACCAAGGGATGAAATCATAGCAAAAGACTCAACATTCTCTTGGACATTTCTATGCTTAAGGAATGGAATACGAAGGGGCGTGTTATCAAGTTCTCCATAGAAGGACTTCTTGACTAGTTAGAATTTGATCTCTAATATGATCAAATTCAGGATTCATTGCTTGAAGAATCATAACCATGTAAAACTTATCCAACTTTCCTTTAATTTCTTCTAATTAGTCAACTTCTAAGAATACCTTTAATTCCTCAACAACAGATTGAGCTTCAGTCATAAAAGTTATCATGCCATTGTCAGATTGCTTTAAGGAAGCTAGTCGGTTAGCCGAATTGTAGAGGCGTTGAATATCATTTGCAAATATATTTTGGGCCTTCTTCCAAAAAGAATGACATGTTTTAAAGGCCCTAAGTGTACTCAAAATATTGGGCTCTACTGATTGCCAAAGTAGAGCACAAAGCTGAAAATCAGTTTTCTTCCATTGTTGAATTTGATCTTGTGGCACTGAGCTTCCGTCTCCTTCCAAATGATCATGAAACTCCTTGCCAAGGAACCAAAGTTCCACAAATGCAGACCAAGTGACAATTCCTTTGACGAAGACAGGCAGAGCGGATCGACCCACTCTGACACCAACTTGAAATTAAAGTGAAGAAGATTTTAGATTGAATGTGAGAGTGTGTATTCTCTCCTTTTAGGTTTCCATATTTATAGTACATGAGATACAATGGATGAGAGGAAAGAAGAGAACTCTAGAAGATGCTCCTAGGAACTAGATCTAAAGCATGCTCCTAGGTACTAGGTCCAACACAGTTCAATGAATCATTTTTAAGACTATTTATTCTAACAATATTAATGGTTGGAATTTATCAAGTGAAGCATCATCTAACATGAACTTCAAAGGATGTTGGGGCACTAAAACTGCTATCAATGCCATTTTCAAGAAAAGTGAGAGGGAGGAGGCATGTCAAGAAATTGCTCCATTTCTCTACGACAATACTATTTCATTTAACGTAGCAAAAAGTAAAGTGTTCAGGATGATTCTTGAGTTGGTTGCCAAACATGGTATTGAATTTAAGCCACCATCATACATTGAAATTAGGGTGAAATATATTAAGTAGTAGGTTGACTTGAGATTGAAACTGAAAAATGAGTAGTGGGCTTGTGGGAGCACTCTCACTTTCTTCTATTTATAATGAAAAACTGATACTAGGTTACATAGAAGACTAAGAGACTGCACTAGAACCCTAGGTGCAGAACTAGATACTACAGTAGGAGGTTTCCCACACTCTACACCCTATACATAGGGTTAATGATACTACATAGAAGTAATAATTCTAACACTCCCCTCAAGCTGGCGCATACAAAATGTATGAACCAAGCTTGGAACAAATGAACTCAATCCGAGGTTCCCTTAATGACTTGGTCAACACATCCGCAAGTTGGTCATTTGACCTGACTTGGTCGACACATCCGCAAGTTGGTCATTTGACCCAACGAACTCGGTACAAATTTCCTTGGTCATCAATTTTTCTCAAACTAAATGGCAGTCGATTTATGTGTTTAATTCTCTCATGAAACACTGGATTTGATGCTTCTTACTTTTCCAAGAGATAACATTTCCTCCAAGGAAGACACAATATTCCATAGTAAAGCATCTGTCAATAGGGAAGCCTGCCCAATCAGCATCACAGTACCCGGAGACTTGACATTTCCTTTATCTTCATATAGCAAACCTTGTCCTGGAGCCTTCTTGAGATACCTTAAATACGGATGATGGCATTCCAATGTCCAAGACATGGAGTTTGCATAAATTGACTAACCACTCCAACTGCAAAGCATAGATCAGGCCTCATAATAGTGAGACAAATTAGCTATCCAACAAGCCTCCTATATCTCTTTGGATTGGATGGAAAATGAAGATTAGGTGGAGAAGGATGATTATCCTCCTTTTAAAATGAAGGATATCCTTGGATACTTTGTTTGTATTAAAGATTTATGAATTTATTAGTTATTTTATGCATGAATAATTTTATGAATCATGACCTATTTTTAGTTGTGTTATGTATTGGATCACACTAAAGACTTCTTATTATCGGAGTTATTTTTATCGTCTATATTATTTTTAATGGATGCACATGTTTATGAATATTATTTAAAGACTTCTTATTATGAGTTATTTTTATCATCTATATTATTTTTAATGGATGCACATGTTTATGAATATTATTTTTCGAATATTTGTAACTCTCATGAGTTGAGTTACAGTCCTGAGTTACAATTTTTTATCCCCCTTTTCTTCCTTGGGATTGACAATATTGTTTCTTACTTCTCATCAATTCACATTTCTATCTTTCTTGAACAACAATCCCCTTCTAAGACTTGTCTTCAAATATCGAAGGATTATACTCATATCATCTAAGTATCACTTGCTTGGATCATGCATGAATTGATCTATCACAGTCCTAGCATAAGCTATGTTTGGTCTGGTGGGCTAAGTAAATGAGTTTCCCTACAAGCCTCTTAGATGGGCCCGTATTTAATGCAGAGCTTTCTTCATCAATCCTAGTTCTATGATTCTTTTCTGTTGGAACTCTAGTGGCCTTACAATCAATTTTCCCTATTTCATGTTAGGATCTAGAACATATTTTCTTTGAAAGATAAAGATGTATTTTTTTTTTGAGTGGGCAACTTATATTCCAAGGAAGTGCCTTAATTTTTTGAGATCTTTCGTCTTGAATTGAGCTAGAAGCTTTTCTTTCAAGGTCAATTTCTCATGTTGAGATATGGGGTGTGGTAACCTTGAGTTTGTTGGTTCCCCCCAAGGACATTACACCCTCAGTAAGTTTCTCAAACCAAGTGTGAGGGGATTGCTTGGGCATAAGGCTTTCTTCAACCTATACATACGTAAACAGACCTAAAATTAGGAGGAATCTTCGTATAGACTTCTTCTTCTAGTTGTTCATGTTAAAGGCATTTTTTGCATCAAACTATTGCAATTCCCAATCAAAATGTGTTGCTAATGTGAGAATGATCTCGACAATATTCATCATTAATACCAAGTCTGATATATCCTTTTGCAACTAACCTTGCTCTTTACTGATGTAATGTGTCATTAGACTGATATTTCACTGAATAATAGTCATATCAACAGTTTGCACTGTGATTTTGTGTAACTTTTCCCCTTGATTGCTGATTTTGAAACAGGTAAAGAAAATGACAGTATTTGCAATTCATGATGTCGTTGAAAAGTTGGAGAAATCAAGGTTAGAGATTGCAGACATCTGACCCTTTGGGCATGGACTGCGATTCTTGCATTTGTTGAGAACGTTGTACGGCTGTTAAAGGCAAAGGCAAAGCCAATGTTAGATAATTATCTGTCATGTATTGTATTCGCGCTGGTTATCTGTTCTTTAAAGCTCTTAAATCGATTATACTTGTGAAACTGACTATTTTGATTCAATTTACAGGTCCCGGTTAATCAAGGTTCCAGAGTAAAGTATATCTGTAACAAATCGAAGCCATTGGAAGTGTAAATTTATGTCATTAGCTTAATCACGTGTGATGATGATGTTGAATTCTATGTATAATGATATATTTTTTTTTTCCAGCACACCTAAAAGAGTGTTTTTGAAACATCATGCATGACTTGTAACGGTGTACATGTAATTGTCGGTTCTCACCATTTTTATGCTCCACAACCCACCAATCGATGCGAGGTTCTTAAATGAACACAGCATTAACACATTACTTATTTTTATTTAAGAATTTCAATAGTTCATCCTTCCAATTCAGCATCTCCCAAATAAAGTTTGTGGGCAAATGCTGATGTGAGCATTGTACTTTTTGAACTTCTGAGTGCACATAAATGAGTAGAGATTCGAAGTTGCCCCTGTTGCATTTCAGTGTGCCAAACTGTTTGTTTGGGTTTTATGTTTAGTTTTACAAATTGCTTCAATAATTTAAAAAATTAAGAGTAAGAAGAAAAATTGTCAACGGAGACATTTCAAAATCCTCTTCCTTACCATCTTTGGTTTCTGGTTTCTGTATTTCTTATATTAAATCCTACCTAGGCTTTTTCTTCCTGTAACGTTATGATTACTATTTGCACTCGCATACTAACAAAAGATTGAAATACTCTTGTTGCACCGTGCTACCTTTACTGTTGTCGTTGCAACCATTGTTGCCATTACTGTCTTTAATTACACCTCCGTTCTCCATTGCATTTTGAGAGGAGGAAGAAGAGAAACTTGATTCATAAAGTTTGTTCCTGAAGGTATTATATAGTGTTGAAAAGTTCGTTCCAAAATTTTTTGGAAAGCTTGTTTTGGAATTTATTTCACGAGTTTTGGAAATTTTGCTCTGGAAATCCAGCTATGGAAATTTTATAAAGCTTGTTCTACAATATTATGAAGAGGTAGAATAGGTAGTCTTGAAGTAACCTTCATAAGGGATGAACGGTTGAGTCAATTAGATTAAAATTAAAGAAAAAAGTTTTCATGGTTTTAGGGTTATGATGTCGTTTGTTTCTTGTTAACATGCCTATTAGGATTTATATATAACAATCATTAATGTTTAATTAAGTTAATGATTTTATACTTTTAAGTTTTATATATGAGTAATTCTAGTATTTGCAAATTGCATTGTAATTTATTTTATTGTAATGAATTCAAACTTTGGAAGGAATTTTGGTAGATTTTCTTGTAAGTTTTTGACATTGTTAAGATGACTTCTGGATGTATTAGAACTTCTAGCGTTGATGGGAATTGAATTTTAAATGATAGATATCTGAGTAAGACTTTCAAAGGATGTTTTTAGTGGCAAAATACTTTCATACTTGGTGAGGTAGTGATAATTAGACACTACTAGAAAAATGCATATTTTCTGTCAATTTTGTTTTGAATTTTCTTTTGTAGGAAATACTTACAAATTTTGCTGTAAAAGTAAATTTGCAAGAAATTGTTATGAATATTTTTGCAAAATATTTTGTATAAAACACTTTTTGTAACAAATTTTGTAGGAAATATCTACAAATTTTATAATTTTGTAGAAAATAATTACCTACGAAAGAATTATATGTCAATTAAGATTCTTAGAAAAAATGACAGAAAAAAGTCGTTTCTTATAAATTATTTTAACAAATTTGCAAGAAAAATCTTACGTAATATGAGAATTACTAGTAGAGTAAAACTAACCTTTTGAAATAATTATAATACCTTCAGGAAATTTTACTTGTGTGTATTTGGGAATAATTATAGGAGTTAGTATTAAGAGTAGATTTGTGAAATTTAGTCATCATGAAATTCGAAAAGAAAAGAATATTGGCTTTGTGGAATAATAACTCTATTTTGTATGGGGTTTTACATAATGACTTGTGATGTGAATTTTAGAAGGTCGAGAGAATCTTAATCAACTCAATATAAGTGTTGAAAAAGATGAAGCTTGGGGAAGTGTGTCCAACAATGACTCAAACTCCTACCCACCAAAAATCTAAGAAAAATATATGGAAAACAAGAATATTTTGCAAAAGAAAGTTAAAAATGGATTGTAATTTATAAATAGATAAAACACATCACCTTTGTAATTAATCTTAAATGAATTGTGCTTAAAAATTTGCCATTTGAATCAAAAGTGAATTTCCAAAAGGGGTTGACTTTTTTTTTTTAAGGAGAGTGTCACAATTTTAAAGAAGAAAATGGACTTCTCAAGTGTTTGAAAAACTTAGAAAACACAAATGTAAGAAGTTAACTAAACTAATTATATGTTTAACATTTATTTGACTTCTAATTAATTCTCACATGAGTGATTATTTAAAATTAGAGAAAGACACATGACAACTCTATAGATAAAGAAAAAACTCACCATTACATCTCCAAGTAACACATTTGGTGCATGAATTAGTTGAAAGTCATGTGAAGTAATTATAACTATTTTTACTCTCAGGAAAATGACATATGGTGGTTAATAACTCTATGACTTTTCTAACTTATAAATTTTGTCTCACATTATTTTTGGGTGATGCTTGGATTGTAGAATATTCAAAGAGAATAAAGAAATATTCTATGGTCTAGGCATTTTCTCCTTACCTATCCCAAAAATGTGATGATTGAGGCATTTTCTCCATACCTTACACAATTGAAGAATTGACAATTGCTGATGTATTGTTGAACTCCATTAATATGATGCCATCAATTGTTTACAAAATTATATACACTTGGCATATTTGAAGCCAACCAATGTACTCATTCAATTGAAAAACATAAGCACAATTCAATCTTTAAGAGTGATCAAGTATGTGTCGGTAAAACTCAAACAAATTATTTTTCTAGTTGATTTCTACATTATTGATATGCAAGATTAAAATTCGATGTGTAGGTCTACGCTAATTCTAGATAGACCATTCTTGATGATTGCAAGGGTGAAGATTCATATTCATACAGACACATTGTATATAGAATTTAGAATGAAACAATTCATTTCAATGTTTTTGAAGTCATGAAATATCTAGTCAAGGACCATTTCATCCTTTATGTTGTGTGTACAAAAGTATGTAAGAGTAGATTTAGATGTAGATAATGAATTTTCTCAATTGTTATAGTTTCAAATTTGGATGACGAACTTACATGTTGCATATATGATGATGGCAAATGTGCCATTTGTGAAGAAATGAATACTATTATATCTTCTGTCTTATCTTTCATTACAAGTGTTGATGCTGGTTTAACACTACTTTATGATAACATTATAATTCCATCCAACCTTTCACCAATGTCTGCCCAACCTGTGTCGTGTAACTTTCCTTTAGTACTTAAGATTCCATTAATGTCTAATATTATAGTAGAGTCAAATATTCCACTAAAGTCTAACCTTTCAATAAAGTTTAACAAACCTATACCATATAACTTTACATCACTGTCTACCAAACCTAAACTTTCTATTTTATAGAACTTATATTATTTGCTAGTCCATTACAATTTACATCATAACCACAATAATTGAGCTTATGCCTTTGCTAGACCGCTTGAAGTATACCTTCCTAGATAATGATAAATGGCTTCTAGTCATCATTTTTAGTAACCTTCTTAAGAATCAAGGAAAGGATTTGCTGAATATTTGAAAGGTGCATAAGAAAACAATTGGCTATCCCTCAGTTATAATTTTTAGAATTAGTCTAGCTATATGTATGCACAAAATTCTTTTGGAGGATGTGTCTAAAGTGATTAGACAACAATAAAGAAGGCTTGATCCTACCATATTGGACATCATAAAAAAGAAGTTAACCAAGCTACTGGCAACTGGGATCATCTATCCCATTTTAGTTAGTGAATGGGTTTCACTAGTTCAAGTGTTCTTAAGAAGCTTGGGATTACTATTATGCATAATTAGGAGAATGACTTAGTTCCTATAAGAGTTTCCAACAAATCAAAAGTCTATATTGACTATAGAAACGTCAAAGTGGCTACTAGGAAGAACCACGTCAAAGAGCTTTGTACAAAACTTGTAAAATAGAATTAAGACACACACTTAGCTACTTAAAACAAATTAGGCATAACAAGAATTGAAATCTAAACTAAGTGGCCTAATGGTGAGGCTTAATGTTGCAAGACACACTCACCATCTACAAACGTTTGTACTATATGAAAATGGTTGTAATTAAGAGATGAGAGAACACCTAAGACTCCCCCAAGACACTTAATTAGTCCAAGTTACACAAGTAAAGCAAATAAATAAATAAATACAACTCAAAGTAATACAATCAAATGAAATGCAAATCAAGTTATCTTCAAGTGTTTCACTCCACTCCTTTTCTTTTAGCTCACTCAAGTGTTTGTTTTGCTTTCCCTTTGTGAATTTCACTTATAGCTTGGAGTTCCACTTTGACTTCCACCTCCTAAGATGCTACCGTGAGTAATTGGTCCACCTCCAAAGAAAGCCCTCCACCAAAATGTAACACCAAAACCAAAAGAAACCAAGGAAGAAAACAAGAAAAACTCAATTAAAGAAATGATAAACTCAAGGATTGAATAAGTGAAACATACATAAAGAATAACAAATTAATGAGAAGCTAAAAATAAGGTAAATAAATAAGAGAAGCACACAAAATGATTTACCTAAAGAAAGGTGTTAGAATGGATTATAAAAACCAAAAACAATCTAGAATTCAAGAGTTGCTTTTTATCTCTTCAAGGCCGGATACTTTTGGTGCACTAAGACACTCAACAAGCTCAAAGCCAAGACGTACATGTGTAATATTTTCTAGATTTGAAAACATCAAGGTTAAGGCACACAAAACATTTCAAAAGACAAATGATAATAGTGATTCTAGTGCACTAATTTGCCATTTTCTTTTACTCTTTTTGTGTAATTATTTTTGGCACTTTTCTTTTGTTCTTTTTGTGCTCTTTTTCTTTCTATTAACACTTTTTACAATAACACTTTTGGCACAAAAATGAAATGAGCACTACCAATGCTTCATCATATAGTTTGTAATTTAAAAACAAGAAGTAAAATAGTAGAATGAAAACTTAAATGAAAAAAATAATAGAGTAAGAAGTTGAAACAAACACAAAGGAATCTTAACTCTAAAGAACTTGTCAAAAACTAATTAACAAGTGTGAACTCAAAACAGAAAATTAAAAGCACTATAAAGCAAAAGAGAATTAAGAATTGGTGATCAGGTAATTAAGCAAATACAAGGAAAATTCTCATTGGACATTAAGATAACCAAGGTTATCTAGACTTGAAGGTACATTTCCAAGGTTCCAAGAGAGAAAAAGTGTTCATTTAGAAGCAAAATTATTGCACCACAAACTGAATTATATGCGCAAATCACCACACAAAGAAAATAGCAAAATTGAAAGGCTAAAACAAGGAATTCAAGACATGTAAAGCCTAAACATGGCTTCTAGACAAAAAAATATGGATCATAATCCAACCTAAAGATTTGGATCATTTATCCTTGTCTAAGATAATTAATTTAATCATTATTAGTATATAGTACTCAAATTTTTTTATAAAACATAAGATGTATCCTTAAGATCATAATCTTATATATATATATATATATACTAAATTGTTACACAAAATAATTTACAAAAACTTTATATATTTTACAATACTTTTCACATCCTATATTTTACATCATATATTTTACATTCTACGTTTTTCTAGTACTAGGAGGAGAAGAAATATTATTTATTTACTTTTCCTTCTTACTCGGGTATATATTACTAGACTTCATTCGGTAGAGGAGGAAAAGTTAATCAAGCGGTTAACATGAACCATGAGTGACTTAACGAAAGTAATTACTATAGGTCCTTGTATGAAGACAGGTATATCTATAGTCACGATAAAAGTGAGAACCAAACTTCTTGTTCCTTGGAAGGTTACCAAATTGTTCACCACATTTGTTTGCGAGAGATTTCTTAGAAAAATGGTTACAATATCTGCACTAAAAGATTTGGCATGTTCATAATGTCCATCTAGTTAAAGTGAGATTTTTGAATTTTCTTTTTCATATACAAACAATAACACAAAGAAGTGAGACAAATATCATGTAGAATCACAACATATTAAAATAAGATAAAAACAAAAGTAAATTCTTTGAAATCCATAAAAATTTTCTTCTTACTTTATAAAGATATGAATTAATTTGGTAGTGGTTAGTTGGGATAAATGAGTTTCATCATAGCCAACAAAAATGACTTAATAACTTCTTATCTTGAGTAAAACTTGGTCATTTAAATCCTTAAGGTTACACCTCCAAATTCAATAATCCACTCTATATTTATCCTAAACTTTATTGTTGCCATAAGCCAGTAAAATAATACATATTTAAAAACAAACAATAAAATTAATTAAATAAATAACAAGATCAATGCATAACTAGAGGTAAATATAGGTAAATAAATGGGAACAATACATAAATGGAGATAAATATAACTTAAATAAATAAATGCGACCACTACGTAACTGGAGATAAATATAAATTAAATAAATGAGACTAGTATGTAACTAGAGGTATGTAAAAAATAGAGATAGACTAGGTTTGTCTAGAGTCACAGTCACAACCAAAGTAAGGATCAAACTTCTTGTTTCTTGGAAGGTTACTGAATTGTTCACAACATTTGTATGCCAAAAATTTCTTGGAAAAGTGGCTATAATATCTGCAATGAATGAATTTGGCATGTTTAGAATGTCCATCTAATTAAAGTGAGTTTTTGAATTTTGTTTTTCATATACAAACAACAAAGCAGAGAAGTGAGACAAATATAATGTAAAATCACAATATATTGAAATAAGATAAAAATAAATAAATTCTTTGATTCACTATATTTTTCATTTGCTTTATAAATATTTGAATTAATTTTGTAGTGATTAATCGGAAAATGAGTTTTATTATGGCTAACAAAAATAAACCAAAAACATCTTATCTTGAGTAAAACATAATCATTTAAATTCCTAATGTTATACCTCCAACTATGATAATCAAATTTATTTTATCCTAAACTTTATTATTGCCACAAACCAATAAAATAATAAACATTTGAAAATAAACAATAAAAATAATTAATAAAGAACATGTGCATAACTAAATGTAAATATAACTAAAAAACTAAAGGTAAATATAACTAAATAAGTAAGATCAGTATGCAACTAAAGATAAATATAAATTAAATGAATGAGACTAATAATAATTAAAGATAACTATAAATTATATAAATGAGATTAGTATGTAACAGAAAGTAAATAAAAATTAGAATGAGATTAAGAACACCCTTCTTAATATAAATAAATAAATAAAAATAATTATATATAAATAATAAATAATAAAATAAAATGATAAAATAATAAATGTCCCCTTAGCTCAATTTTTCTTTGATCTCGTCGTCTCTTTTTATATTGCACTCAATCTTTCCCTTGTTTTTCACTGTCTATCTTTCTTTCATTTCACTCTCACCCAAGCTACAATTTATAGGGCACAATATAATGATTACTCGTGGTTAAATTCTAATTTGACTATTTGATTTTTAAGTTCTGCTAGTTTGCTAATTTGCTCTAGATTTTCTTTTCTAATTTGCTACAGGGAAGAGATAAGACCTTCAACGTATCGGTTTATCCAACTTTTTGTTTTCCAATAATAATAATAATATTTTATCACTATTATTTCATATATGTTTATAATCATAATATAATATATATCTAAGTATTCATTTAATATTATATGTAACGTTCCATTTAATTAATAAGCGTAATTAAAAGAACGTCACACACAAATAGTATAGCAGTGAAGTCCTGGAGTCTTAAACACAAGCATGTTATGACTTTTCAAACCAATACACTAAGACTCGACTCGACTCATCCAGATACATATAACCTGGTCGAATTCTGCGGATGCTCGCACTTGTGGTGGATACCTCTGCTCACCCCCGAGTTATGTGTTATAAGTGTTACAATGAATCATTTCCCCCACACACAAGGTTAGCCCTTAATGAGTTTCAGGCCTCCTGCTACTTTCACCATAGGAGCCAGTCCACTCTAAGTGAGACTAACTGACTCCGTAGAGTGTCAGGATGCAGTCCTTACCTTGAATCCTTACCAAGTTATATAGATGAGGCACCACCATGGACACCCACTAACAAGGGCCATGGAATTATGTTCCGACCACTGAAGCAAGACCATGAAGTCTCACCTAGAGACTCCAAGTGATTACGTACTGACCACTTACCAAACATATACAAACAACCAAGTAATAGATACATATATCATGCATAGGAACTTCATACCAACATCCGTAACCAACCCTCATTTATCACATGTTGAATCAGTACCAACTCGTTATTACCAACCATGAGTAAAGTGCCTCCTCCCATAACAATACCATGCCACTGTATTACCAACCATCAATGTTCATCGTTGCTCATGCCAAATTTGTGACCACATATATATCCAACCTCTCATGTATAATTCATATAAAGATCATGCCAAACTCACAATTCACCACATGTAAACCTCCGCTAATCATGTATACTCATCCCCATCATGCCATCATACAATGATCCAATCAATTACATGCCAAACATCCAAGAACAGGAAAGGAATGCCAAACTAGAACTCATTCGCGCCCAGCCTCTCGCTCAGGCAGAGGAGTCTCGCTCAAGCGAGAGAGTCTCTTGCTCAGAAGAGCTCTCTTCGCCTAGGCGAGGGTTCGAAATCTTGGAACAGTGGCCTCTGCGCTTTCTCGCTTAGGCGAAACTCTCCTCGCTTGGGCGAGACGCTCGCTTGCTCAAACTGAGCTGTCGCCTGAGCGACCCCTCGCGCGAAAAGACCTGGGCGAGCCTTTGCTCATCTCGCCTAGGCAAGAAAGGCTTGCTTGGGCGAGATTATCAGTCCTCCCCCACTGTTCACTCACATAACAGACCAAAAACCAAGGCAAACAATGCAATAATACATTTCACAAACTCAAAGCAGTATACAGACCATCAAATCACACGAATATTACATAAGCAATCATGGACACCAACGATTTCACAAAACCCTAACTTTCCGTACGTGGAAAAGGGTTAGCAAGGACCTTGACGTCACGACCACGAGCACAACAACTCTAGGGAAGAACTACAGGGCTAAAATAAAAGTGGAACAGAAACAATAGATGAGATTAACAGGAAATCCTAACTGGGAAAACGAAAGATGATTAAAGGGGGACCAACATGAACTAGGAAGGAATACTTACGTTGAGCAAGAAGGAGCTTGGGCGGAACTTGACGGTGGTGAGTGATCAAACCCTAGCAGAGATGTTGACGACTGCAACTCAAGGTTCTCTGAAAGTGAGAAGAAAGTGAGAGTTAGGGCATACTTAGGGTGAGTTTTATCCTTTGGGTCAGTCCTTAGGCCCACTCACAAGGGGCAAACCTTTAATTTAGGGCAGAAAGGAATAAAACAATTTTAATGGGCCTTACACTATAAAATGATAGATAGACAAAACAATAAAATATAAAATAATTCTAGTTCATTTAAATATAAAGTATGATACTTATTGTGACACCCCGACTACTATACTAAATAATTATTTTTTTGATAAAAAGATATGGAATTAATTTTTTTTTCCATAAGATTATCCTTGAGAGAACATTAATAATAACATCACTTCATCTTCATATATATAGTATACATCTCTATAATTGTTCATGAAATGTTACAAAAATATGTATTTGTAAAATATTAAGAGTTCTACATCAGAATAAAAGATTATCTATATTTTTAATATCTCCTAAATATATTAATAAAAATTATCCATGAGTCAATCTTCAGAAGATCCACCAATAATATCCCGAACAACTGTCATTGAGCAGGTTCCTCTTCTGCTCATGCAACGGGTACATATGAAAGAAAAATATGAAAGGAGTGAGGTCTTTATAAGCCTTAAATATCAATCTTAATAAACTCAACAAACAATGCAAACACCGGGGGCCTAGATTTGGACCTATAACCACAAAACTTGATCTTGTTTTACCAGACATATGGATCCATATTTCACTTTTGATGATCCAATCTGAACATCAAAAGTTACTTTGGGAAGTGATTAGGTAGTTGAGTATTTCTCATAAAACATTGGTACAATCATAATTATTTCTTTCTCGAGAATATTAGCCATTCATC
>Ga0214544_1002477_pt1 | contig 38818 bp, 20 predicted proteins | sample CNSS3metaG_FD_160074 | JGI IMG/M metagenome (GOLD analysis project Ga0214544, IMG submission 160074) | Root nodule microbial communities from cowpea collected in UCLA plant growth center, Los Angeles, California, USA - CNSS3 | ecosystem: Host-associated > Plants > Roots > Nodule | place: USA...
CACATAGCTCGGAGATGAGCAGCTCAGAGTCGAGCAGGGATATCCACCACAAGTGCAAGCATCCGCTGAATCCGACTAAGTTATACGTATCCGGATGAGTCGAGTCGAGTCGTAGTGTATTGAATGAAAGTCATAACATGTTTGGTTAATTATATGGATATGGGATGATGAAAATATATTTGACTGCATGATGAATATGTTGTTGGCTTTAGCTTACCCGTTTTGTTGCATGGTTGTGATGTATGTGACTGTTCTTTCTTGCGATGATCATCGACTTGGTTGATGGGAGCAGATGGGCGAAGTTCTCGTGGTCAACAAGGGAATGGTGATTCAACCGCTTAGCCGTCTGGACTGGATCTTATACTTCTCTTCTTCATGTCTTCTTTAGGGCTATGACCCCTGTACTCGTTGTCTTTGGATTATAAACTCTTAGTTAAACTGTTATCCTACTTTTGTTGGCATCGTGTTGTGCCTGGTTTTGTAGGGGTGACGTTATGAACCCCAGGACTGCATTGTTGATTATCTCTGTGTGACGCTTCCTTTAATTTTATGTATTAAATTAAATGGGGCGTTACATTAATCACCATCCAACATATATTGAAGTTCAAAAAATACAAGATTTATGTTAAAATTTTATTATAACTATTTTAATATTTGTTTTTTTGCATGATTTTGATTAAGTGATGTATTATAACTCTGATTAATGCATAAAAAAAATAGGTTCCATTAATATTTGCAAATTTAATAAATATTTTGGTTCTCATGAAATTTTATTTGGTATTCTAATTTGAAATATATTTAATTATAATTTCTTTGTAAATATTTGATATCGAAAAAACAACCATCCTCTTAAAATTAAATATTTAATAATGTTATGTTTTCCTTACCTTAATTTTTTTTATTTTATAAAAATTAATTAATTAATATTGAAACAGCAAGAAAACGAGTACGAATATGAATACGAAAATATACCCATTACGCAATGAGAATGATAATGCGATAAAAATTTAATATTTGTTGAATTTGGATATGAAAATAAATGTTTTCAATAAAAATGATATGAGACAACGTAAGTGACATATATAAGGTATATAAGATGTCATGGAACCAAGAAAAACAAAAGTATGTGTTATGTTTATGCTTTGTCTTTTCACAACATACCAATTAAACAATGTAATTATGTGATATTAATTATTGATACATAATTATACAAATAAACGGAAGACCGATATGAATGTTACCGCAAATCCGTGAGAAGCGACAGAGGACAAAGAATATTTGTTCATATTAGGTTTTGACTTAGGTTCCATGTCATGAATATTCTTAATTATTGGTGTTAGCTTACTCAAATTTTGAAATTAATTGTAACTTCCCACGAAGCACTTTTTATATTTTCACATTATATATTACTAGAGTTCTTTCAAAATTACCCTTCTGATAAGCCTTAACATGGGGCATATCTTTATAGAATCTTCACACATGCAAAATTTTATATAATATTAGGGTTTTTATACGCGTGTATTTTTAGAAACTAAGAAAAGAAAAGTACATCTTCTCCAACATGAGCACATTTTTACATGTGAAAAGTTTGACAATGGAACACTGTTTTTTTCTATCCAGTGTGAATTCTGCTATAACATCAACTAGAGATGTCAATGGGAAATTTTTTTTTTCGATAATGGGTCAAAACGAGTTAAGCTCACTTAACCCGCGGGCTATGTGGGTTCGAGCCGGATTATGGTGAGCTGACCCACCAACCTACCTTTATTAAAAAAATGTAATTTAATAAAATTAATATTTCATTCAGAATCAGAAAAATGCAACGCAATCCCTAACTTTTTTCTCATTTTCATTTGTGACCCACGCAGACGCAGTTCCCTTGCCTCTCACTGGTGTCCGTCGCGGTGGTGCATAGGGGTGGTGATCGTCGGTCATTCTTTGGCGGCGGTGGTCGACATTGGTGTCGGCCGTTCGGTGGTGGTCAAGTTGAGAAAAAACGCAATCCCTAACCTAATCCTCTTTTCATTTTCAATTTCGACCCACTCGCAGTTCCCTTCCCTTCCCTCTAACTCCTGTCCGTCGCGGTGGTGCATAGAGGTGGTGGTCGTCGGTCGTTCTTTGGCGGTGGTGGTCGACGTTGGTGCCGGCCGTTCGGTGGTGGTCGAGCCGACGCTTCTTCTGCTCCTGCTGGTCCTCTGCTTAGCCACTCTCACTCGGTACTGCGACGTCATTTTCATGTTTCTTTCTTTCTCTGTTTACATCTCAAATAAGTTGCGATTGAGGTTAGCATATCTTTCTGGTTCGTACAAATACTGAATTTGAGGAGTAATTTGATTTGAGGTTAACATGACTCCGTGATTGTTTCTGTACAAATACTGAATTCTGCATATGTCCAGGGGCCATTGTTGAAGCATTCTGCATTAGTTTCTGCCTTACCACATGTTGCATATACTGAATAAGTCCATTTCATGCATACCAATTAATCATTTGCCTATTGGGAAGTATTAATTGCACATCAATCTCAGTGGCAAATTTAACATCAATCTCCAAAATTCAAACATTTCAAATCATGCCAACGACAGTTGATTCAATTTGCAGCACGAAAATCTACTGGTTGCTTCTGTTTATTTTTCATAAATTGTGTTAGTAATTGGTTAAATCTTTGTCGCATAACCTTCCCTGTTAGAATTTAAATTGTGTTAGTAATTATTCTGCTATTGTAATTTAAACAGAATACTGAGCATTATTATGCTGTTGTTGTTTTAAGTATATGCAAAATTGTATGCTTTTGAGTTGGAGTATACGTCTATAAGTGATGTGATCTGATTCAAGGTGATCTGAATCAACCCTTTCATTATCTATGCAGGTCATTGTAGCATTGGATTCACTCTGTTATGGTGTTGCATATGCAGGCTAAGAAATATTTGGAGGCTAAATGAATAGCAACTTTTGAACATGTTTAGTTAGTTAGTTTAAAGTGCTTGTTTGTGTGTATATGGCAGTCCAAGCTGTAAATACTATGGTTCTCAGGAGGAAATGACATCTTTGCTTTTATCAAATTTGATGTTGGAAACATTGTTATGATTACTAGAAATATTTCAATACTTGAAAAAAAAAATCAATTTTGTAGGTGGGTTGGTGAGCCAACCCACTTAACCCACCAACTCGTGGTGGGTTGAGTCGGGTTACAAAAAATCTGGCTCACCTTAAAGTGAGCCGGGTTGGGCTCACTAGTATTTTGACCCGACCCGTGGTGAGTCAACCCGTGTGAGCCGGGTTGGCTCACTTTGACATGTCTAACATCAACACCATGATTAAACTATTATTGTTCACATAATTTTCAAATGGCAACATACTATCCTTTCATTGAAGAAGGGCAATAGGTTAAAGTCACACTTTTTATTTGTTTGGTAACGATTTATAATAATGCACCGATACTTCAACTTGAGTTACGTATCTGTGTCCGACATATATCTGTATCCATATTCGTATCCGATACTTTATCGATACTTATCAATAAAATATCTAATTTATAAAATAGTAGTACACTATAAGAAAATATTTGAATAATAATTAATTTTAATGACAAAAACAATTAGTCACTATATAATGACCAATTTAGGTACCAAGTTATAAACTAAAAATTATTGGCAACTAAAATAGTTCCAAAAAATTATAATTTCTCTCTAAATTGATAATTAAAATAATTTTTATTATGAATTGGTTTCTAAATCGGTCACTAACATTAGCTATCAAGGTTTTGACTATCAAAATAATTGGTATCTAAATTGGTCAATAATATTAGCTACCAAGGTTTTTGCTACCAAAATAATTGATCTCTACATTGATTTCTAATTAGGAAATTAGTCTCTAACATATTTATGGTTACTAAAATTGATCATTATTTAAAAATTTTCTTGTAGTGGTACTTTTACGATGACAATAATTTATATTTTTTATATTGACAACTTTAATACACATACTTTTATTTTGGATTCAGACAATAACAATCACATATTTGTTATGTTTTTAAGAATTATTGTAAAATTTTCAATATTCATATATCACGTATCATATCCTATTATTTTTAAATTAAACTAGCGAACACACAGACGTTGTCGTATCTGTGTGTTCGCATTTTTTAATTTTCAAGAAATTTAAGTTAAGATCAATAACAAATATATAATTAATTTTTAAAATAGTTGTTAAATGTAAAATTAAAAAAAAGATATGTATAAAAAAAGTTTTTAAAATAATGATTTAAGACAAAAAAATGTTTTTAGAATAATGGTTAAAAATAAAATATTTATAAAATAATTAATTTTTAAAATAATTAAAAGTAAAATTGGTATTATGAAATGTGGACACAAAAAGAGGAATCCTCTTTATATATTATTTTGAAGAAGAAATCATTAAATTACAAATTTGTAATTGTGGCTCAATTAATTCTTCATTGGGAGATCAAATAATGATCCATGTTGAGGATGTGCTTGAGCTTGCTTGTAATGGATATGAATATTATTTTTTATAATGAATTAATGTATTAAACTATAACAATATCGGAGAATATATTAATTATACTCAAAAAGTTATAATTTAGTTTCAATGAGTCTCCTTAATTTTGTATATCATCCATAATTTGTTGTATTTTGAAGAACTGAAAAAAAAAAAAAGAGATTATAATCTATGTATAATGTAATATAAAAGACTAAATAAATAATTATAACCTCATTAATGTAGATAGTTTGGTGTGAACTAGGGGTGGGCATGGATTGGATAATTAATGATCCAATCCACATCCATTTTATATCCAAATAATTAGATTAGATTTTTGATCCAAATCCATTTTTTTAGCAAAAGTAGTTTGGATTTTTTTAAAATCTAGATCCAAATATTTGTATCAAGATTTAAATCCAATCCAAATATTTGGATCAAGTTTAAAATCCAGAATCAATTTTTAATAAAAGAAATTTAAATTGAATTTCTTAAAACTTGTGTCATTAAGGCCCGAATGACTCGGATGGGATTGACGACCTGGACGGACCCGACGATCCGGACGACCCAAACGGGCCCGACGACCCAGACGAACCCGATGACCCCAACGGGCTCGACAACCCGAACGGACCGGACAACCCGAACGGGTCGGACGACCCGAATGGGCCCAACGACCCGGACGGGCCAGACGACCCGGACGAACCAGTCCAAATCGTCGAGCCCAATCGGGTAGTCGGGCACATTTGAATCGTGGGGCCTGTTTGGGTCGTCAGGTACGTCAAGGTCATCAGGCAATCCAAATATGGTTGTCGGGCCTGTCCGATCCGTATAGGTCGTCGAGCAAGGCCCATCCAAGTCTGAATTTAGCATAGTTCATCTCAACCTTTAGTCTAACCTAACTAAAAATTTTAATTGAAAATTTGGATTGGATTTTTTGGATTATCCATATTTAAAAATCTTGATTTATAAAATGGATATCCAATCCATAAGATATATAAAATGTAAATTAGATTGTAATCCATATCCATTAAACGGATTTTAAATGGATTAGATTTTTAATAAAATGGATTATAAATGGAGTAGATTGGAGCAAAAGTGGATTGAATCAAGAAAATTAAATTTTTTGTCCACCCCTATTGTGAACAAAGTACGTTATTGTAGCAAGAATGCTGAGATTTTGAAGTATGGGATATCCTATTAATGGGTCAAAATAAAATTGAATATACACATTATTTAATGTATATGTAAACAATTAAAATAATTGAGGATGTTGTGTATCCTTTGCGAGAATAATTCTAGTTTTATGAGGTTTGGTTTGAAAGATAAGTTTTATCTGTAATTACTATGGAGTCCCAACCAATAAAATAAATTTGCAATCTATGGACCTAATATGGAGAATGATCCCAATGAATAAAAATGTGGGTGTCAAAATCATTAGATAAAAGTATCATAAAACCATATGTGTAATAATGACATCATAGAAATGAATTATTTATACTACCTTATTGTCAATTGGCCTGATAAATGAGTGAATAGTCATCCTTTCATGTGTTCCATTGTTAACAAATTCATTTTTCAACGAAAGAATGTCAATTATAAAAAGAAAAAAAAAGTGTTGAGTACTTGAATTCTTTTATTTTTTACACCCGATTTAAATACTCAATTTATTTATATTTAGATGGAGTGATTCAATGTATAAATTCTATTTTTTTAACATGTATATATAAGTTATAATTAAATTTAATTACTAATTTGGTCTTAAATTAGAGATGACATAATTATATCATTTTAAAAAAATAGAGAAACTAAATTAAATCAAAATTTTAAATAGAGGGATTAAATTGATTTTTTTTAAACTAAACTTTTTTAAACAATTAAAGGACCAAAGTAAACATTTTTTAAAAATAGAATGCCTAAATTAAATCCAAAAATAATAAGATGACCAAAATGAATCAAACCAACAAAGTACGAGACTAAATCACTAATTAAACCATATTTGAATTTTAAAAAAATATTAAATTAAAAAACAATCAAATAAAAAATACTTAAATTGTTATCAAATTTATATATTTTTCCACTTGCATGAAAATAACGAAAGCAAGAGAAGTACAAATATTATAAAACATTAGTATCATAACATCTCTAAACCATAAACAACACCTGCATGTTTTTTCAAGTCATTCTTGTGTGAAAATAGAGTTTTTTAATCTCATTAAAAACATGCAGAGTGACCAAACTGTAGGACCCTGCGTGATGACTTTTTCTGGCACTATTATCCAAACCTAGGGACTCACTAACTCTGTCTAAACCACCATGAAGGTTGGGACAGAATCTCACAAGATGTTTAACATCATATATTTCCTGTCCAAAGAAGAATTTAACGAGTTGCAGAAAGTCACCCAAGTTGGGAGGTAGAAGTGGTTGCATGTGTAGAAAACGATGGTTCAATACCTTGATCATGTAGGCAAAATTATAAGCACCGTGAAAAGTAATCCAGCGAATATGACTATTGCAGAGGAGTCCTGAGATCATCATGAGCTCAACGAATTGCACAATGTTGACTCCTAAGTTTCGATTCTTATGAAAATCCATGCCTTGGCGTTGGAGGAGGGCGACAGAGTGAGGAGCATGAGGATGACACGTGACATCAAACTCACAGAAGTTGAATTCCCAAATGAAGCGATGGGAGGTTCCAAAGGTTGGAAGGTTGCCGTGATAGTCTGAAAAGGTCAATCCAACTTGGATGAGATGCATACAATCCACATTGGCTTTCATCACTGCATAGTTATTTTGTGGTTGTCAGAGTGTTGGATGCGACTGAAAGATGACACCAGGAAATTTTGTGTCCATAGAGATGAAAGGAAATAACTCAATCACCCTACGAATCAACTCGAATTCTGCTTCGAGATTGTAGGACCAAACTGATCGTGTCATCACAGCATCACATGACATGGTCATCTTAGTATCTCTCTTCCTATCTCTCTTTCCAAAAGTAATAAAATAGGACTACAACTGCACACTTTTATAGTGATGGATTATACAAATAAATCATAAATTGATTAGAAAAGATAAGATAAAATTAATTTGTGCAATCTAATCTTATAATCAAACTTATTCTATAAATAACATTCTCGATATAATATATTAATAGATTTATGCTAAGAATAAATCATTTCAATTAATGATCTCATCGATATTAAATATACTTAAAATGAGATCACATTTTATTCTTTTAAAGTTTGTAAGATTTATAAAAATATAATTAGACTTCAATTTAATCTTATATCATAAATACTTTTATTTGATATTTATTTACAAATTTCATCTTATATATATATATATATATAATATTATGTTATTTATTTTAAAGTATAGTTCGAGTTAAATGGTGATAATTTTTTTTTGAGATGATATATATTTAAAATCTAAAGCTTTATCTCATATTTTATACATGGTTATACTTAAATAGTAGATAACTTATCTATTTTACAAGATTATTATATTTCAATTGCATATAAGTATTTTATCTATTTTATACTCCATTTTTGTCTAGTTTGAAAATTCTTAAAATTAAAACCAAAATTTCGAGTTATATATGATAAAATAAAGAACTACAAATAAGAGTCTCATATTCACATAATACAATTTGAACGAGAACATGCTATAATTATCAACATGTGATCTATAATCACTTGATTTTGACTATAAACTTCTTAGAAGCATAAATAAATGTCATTTCATATTTTTAAATTCAATTTTCATTACAAGCCACGTATATGTATAGACTTGGTGTATAGTAGAAACATATATATATTTCTCTATTTGCATTATTTTTATAGTTTTGATAAGGGATATAGATATATTTGATTTTAAACAAATTTTATTGTTTTTGTAATTATTTTTCCATTATATATTGATTAATTCATAATTGTTTTTTTTTTCAGAATGATTTTAAATTCCTTCTTAATCTGATGAGGGCATTTTGATAAATAGTAACGTCAGATAATTAGTTTTATTTATTTTTTTATTTCACGTTAATTATATCTACTACCATTTTAGTTTTCTTAATTCAAAATTTCAAGTTTTACTTTTGTGCTTCTCTCTTCTTTTTTTCCATCTCACCCCAAATCAAACAGTATGTTAATCGTGTCAATCATATTTGGACAAAAATAATATCGTATATATAACATATATTAAAAATAGTAACTTTTAAATTTTAAAAAATTATGAAACAATGATTTTATTTTATAAAACTGAAATTAAAATTATTTAATTTAAACTAAAATATAACATTATTATAAGAAAATATAAAATTAGTTTTCAAACAGTAACGTTAACCAAAATTGTGGTTCTTCGTCTGTTAGTTGACTGTAAGAAAATACAAAAGTTTATTTTTTTATAAAATAATTTAAAAAATGTAAAATTATTGTAATTTATTTTTGATAAATAAATATTATATTAAATGTAAAATTAACATATAAAATCTATTTAATTTAAAAAAGTAATATATGTTAATTAAAATAAATATTAAAGACAAATAAAATTAATATGGATAAATTAATTTATATTTATTTAAGTTATCATTAATTAAGTCAATCCTAAAAAGTTTTTAAATCTTTCTGTCGTACATTCAATTGAGGGACATCTTATAAGAGAGTTAAATAAAATGAAACTTTGTATCATTATTTATATGATTGAATATTTAAAGCACTAAAAATATTTTATATGCCTTTTTTTTTGTCATCGAAGAATAATGTAATTTATACCATCCTGTTTTAATCTTTTATATCATATATTTAAAAAAACGTTATATTTTTAGAAGTTTTCACTATGAATATTTTCTTCCCTATAGGATACAAAATAAATATATATTTGTTCCATTTTTTTTCTTTCCTTAATATTAATGATGATAATTAGCTTGCAAAAATTTCATTCGATTGTTCCTTTAATTTCTCCGTTTATGTTACACTTAATCTACAACCATAGTGAGACCTTCCACTTGTACTAACAAACACACACAAGACACGCGAATGTGTTTGTATTTTTTAATTTTTAAAAAATTTAAGTTAAGATCAATAATAAATATATAATTAACTTTTAAAATATCGTTAAATATATAATTAAAAAAGAGATATGTATAAAAAAAGTTTTTAAAATAATAAGTTAAGATAAAAAAAAATTAGAGTAGCGGTTAAAAATAAATTATTTATAAAATAATTATTTTTTAAAATAATTAAGGGTAAAACTGATATTATGAAATATGAACATAAAAGAGAAATTGTCTTTATATATTGTTATAAACGTATTGACACATTAGATATGTGTCGTATCCAATACTTATATCTTATCCGTGCATAGATAACAATTAATTGAAGAGAAAGAACTTCTTGTTTTTTTCTTTCTTAAAAGTGATAAAATAAATAATTGTTTCTAAAGAAAATTAATCAGACACTCCCTCACTAATGTTAGATAATTAAACATGTCATGATGAATATTATTTTTTATACTGTTAACAGATAAAAAATATTATTAATCAGAGATTGAAAATAACGACTATAATAAAATTAATAAATTCATCACATATACATACAGTAGTTTGTAATGGACTAAAAGTATATTTTTGTTAGCTTTTTACACTATATGTAAGTACATTATATTTATCAAAATGGACCTATCTTATATTTGCTGCAATTAAGAACCAATAAGAACAACGGATCAATTTTTTTAATCAGTTAAAAGAACTTTAATAGCATTCTTTTTGACACATATTTTACCATCAATTGAAATTTATAAAAAATTATAGAGTTGGAAAGAAAATATTAGTAAAACTGAGATCTTACATTAACAACCAAGAATTTGTAAATTTGAATCGGTGAAAATTTTAAATCATTAACTGAAATATTTATACTTTGTTAATCTCAATAATAGCAAAAACATATGCCAAGAAGCCTGTTGTTAGCCGTTTATTTTTTATAAATATAAAATATCCATCGATTTATTTGTGAAAAAGCCTTACCATTATCCTTAGAAAAATCTATAATTTCTTGGACTACATATGGGCCTTAGACAGTTTTTTTTTTATGGAATAATATTTCAACATCATGTGCAACACTTTATTTCCTATTATTGAGGTGCTATGTTATAACAATTGGGCTGGATTTCTATCCACCTCTATTCCAATAAAAGAACTTCATATGATTTTTTATCTAAAAAAATGTAGGCAAATATTATTGGAATATTCATGGTCTTAACTAGCTAGACAAGAACACTACACTCAATTTATTGTATTAGTAACGGGTTTCAAACGGACTAGTCCATCATATTTGGTTTTTTTACCATTATGGTATAATTTACACTTGATAATTACTTAAATGGGTAATTTGTTTTAAAAAAATTACCAATATGGGTAAGTCGTATCAGACTTATATGATTTCAAAAAAACAAGTCATATGTGATGAGTACGATTTTACTAAATTATACACAGCAAGTATGACTTCAGTGTGATTTTAATAAAGTCGTATGTGAGTTGTACACAACAAATACGAGACTGAATTTCATATCTAACCCCCACAAGCGACGTAAGGAATCAGGAAGACCTACTACCAATCGTATCCATAATGAAATGGACCACCCAATTTTACATAAGCAAAAAAAAAAAATATACTTATTGTAGAAATGAAGGTCATAATAGAAGAAATTGTCCATTCAGAGATTAGTCAAATCATCACCTTATTGTAGAACTTTAAAACTAATATCATCATTTATAATATATTTTATCATTTTCCCACATAATATTTCTTTTCTTTCTCTCTAATAATATTTTTTGATAAAGATATTATATATCTCCTGCTTTTATTTATATTGATAGAGATATTATATATTTGATTCTCTTTTATTATTATCAAATATTCTATTTTATTTGATTTTTACTTTTCCCTCTGTATGATGAGACATTATACTCTATATATTGAACAAAGGTTCTAATAAATCAAGAAGCAAACAATCTCTCTTTGAGTTGTTGTTCACCCAAACTTTTCTTGTACGTTTTTTTTTTACCCATCCTTTTTTCTTTCTCTCATGACTTACACATATCTAACATTTTTTCCTTCTTTCTTTAATCTTTTAATAATATATCTCCCACTATTTCTTTTATGTTATTTTAATACAACTTATTAAGTATAAAACTAAATTTATTATTTCAACTAAAAAATAAAAAATAGAAAACATTAAATTTGTAGACTTCATTTCAAAGAAGTCTTACACCACAACCACGATTTATATAAGTCATAAATGAGAATTATGACTTTCAGTCCCAAGTCGTTCAACTCCCATACAACTTCTTTTCTTTAATAAATAAAATAAAGTACTCCATTCTATTAATATTATTATCAGACTGAAGGTGTATTTGCTCTGCACGACTTAGTGAAGTTGTACCCGTAACATACGACTTATTCTTTTGAAGTCGTACAATCTGATAGAACTTGTCTATATCGGTAATTCTCTTTTAAAATTGACATTTTAGTAATTATCAAGTATAATTATACCATAATAATAAAAGAACCGTTATATTTTGGCTTGATCCGATATTGATTCGTTAAATATGAGTCTGGTTAGGTTGACATATTACATTCAAACAAAATTAAAAATTTTAATTTGTCTCATCAAGAACAAGTTCATCAAGAACAAGTGGACGGAATAGTGTATATATTTTCAATTTTTTTTTAATTTTTAAATTTATTTTGATATATAAATATTAAAATCATATTTAATCTTATAAATTTTTTTAATAATTTATTAATGTTTTTAATAGATAAAATAAAATAATTATTAATTATAATTAATGATCAAAACTTAATTTATAAGGATTAATAATTGAAATTATAATACTATTATATTTTTTTATCATTAAAATAATATAAAATAAAATAAAAATTTAAATATTTTTTTATTTTAATCTTTAATTAAGAAAAAGTGAACCAGCAAACTTGCTTGTCTCAACTTGCCCATCTGATCTTAGCTATATGCCAGTTTGACAAACTTAGCTAACCTACTTTGCCACCCTAGTAATCAAATTCTCCATTAAGACCATCAAAAATTAGTGGAACCTATTTTAACTTAAACAGTGACACCATGTTTGCATTTAATATTACATTTGCTTGTAATTTAACCATAGAGTATAGATACATAAACAAAATCGAATAATGAGACAAATATTTTCAGGAACAAGCATTCTAGTTCCATTGAACAAAAAAAAAAAAAACTGTCTATGTTGAAAGTTAAGTAGATGTAAAGCAAGCTTAAAGAATTTAAAGAAGGCACTGTTTACTTTGACATGGGTTGTGTAGTGTTGAAAAATGGAATTTTCTTTTCGGAACCAACAATGTGTTTTACATGGAGAAGACTTTGAGCCTGTGATACTGTGAAAATTATCTTCTTTCCACAGTTTAACCAACAACATTATATATCCTATATCTACTTTTCTATTATTCTGGTTGTTTTTCAACCAACAAATAGTCTTTAAAAACGTTAGTTAGGTAAAGCAGACAAATGAACCTTTTTCACCATACTTGGTCTCTCTATTTTCTATCATTGGAAACAACCAAGTTAAAAGGGAGGGTTTGGCTTCTGTTCTTCCACAAATAAACTTTAATTGCTGCCACTAATCATTAATTCATTTGTTTCATCACAGCATTGATTTATGCCTTTCTTTTTAAGTAAGGAATGTGACTAATGATAATATTCTAGCACTACTTTGACTCTTTACTATGATAAGTATCATTGTTTAGAAGTGAAGTTACCACAATGCAAATAACTTACACAATGATGGCATTGCAGTACTTGAGAGAAACACAGCACTTTCTAACACATAACTATAATTCTTGATTAATACAATTCTTACTTTTACTATTTGGTCACATTGCACCAAGAAAAAATATTATGGATATGTCCCCAAATTTAGCAAAATGTTCAGCACCTACTAAATGGCCTAACGAAACAAGTGACTGAAGATTTTTTGGTTTGGCTAAAAAAGGTGTTAAACCAGTCACCAAGGAAAACCAGTACAATTTAACAATTTTAATCAAAAGCTGCAGTGTTGTTGCCAAAAGTTGGCTCCTATTAGTATTTAATTTTGACCACTCAATCAACTTCTTACTCATTTTTCCTTCTTTCCAAATTAAAAATTTGTCTACTTTCTACGATATACTCATCATGTGTGATGTCTGTTTTCAGAGACAACACTCAAAGGGAAAGTTCTGCATATGGAAAATGTCAAGCTCGAAATGCCAAGGTTCAACAAAATGAGAAGCTAAGTTACACTACCTCTTACTCAAATGCACTTTTACAAGCAAAAGTTCCCTAATTTGACTACTTTTCTGTATGCTATAATGATGCATAACTCTCATGCCAATCACTACTCTCTTATATATCATCTATAAGAGATTTCTCCACTTTACTTTTATGTAGTCGGAAATGTACTAGATTCGAAATATTTTCAATATCCAAAATAAAGTATTCACGTAAAAGACACTCTGATGCTCAAGTTAGATATGTGCGTCAGATGATAATAAAATATTGTAATAAATGCATAGTATTTATCTTGTGAATAATATTATTGATGGATAATGATATTTTGACTCACTTTTAACTCATCACCCCAATCATCCTTCAATTAAGTATTTTGATTTTTTATTTAGTAGTGTGATGTGATAATTTAAGGGTGATTGTAGTTGTGATTTAAAAGTGGGTCAAAATATCATTATTTATTATTTATAATGGATTTGTGGGCTTTTACCTAATTGGACCTAGGTTGTTGTTAGGAATCCAAGTGTGATTCTAAGTCCCACATTGGCTAGAAATGAGAAAGTGGAGCACTATATAAGAATAAAGACCCATAAACTCATTGCCTTAAGGTTTTGGGTTGAGAGTGGTGTGAGTGTCTTATGTGGTTAGGCTTAGATCTCATTGGTGTTTGTTCTTCCCAGGGATTAACCTGACAGTTGTTTAGGTGATTAACTTTCTTGAGCTTTTTTAAGGTTTCGTTAATCTTGTTTATGTCTAAATCTTCTTATTAATTATGCTTGATCTTTATTAGTTTTGGGTGAAATGCCTAATCCTTATTAGCTCTGGTTGGTGACATACTATGTTGTCCGACATGATTTCAGTTATATATAGTATAGTAAATATATATATGTATATTTCATTCCATAGTTGTGAAGGCTTTGATTAAAGTAGAAGGTTGTTTGAATGGTGAAATTGAAGAAAGCATAAAATGTGAATAGGATTTGTGTATTTGGGGTTCTTGTGTGGATGTTTGTCGTGTATGTTTTAGTTGTTTGGAAATATCTGTCTTTGTTCTCTGCTTCCAATGAGAAGATAATGAATACAAAATGAGGCATAATAAGTCTTGTTCCCCAATTAATGGACCCAATAATATAATAAGGTTTGGTCACAAAAAAGGTTTGGATGAGTCATAATTTGGTAGGCTCTGTTGAGGGTGTGATCCAAGGCTTTGCAACAATTATGTGGAGCTTCTAAAAGAAGCACCCCAACAATGCAAGCAACTTCAGAAATAGAATGAGAAAAACTGGTTGGTGGAGATGCCCAATAAGACCCACTCACTTCCTCTTTCACACAAACAAACACAGAACGAAGACAGACAAGAAGGTCCCTTTGGTTTCATGTGTTTGTAAATTAAAGAGACAGCACATGGCATCTTCTATTCTTCTTTTTCTCAATCTTTTTTTCTTCCTCAATTTTGCACTCTAATCCCTTCAACTATTGCTTAATCACACTTCTCTTCTCAAACCTTTCTTTAATCTCCTCTTTCTATGATTGCTTTAGCATGTTACACAAGATTTTGCATATTGATGTAACAGTTCTTTTGTTGTATCTCATGTTCTACGTGTTTTGTACTTTTATATTTCAGGGTCGAAGAGAAAATTGATCACATCATATTTTGACTCAATGATCCACTTCTAACTTATAATTCCAATCATCTTTTTATTATTTATTTTTATTTTTTTAATAGTGTGATGTGATAATCAAAAGGTGATTGGAGTTGTAAGTTAAAAGTGAGTCAGAAAAATATGTCAAAATATTATTATTTATGGAGAAAACACAACATCAATAAAGGATAATGATATTTTGACTCACCTTTTTTAACTCACATTTAACCTATCATTTTAACCACCCTTTAATTATTTATTTTGATTTTTTTAGTAATGTGATGTGATGATCTAAGAGTGATTATAATGGTAGGTTAAAAGTAAATAAAAAAAAATGAGTCAAAATATCATTAACCATGAATTATTAATGTCATTTTAAATTCAAAACTTTAAAACAATAAATTTATGAATCTTTATATTTATATTTTATATCATACTCAATTTTTTCATTTTTAATCAATATAAAATTTATATTTTAATCTTAAACTCACACTTATAAACTTTAACCGTAAACAAAAAATAATAGAAGGTCATATAAATACTAATTTGGTTTTGTTTATTAAGGAAGTATAAATGATATATTGACAGTAATATACTTTTAAATTTGTATTTTTTATTAAATTTTGTTGTGCTATTTTTCTGTTGTATTGCATAATACTTTAATTACCATTAATTTTGACATTTTTAAATATATTAAAAAAATATTTAAAATATTAACAGAATATATTTTTAATATCCAGAAGAGGACAATATAAGAAAACCAATACGGACTCTTACATTTTTTATATTTTCATCCAATTGTAAGTAATTATATCTTAAAGTTAACCTGTTCTTTTTAAATTGTTGTATTTAAGGAATGAATATTTTCATAAGCCATATTCACTGACAAAGTTTAATTTTTTCTTCCAAATAATTGCATGTACCAGTGTGAATTGGACCCAGGTGAGATTTCCAATGTTCATTTTTATGTCTTAAACAGAGACAAGTGTGTGACAAATTTGTAGTCATTTTGAAGAGATGCTTCCAGTGGTTGGGACAGTAAACCATCTTTATTTTAGGGAAGTGTGCACATCTTCACTAAAGTAATTTTTTTTTTCTTTTAAACGGTAGAATGTTGTTTGCATATTCACATTCTGAATAGTCATCAATAAACATGTCTGCTGGTAATTTGAAGCACTGCAACTTTTCTTTAATTGAGTGCATGAAACATTTTTTATTTGATTAAACTATGATCTCAATTATTGAATTTTGTCGTATAACAAGATTTCTTCTTCACCACTAGAAAAACTACATAGTACACATGTTTGCCAAATATAACAACAAGTAGGATCAAGTAGCAACATTTACCAAGAAACAAATACCTCAACAGATCTTTGCACTATTTTGCAAGATGTGGTCGCAAACAAATTGGAATTAACCTAATCAGAATAGAACCCTCCAAGCTTCATCAAAATTTACCTTATACTTCAAACTTACTTTTGATATATTACTAAATAAAGAAAACGATATTACAATTCTAATTTTTTTACTTTCATATTTTATTTTTAACATGACCGAGTGTAAACCACTAATTAATATATTACTATTTTTTTTTAAAATCAATAATTCACACCAAGTCATGTCAAAAAATAAATGATAAAAGTTAAAAAATAAGAATCATAGTATCATTTTGATTAGACAAAAGAAAACATTTAACATATGCAAGTATGGAGATAGTGTGTTGGGCAATTTTTTTTAATAAAAAGTTCAATATGTTTTTAATTTTTTGAATTTAAAATTGTCAAGTTCTAAATTTTGATATATTTTAATATTTAAATTTTAAAATTAAATTAATATAATTTTTTTTAAATTAATAATGTTACTTTTTTTAGTTTATTATTTATTTTTAAAATTTATAGACTAAATTATAAGACAAATACAAATTTTAATGATTAAAAATATATTTAACTTTTATAAATTTAATTTTTTCAATCTAACTGTTACAAAAGATTTTGCTAATATGAAAATTAATAAAAATTAGGTGGCATGAGTTTATGGATTAGGGAAGTGGATTGTATGTTATAATTTATACCATTTGTGTCTGGACTTTGAAAATCCTTTGTCTCCACCACTTATTTTGTTTCTGTAAGAGAATGTTCATTGAAAAGTGTTAAAAGTCCAAATTAGTTTTTTTCATTGGAAATGTTTTTATTTAAGTTGAATATAATTATTCTAGGTGACAAGTAACAAACTTCTCTTTCTTAACATAACTACGTATTTAAGACAAATTCAAAACTATCAATTAAATAAAAGTACTTCTATTAATTACTTCATTCAGACATTTAATAACAATTAGTTTTGATCTAGCTAAATATAACCCCATCAAAAGAAATTATTATCATGCGCACACTATAATTCTTACCAACCGTATATTTATTTCAACTTCATATTTTATTTAATAGTATTTAATATCTTTGCATTAATATTGTACCACACAACCGTTGAACGATTATATTCTAAATTATCATTAAAATATTTTAGTCTTGGATAACATTTAATAAATATTCCCACATGCTTCAATCTATTGAAGCATCAAAATAATTTTTTATTCAAGACAAATAATTATGACATTTAATTTTAAACATCAGCTCAAAAACTTAAATGTTGTTTATATATGTAAAGAATATCTACTAGAAAAATACTAATTTGATACATAAATTTCACTATTTCAGATTATTAGAGAAATAAATAACGTTGATTGCTTTTGGAAGGTAGTGCTTAGAAAAACAAAAACAAAAACAATCACTTTTGCAGTTGTATTTATTAATTCTTTTTGTTTACAGTTGTATTTATTATCATTACTAGTTAACTTTCGCAGTCACAAAAGCGGAAAATGTTTGTTTATTAAGTATAGAGTATTTCAGTATTACTCTAAGCTCAATATATTTTAATAGTAAGTAAAAGTTCATTGAAAACGAAAAAAGAGGAATAAATTAATTTATATATATGAAATGGCGAAAACCCGAGGTTCCTGGCTCCTAAAAAACCGCATCCCCAGCCGTTACCGTACACCCTCACACACCCATCTTCCCTTCACTCGCTACTCACTAACACTCATTCTCACACTCTTACTCTTCGTCTTCTTCTTCTTCATCTTCTTCGTCACCTTCGTTTCAATCATACCTTCTTTTTCAAAATCACATTCTAGGGTTAGGGTTTCGGCATTATGATGTGAAACGAAGCACGCCTAGTCGACCGTCTCCTCCCAAACCCTCCCCTCCGCCGCGATCTCTGCTCCTCCTGCCATGGGAAACTGCTGCAGATCCCCGGCCGCCGTGGCCCGCGAGGACGTCAAATCGAGCTTCTCCAACGCAGACCACCATGGCAAGCGCGGCTCCGGGGCTGAAGCTGTCAAACAGAAGGCGCCGATCACGGTCCTCGCCGGCGTGCCCAAGGAGAACATCGAGGACCGCTACCTCGTGGACCGCGAGCTCGGCCGCGGCGAGTTCGGCGTGACTTACCTCTGCATCGACCGTGACACGCGCGAGCTGCTCGCGTGCAAAAGCATCTCCAAGCGGAAGCTCAGGACCGCCGTCGACGTCGAGGACGTCCGCCGCGAGGTCGCCATCATGCGCCACCTGCCGGAGAGCCCCAGCATCGTGTCACTCCGCGAAGCCTGTGAGGACGACAATGCCGTTCACCTCGTCATGGAGCTCTGCGAGGGGGGTGAGCTCTTCGACCGGATCGTTGCCCGCGGCCACTACACCGAGCGAGCTGCTGCCGCTGTCACTAGGACGATTGTGGAGGTCGTGCAGCTCTGCCACAAGCACGGGGTCATCCACCGCGACCTGAAACCGGAGAATTTCTTGTTTGCAAACAAGAAGGAGAATTCGCCGCTCAAGGCTATTGACTTCGGGCTTTCCATATTCTTCAAGCCAGGTACGGCCGTGAGTGAATTTGGATTTCATTGACTGCATTGGGGAAGTTTGGTTTGGAATGGAAAGGTATGGTTGAGTTTGAACTTGATTGGTGGGGTTATTGTTTGGAAGACTGTGTTGGTGTTTCAGATGCCTGTGATGGTGTCTAGGCTTAATTTGGATTATTTACTATATAAACACTCCTACGGGAAGAAAATAAAAGAAATTGAATTAAACTTGTCTCGTTAGGAAAACTTAAGCTCTTGGAGATGTTAAACCAGAGAGCTGCTATACATAGTAGTTAAGTATTATAAATTGCTTGTAGCTTACTGGATAAGATCAATTTATTTCTTTTTCTATTACAATTTTTAAGTATATATAGAGAAGTTTATCCAATCAAGGACCTTGTTCAGTGTACTTAAAGTTAGTACGGTTAGGTTTTGTACTGTCTACACTACATTCTGCGCCTGCAGCACAAAAAGATGGTTGTCTAGTTGGTACGCTCGTTGGCACCTAAATTTCGATGCTGCTTTTAACTCTCAAGCTCTGAACAGCATCTATGTTAATGAGGGTGCCTTTTTATTTATGTTTGCTCTCACGGTGATTGGATTTAACAATGTGATTTTGATTGAAAGATGATAGGACGCTTTATAAGTGGTCAATCTGTTGTATGATGTTGAAATTGTGGAGTCGGTTGCGGGAATAATAGATCAGCTAACGCCAAGCTTGGCAGTTGCTTTGCTTGTGTTGGATTAGACCATGACTTTTTCATCCTTAGTCCCCTTTGTCAATCCTTTTATTCTCCCTTTCTTCTAAACCCTATTGCCACATGTGGGTTGAAGTGTGGGCTTTATTGCAGCCATGCTGGGGGCTGCCACCCTTCATTTGGATAAGATATAAGTACTCTAACACTAAGGTGGTATTTTTCTGAGGCTGTTGTATGGTTGTGTTCAAACAAAGTGCTTTTGGTTCTGTTTTGATGGTTATTGTTGAAATATATTGAGGTTACTGGTAGTAGGCTTGGGCTAGTACTTTAGGACAACTAATTAGTAGTAGGAGCTCTAGGTTATGTATTAGAGTACCACATTACTTCGTATTCAGTGTTGTTAGGTGGTTCTCTCTTCTCTCTCTCTCTCTCTCTCTCTCTCTCTCCCTCGTTTCGTATCTCTTAACATGGTATTAGAGCAGTGCCATTCTTTATGAATGAGGAGGTCTTCTTTGTTGTTTTGAGTTCACCAAACTTGGTTGTACTCAGATTCTCACATCCGTTTCTAAGTTGGAATATATTCTTGAAGAGATAGCTATTGGTTGAATCTGTTTAGAAATCAGAGTAGAATCACTTCTGTCAACTAACTGCTGCTGGAAAACTGGAGCATGTGGACTCTGGAGAATGTGTACTTTCGGACATACTTAATTTTGTGGTGTTTGTGTGTGGTGTGGTGGACGTGTGTAGATGGGGCTGCCTGTAATGGCTGGCTATGAAGATGGTGATTGGTTGGAGCTCTGGCAAGTTCAGTTAGTATTAATATCAGATTCAATTTTACTTCTTGTTTTCTGTCTCGGATTTGGCTTTTCTCCTAGTTCTGTGGATATTTAGGTTTTATTAGGGTGTTGTGTCAATCAGTGTTCGAGAAGAAAACATGTCATTGCTGGCTGCATTTGGGTGGCCAGTGGTGTCAATTTTTGCAATGCAAGAGTGGAAGACCTTGGGACTTTCTATGCACTTATGTCTGGCTGTGTGTGTTCAGTGTCTTGTTCTGACTAGATTTGGCCTGTTGGTGAACTGCTGCTCTGGCCCCTTTTGGCATGTTTGGTCGTTCTTTCTTTATTTGATTATTTTGTCTATTTGGTATTTCTTTGAATTTTTTTAAGCTGTTTGACGTTGAACTATACTGGTTGAAGGATTGGAGTAACTGTGTAGTCTAGCTTGTTAAGGGTATGCATTTTGAACTTTGAAGACTTTGCACCCTAAAGACCCCCTTTCCCTGGTTCTTTTATGCTATTGTAGACACTATTTTGGAGATCAATCGGGAGGTTGAGAATCTGTTGGTGAAAAGGTCTAAGACTCCAGAAACCATCTTATTTTCTTGAGATGTGTAGCATGGAGACGCTAGGAGCTTTCCTGTTTTTTGCTTTGGTGGTGTTGTGGTGTTAGGGAGGCGTACTGCTTTCCCTATGTTTGTTTTAGAGACCAGATGCTCCTCTTTGTTTTTAGCTTATGTGTTTTTACTTGTATGAAGCTTAATGCTTAGTAAGAAGTAGCTTGAGGTAAGTGCTCGTTAGACTGTGGAGCCTAACCTAATTAGTCATGTAAATAGAACATTAGGTTGTTCTTTTAGTGTAACTCATTACATCTTATCAATAATATTCAGTGTTATAGTTATTCTTTTGTTTCTTGCTTTCTCTCCTGCCCTAACCATAAGCCTGTTATTCTTGATAGTTATAACTTATAAACTTGAAAAGGGCATGTAATACAAAGTCCATTTGGCATATTTGGCTCAAATTATACCTAGCTGTTTGTCAGTCTTTAAGAAAGATTTTCTTTAGGCATTAAGGATTCTGCACTCTGCGATAACAACTGGACACAAAGTAGTGGATCATGTTGCAGTTCAGTTAATAAGAGAGTGTCTGATTTGTTTTCTTGTTTTCATTTTTTCATTAGTATGACAATAATACCAACTTATGTTCATTCAGAATGCAATTCAGAATTCTGGAAGGGGAATGCTTAAACAACCAAATATTGGGTTGATTGGCTTCATTTCTTTAAATAATATTATAAATTAAAGAGCCTATCTCTTCTGATTGTCTTTTTATCTGCAACAAAAATTTTCTCTTCCAGTTGAAAGAGGTCCATGTCATTCCATGCTTCCTCCATTTCCTTTTTTTTTTTTTTTTAATTTTCAAAACAGAGGACTATTTGCCCAATGTTTACCCTCATGGTTTTATGCAAACACTATGGTGCCACATTGTAGCAGAGTGTGAATTTGTGTAGTGATGCACTGCTGCTTCCTTTACTTAGGTCCACCAACAAAGTTTAGGAGAGGGTTTTGTCCTATATTTTCACATTTCCAAAAAGAAGTGTAATCAACTTTTGATTTTACTGTTTTGAATTTGTGATTATGTTCTGTAATTTGTTCAATTGTCGGTGAAAATGTTGGACGGTTTCTCTCTATTCTATGGTTGTCTCATTTGACGTGTTAAAATAATGCTAATTCCTAAGAAGATAAATATGTTTTTATGGCTAGTTTCTGAATACTTATTTAAGGGATTTACCTCCTTTAAAGTGAATGGTACACTTCAGATGGTAAAGTGCGGTTTAATAATTTCTGTGTTGAAAGTTATGAATTTGTTACAGAAATACATTGGCATTAACAAATTCTTAACTCATTATAATATCAAATGTGGATATTTCAATAAACTATATACATCACCAAAACCTAAACACATTCTTACATCATTTTTGTTTTAAAAATTGTTTCTAAGTAATGTTGTAAACAATTTTTTAAAGCAAAAGAATTAAATTGAATCTAACTGCACTATTGTTTTAGGATTTTGACGTTTCCTTCAGAAAAGATTGAAAACAGGGTACAAGAAGAAACCAACTTATCTTTGTTATTGTAATGGGGAAATGTTGTAAATGAAAGCAAAAAACAAACTTAGCGCCGCCCTTTAATGTTGGCTTATTTTCTTAGGAAACACAGACTGTTTGTATACAGCTGCATTATAGTGTATAGACATCAATGTTAGGGTTGACCACACACCATCACTTATTGGCAGTTTACCATCAGATGGCACATTTTATTGCTGTCTACTCATGTTTCAATGTTACACACACACTCACACACACAAACAAATAGACACATGCATATATTGTTTCATTATTGCGGTATCTGACTTATTTACCATAATGTATTGTGTGTAATCCAAAAATTTCCAGGCGAGAGATTCTCTGAAATTGTTGGAAGTCCATATTATATGGCTCCAGAAGTTCTCAAGCGGAATTATGGACCAGAAATAGATATATGGAGTGCAGGAGTAATTCTCTACATCTTACTGTGTGGTGTTCCCCCGTTTTGGGCTGGTATAAATTGTTATATTCTTACAATGCTCTTTATGTATGGCTTCTTTTTATATGTGCATTAGCATCTATAAACATTCATGTTTGTTCCATTTTATGTGCTAATACTTGCATGCTTAGACTTTTTGCTCTTCTTCTTTTGGTTTGTGAAACATACTATTTTTCTCTGGCATGGTTTAAATCTGCTAGTGACCCTTTCTTTGGGTTCAAGCATATTATGAGTTTTGTGCTTTTGAGCTTGGTTCTTTTTATTATTTCATTTGCTCAGAAAAAGTCTTCTTATTTTCTATCCTTGATGTTGATTCTATGCAGAATCTGAGCAAGGAGTTGCACAGGCTATTCTTCGAGGGCTTATAGATTTCAAAAGGGAACCTTGGCCAAGTATTTCTGAAAGTGCTAAAAGTCTTGTTAGGCAAATGTTAGAACCAGACCCTAAGCTTCGATTAACTGCTAAACAAGTGCTTGGTATGTTTATCTTCTTCCATGTTCATTTCATATTACTGTTAAGAGCCTTTTTTAAATCTCGATTTAAATGCCAAAAGTTTAAGCGTGTATGATTAATGAAATCCAGTGAAGAAAAAAAATTGGTGAAAACTATCTCCTTCTAGCTTTTAAATTTTTAATAACTGCTACATCTGGTCCTATACATAATAAAAAAAATGAAGATATTTTTGTGGTCCTTTCGCAAGAAACATAGGACTATTTCTTAATGTATTAATTGCTAACTTTCATTTGTACCCTTAATTTATTTATTTTAGAGTGTATTAATGAGATATGCACTCATTTCTCATGAGAAGGAATGCATTTATTGAGTTATTAACAAAACAAGTCACACCCATTGGTTGAAAATTTCTCTTGTAGATTATGAGCAGTATTATGAAATGTAATCAAACACTTAAACCATTTAATTTGTGAGTATTTGAATTTATGATATTATTAATTAAAATAACTAACTTGATTATTTTTATTGGTCTTGATGAATTAGTATTTGTTTCTTATGTATTTACAAACAAGAGGTAATATATAAGAAACAAATATCTAATTCATCAATATCAATAAAAGTAGTCAACTTAGTTAATTTTCTTCAATGATATCCTGGCTTAAATTGTATCCCAAAAATACTCATAGGAACAAACGGTTCAAGTATATTTAATGATACTCTTTGTAGATAGATATTTTTTTTCAACCAATGGGTGTTACTTGTCTTGTCATTAACCAAATAAATGCATTCACACTCATGGGAAATGAATGCATATCTCATTAATTGATTCTTCAATAATCAAGGCTATAGAATGAAATTAGCAGTTAATATATTTGGAAGTGATCCCTTGTTTCTTATAAGTACGACAAAAAAATTGTCATTTGTTTCTTATAAGTTGGACAAAAAAACTGTTGTCATTTGTTTCTTATATATAGGACGAAAGGTAGTATAATTATGGGGCACTGTCCTAAGTTTTGTGGATATATCAACTATCAAGAACATGGCAATGCCATACATCCTAGTTAATATCGTTTCAGTGCTATATTGTCTTTTGTCTCTCTTCCTCCCTTTATACCTCCTATAATTTAAACATGGTATTAAGATGGTATCATCCTTCGTGAACTGCCCTGTCACCACCACTGTCAAGGTCCCTAAAGTTTGGTGGAGTACTAATTTCATTTCATGATTCTTTCTTCAAGTTAATTGTCAATCCCCTTGTATTTTCACTCCCTTTTACTGTGTTGTTCCTTCTAGCAAGTTCATCTAGCTTTGTGTTAGGATCCAATTGCAAGGTACAGACCCTGGAGTCCCTCATTTGAAGTATGAGATTCTGGTGTGAGTTTTATAAGTCCATGGACTGTACTACTACAATAGCTACTTTTTTTGTTGTGGTTCTCCTAAGGTTCCCATCCGTTGGTAACAAAGTTGGTTGTCAGATGTTTCAGCATAGGCTACTACTTGTGGAGAGTTCTGACTACTGAAAGTTTTTGACCAATGAGAAAGTTGATTGAAATGTTGTAGAGTCTGAGCCATCAAGATGTTGGCTCTTAAGTGGGGTGCTATGATGTATAATGAGGTGCTTAGGTCCCTCATCAAGTAGTATGAGATGCAGGGTGGTGTCTTTTTTTAACCACAGGATTCTTCCTCCTTAAGGCTAGTTTTAAGGCTGGTTTCCCCAAGTGTTTTGGTGCTACTTAATTGGTATCACTCCTGCTTCCTTCTCAGCTTAGCTTTGCAATTTTCTGACGTGTTTCTGACAGTTCTTTGGGTGTTATGTCCTCGTTCTGGCAATTCTCAATTTTGTTATTTATTTTGGTCATCTCCTTCATTGATTTGTTCTACCATCAGAACATGTTTGGCATCTTAGATAATATCAACTCAATCTTTGTTAGTATCTTAACCCCATAATTTCAACATAAACATTACTTGTGGTAATTATGTTGATGACTTTTCAGAACAGATAATAAATTTCATCTATTTTTTCTTGCCTTGCAGAGCATCCCTGGCTCCAAAATGCCAAGAAGGCTCCTAATGTTCCACTTGGAGATGTTGTCAAGTCAAGGCTTAAACAATTTTCAATGATGAACAGATTCAAAAGAAAAGCCCTTAGGGTTAGTTCGCTGCATCTCTGGTGATAACTTAAGCTATTGCTTGTATAGCATGTCGGATCTAAGATTGTACATTTGAAAACAGGTCATTGCTGATTTCTTATCCAATGAAGAGGTTGAAGACATCAAAGATATGTTCAAGAAGATGGATAATGATAATGATGGCATTGTTTCCATAGAAGAACTGAAAGCTGGATTTCGAAACTTTGGGTCTCAACTTGCTGAGTCTGAAATTCAGTTGCTTATTGAAGCTGTAAGTGTGGTTAATTTCCCCTTGTTCCTCTAAATTATTGTGACTGAACAACACTAATGTTGTTACTTGTTACTTGCTATAATCATAAATTGGCCGACAAAAGTTGATATGTCGACATGCAAATGTAAATTGAAATCCATGGTGTACAATTGTGATATATTTTCCATTATAATTTTGGTTGGGTTTGTTCAGTTTCATTTTGAAGGGGTACTAAGTAAAATATTTTAAGTTTACCTTGCTCTTGTTTTGTATTTTAATCATTGTATGTGGACAACAGGTAGGTAGTAATGGTAAGGGAACACTAGACTACGGAGAATTTGTTGCTGTTTCCCTTCATTTAAAAAGGATGGCTAATGACGATCATCTTCGTAAGGCCTTCTCCTATTTTGACAAAGATGGGAATGGATATATTGAACCGGATGAGCTACGGAATGCCTTGATGGAAGATGGAGCAGATGATTGTACAGATGTCGCAAATGATATTTTCCAAGAAGTAGACACAGATAAGGTGAAATTTGGGAGTTATTTCTTTAGATATAGTAGTCTTGATTAGGGAATAGTAGCCTCAAATTGTTGAACAATTGCAGGATGGACGTATCAGCTACGATGAATTTGTTGCTATGATGAAAACTGGAACGGATTGGAGAAAGGCATCAAGGCATTATTCACGTGGGAGATTCAATAGCTTGAGCTTAAAGTTGATGAAAGACGGTTCTTTAAACTTAGGAAATGAGTAGTTGTCTGAGTGTTTGGCTATATTCGATCTGGCTTTCCAAATAGTGTAATATTCCTCCTACAATATGGACTTGGCTTCTTTGTGATGATTATTTGGTTCCACTTTTAGAAGGGTTCCTTTCCACTTGGTGCTGTGCGAGTTACGAAGGATTGGGTACGCCAATTATACACGCACTTCGTTACTTGTGTAAAACATGGTACCTTGGAGCCACTGGTGTGACATGTATGATTCCACTCGTTTTAACCACTCCTGCTTCTCTTCTGGTGTGACAATGTTGAATCAAAAACTGTTTAGTGCAGTCAGAATATGTTTATCAAAGTGCGAATATCTTGTAGTTCCAATTCTGGACTCTCTTTTGGTCATTCTATCCCTCTTTCCACTGCCTCATAATGGCCAATGGCCAAAAAACATTTGTTTACTCCGGAATGCTGACAACATTTAATTTTTCTTGTCTCGTAGCATGACCTGTAAGATATTCTGATCCTGGAAATGTGCACACATGGAACCGTTGCTGTTGAATTTGTGGGTGGCTAAGAAGTACAAGTCGCAGGTTTTGTTGTATCGTTACACCTGCTCTGTGAATGCACTAAAACATGCATTTGCAACACTATTGCCTCTTTCAGATCTTTCCAGAGTTTAGGGTTCTTAGACTTCATTAGGAGAGGCTTATCTAAAGATTTCAGTCTTCAACCTATGGATCTTCAGGTATTTCATCCATACCAACGATAACCTCTGTAATGGGCCTAAAAGATTTAACTTTAATATCACAATATTGTATTTTATATCCACATTTTAGTTTTTGCTTCCCCTTTGCACATAGCTTTAAACCCTTTCCAATTTTTTAATTTATAATGATTAAACGGGGTGAACTAAAAAAATTCTAATAAATTAATTAACGTATGACATTTTAGAAACATGATTCCTTTAACTTCTCCATAATCGAAAATAATATTTTATGGTCTTGATTTTATTACATTTGAATCTCAATTTTCTATGTGCTTAAATATAAGATTATCTAAACTTTAATCACATGTTAGTGTTAATGTATTTATCATGTATATGTATCATACCTAATAATGCGAACTTCGCATGTGTTTTTTTATACTCATTCTTTTACTTGGAGAAAATTAAAAGTGCTCTTATTGTATAATTATAAAATTAAAAAAAACTATAATTGTTTTTTTGTGTACATTCTTTTTATAATTTCAATATAAATTTTAATAACTATTATAGTAATGACCATTATTTTAAATAAATTATTTTATTTCAATATTAATTTTTGAGATTATATATATGTTAATGGTTTGATAGTATGATGGAAAATGCTGCATAAATATCATAATAATTGATATTTTTTTTAATTTTGTGAATTTCATTAACCATAGACAATTTTTTTGTGGCATGAACCTTCTTGAAAGTTCAATAAATGTTGAAATTTATAAAACTTTTATCAGTTTGATTTATGACAGTCCCAGAAAATTAACTTCGAGTTCTATCTTTATTAAATTGAATTTGTATGAGATACTGTGACACTTTCACTTTTAAACAAAAACAAAATTTGTGGCGAACAGTTAGCTTTGAAGTTCATGGCGATATAATTATCCGTTGTATTTTATTCTCATAAAATCAAAGCAAATCGTTTTTACGGGTTCAATTAAATACTAAGTTAACATTCTCACTTTTAATCTTAACAAGCTTTTACACCCGAGCTACCACAAGTTCGGTCATACTCCAATAACCCAAATATTAAATTAATTAACCATCAACCCAATCAAACTCTAATGTTTTAATTAATTAATTAAGTTAGCAGCACATGCTATGAAATATTGTGATAAACCAAATCGTTCACATTTCCACATTTTTTCCATTCTGAAGAACAAATGTGACTGATATGATTGTTTTCTGGTGATACACGTTTTTATGACAGAATATATTTTTATACACTCTAAAGTTCATTCTCTTTATCTTAATGGGATTTAAACTACCACACATTATGTGAAGCTTATAAAGTAAACCCTTTTATTCTTCATCAACCAATGTTGTGCCTAAAACCATTATAAACATATTTATTAAAATATTGCATCAATAAATGCTAATCTGACTTTGACTACCGAAAGGAACCAAATAATTTCTGCAGCTGATTAATCATATTCTTATGTTTTCCCAAAAGTCACTTCTTGTGTTTTCCCTTCCTTTTCAAAGCTTGTCTAAGACTTTAACCTATACTTTTTATAAACTTTATGCATAATTCATTTTTAGTATTCAAATATAATCTGTTGACTATAGTTTTTTTTTTTTTTTTTATAAAATATAGTCACTGTAAACACACGAAAATCACCTTTGTAAACTGCATGACCCATGCATATAATACTATCAAGTCTTTCACACCACATCTTTTCTGACATGAAGTTCAAGCTTTTAAGCACATAATGATAAGAATGGAAAGTCAACAAATCGTATATGAATTTCTAACCTTTACTTTTATAAAATTTAATGGTCTCTTCCAAAACACTATTTGTTTCACAAGTTTGAGTAAAATCGATTTCGGGGATTAGTTAAATTTCAAAACTCAAAAGTTATTTAATAAAAAAGTATATATTTGCACTTTTTTTTACCGATTTGTAAATTCAAATAATTTATCTACAATTTAACATATTTTCTTATCCGCGTAACAGTAAGAAATTGTTATACAAGTTACATATAAAAATGTATCAACTTGTATACATGCATCAATATTTAATATCTAATCTTTCCTTCTTCAAGTTTAACTCGATCTTATTAAATTGGATTATGAGTTTAATTCGATTTTATTAAATCAGATTATAAGTTGATGCATTACAAGAATGTAATCTTTTTGAGTTGGTCAAAAAGGGACGAAAACATTCCAAAACCGACGATAATTGGAATATGGCGTCGGTTTAGCGACCATAAGGTGAGCATGCCAATTCCTCCGATGCAAAGGTTCTTTGCGTTGATCAAATGAAAATGAAGATTTGCTATTTGATAATCGTCGGCTTGACCCCACGCAAATGCATAAAAAATATAATAATTATTTGTTATGCGTCGACTAAGCCTACACATAATTGAAATAAAATATAATATTTAAAACAACTTTCGTGGATTTGTGCGACGCAAATGGAGGGAATTATTCAATATTAAACGAATTGGCGTGAGTGTAACGTGGGCTTAGCCGACGTAAGATATTGAAAATTTAAGTCATTAGCGTCGGATAGCCTGGACTTAGCCGACGACAATCCTTACAAATTAAATAATGCAAAACCTTTCTCCAGACAAATCCCAAATTTCAATGTGAGAAGTAGAGTGAAACATAACGTGAAAACCTTGAATCTTTAATCCTTTTGGGATCACCTGCACATCAAACATTATCCAATAATCTTCCAATAGTAATGCATCATTGTCACCACAAATAATCACCCTCGAAAAAAAGAGTTATAGAAGACATGTGAAAAAGATTTCTCTTAGTTGACATTATTTTGTTTAACAACAGGTATTGTCAAGTTATTTAGGTCATTTAAAAAGTAAAACTACTTCAGCCTTATTGAAAGGGGAAGCTTTAGTTTCATTAACCAATAAGCCCCTAAAATATGGTAATGGCATGCAACCAGGTATACTGTGGAACAGGTAGAAATATGTATACACACGAACTCACACCCTTCTATTTGTACTATGTAAAATTAGTTTAGGGATATACTAGCTGATGCAATTATTGTATATCATATTATAAAAACATGTATACATTCAACAACAAGTAACATTGGCTAAATCCTTAATAGTAACATGGGACAAACTGTCCAAGTCTAATAACAGCAACTATAAATATATATACTAGCTTATGTGCAGGATTCAAAGAAATGGTGGATGTAAAGTAAATTAGTTTCACTCACTCACGTACACCTACAACAGGCCTCTAAGCATACCATGTTCTGTCCAACAACCAACTAATCAAAAGTCAAACATTCACCATCAACCTTTCCAAATCTAGTTCAAAAAATAATACAAGGTCTTTAAAAACCTGTAAACTTGAATATCAATATTGAAAAGTACCAGTGAAATAGACTGGTTCCCTTAGTAATTCAACTGAAAATATCAATCATCTATAATCACAATTAGAATGGTAAAATGAGATAAAACACCATCGGGAGCCTTTCTCGTGTACAAGCAAGAAATCTCCATCAATCCATTAAACATTAGGGAATTCTAAGGTTATGATGTCAAATTTAATATTCAGTAAACGACTTAAGGTAAAAACAGATCTGCACTGAATTAACACAAACAAGCATACAACAAAAACAATGAAGAGCAATTTCATAGTAAGGATCAAATGAAACTTTCTTGACTATTTCTAAAAACATCATAACTAAGGTAATCAAACAGAAAAAATAAAAATTGTACTGCTTATGGGAGAAAGTGGCTCAGAAAAATGTGGAAAATTCTATTCTCAGACCTTGCAATGGTGAAGGTCTCAAAATGAGTTGGGATCACATTTATCGTCATTGACCACGAAGAAAAAAACATGAGAGAACAAAATTAAAAATACAGCTAAAAAATCAAATAATGTACAGTTCAAGATTTCAGCTCACTAAAAATGCTTAATCGCAACGACCTAACTGGGAACCCGATATAGAAAAATTACTCAGCCAATATGGGTTTATCACTTTTATTCAACAATGCAATAAATGGGGTTTCAATCACTTACCTGGACCTTCACAAATCCATCTGGTGCGAACGAAATCACGAACTAAACCCCTTCGCCCCTCGCAATGTCTGGCTGTTTCCACTAAATCACCTCCCAAATGTTCCTATCGATCACCTTTTCGTCGCACAGAAGGGAGCGGCTTCGCTGTTCAAAGAAAGAGGTTACTCGCGCTCTTCTTCGTGTGTTTGCAAATGTTCGTAGACAAAAGGGATTTCGTTTGCAGTCGATGTCAGGGTCATCATAGAGCTGAAGGGTGAAGGAAATGACAGAGAAATCTGAAACTCGATCAAGGCCTCTGATGCTCGGTGAAAGCTCGTCGTCGCTCCCACACTCTTCGAGAACTCGTTCATACTCACCTACAGAAAGGGGGAAAAGGGAAATGTGAGGTCTGAAAAGTTTCCCACCTAATAACTTCATAAGATTTTATTTTTTTAAATTCAATCACCTATGAGTTAGCCATCTGACGAAAGAATCAATAATATTTTTTTATCAATTTCTTCGCTCTATGCGTCGGCTAAACCGATGCCATATTTAAATTACAAAATAAAGCAATATTATTCAGGCTCACGAGATTTTTTTTTTATTTTAAATAAACTTTCTTCCCTTAGAGACGGATTTGCGTCCCTTAAGCCCACACCCCCTGGGGTCGGTATAGTATCCGACGCATGTTTTCGGACACTAAAATAAAACATTCTTGTAGTGATGTTTGCGTTGAATTTTATATTATAAACTCATCTTATATATCAATATAGCATAAAGTGGCTACACTTAGGTTGAAATTTCTTGAACTTTTTAGTTCTAAAATTATCATAAATCCTTTTAGAAGAATTGACGAAAAAAACAAGAGAATCACTACAAGAAAAATAGATATTATCAAAAATAATAATTTGTTGGTAAAGACAAAAAATCATTGGTAATTTTGTTTTATCGACGGATTACCCACAGCCAAAAATTTGTTTGTAAATGCTTTGTCGATTAATCTTACTGATGAATATTTTAAATTAGTCGGTAATTATCGGCAGACAGATCCTTTGACAAAGACCGTCGGTAATTACGGACAGATGTTTCCTTCATTAATTACTGATTGTCGAATCCGTCGAAAAACCCACTCTTTCATGTGTTGATTTTACCGACAGATTGATCCATCAGTAATTATCGAAGGAAACATTCGTGTTAGAGAATCTAACTGCTCCATTAAGACCTATAAGAAACGACATAGTGTATTCATACTCTATGAGCTTAATAAGTTTTAAGAGCTCCACAGGAACACTGGAAATGAGGTTTGTAATTGGAATGCTCTTCACATATTGACTTAAGCTCCATGTAAAACGCGTTGATGCTTTCAAATCCTTGTTAGAGAGACATTAATTTCAGCGAAACTGAAAGAGTTGTGGTCCATTCTTTCTAAAAACCTAGTTTTCAAATCTTCTCACATCTCATGTGTTGTTTTGGAAAAAAGAACATTAGCAATAATGTCCTTGAAAATGAAGTTGTTGAGCCACAATACGACCACATTGTTAGCATGATGTCAAGCAATAAACATGGGATTAGTAGAAAGAAGTTGTGAGATACTTCCATCTACCAAAGGGAGTTTATTTTTCACAGAGAGAGCCACATGCATGGCGCAACTCCAAGTGGTGCAATTCTTGTGATCAACGAATTGGGAGGTTAGGACAAGGTCAGGGTCGTTAAAATGATGAGGAATAAAGTGTGGGTTGGATCTTGATTGTGGGTTCTGTAGGTGGGGGATGTGTGGTAGCCCTAGGGAAGAAGATGAAAGAAAAAGAATGAAAGCTAGATTTGCCAAAAAATATCTATTGATACCATATTAACATAGTAGAAGCAAAGTGGTAATATAGTAGATGCAAAGCGATGACACAACAAAGTCAAAGCGATATCACAACATAGGTAAGAAAAAACATCTATCGAAGATGGAAAGAAAGTACAAAATTATCTTTGTGTATATTATAAGGCTCAAGGAGTAAAAGAGTCAAAAGAGTAGGAAACAATAATGAGTGGTCTGATAGGAGTTGTAGGACCCAAGAAAGTTAAATAAATAAATATTTATTTAATAAATGTGAGGGAAGGAATCTATAAATTAATTAATGCGGTAAGTTATGATAAAATGAGCAATGGTAGCTCAAGTGGTTGAGTGTGTAGAGTAGTGTTGAGAGGACTTGGATTTGGGTCTTGTGTATGACATTAGTGTGCTAATTTAATTATTTATTATATTTTGCGTGCATGCATGAACACACGCCATGGTATTATAATCATATGTATGCATGAAATGTTAAGAAACATGTAATAACTCGTTGGTTTGAGCATAGGCTTGGTAATTGGAAGGTTGTGAGTTCGAAACTTGGCTAGTGTGAAATAGTTTGTTTTGCGTTCATATTATTTTTGGGACATTATGGGAGATGCTCAAAAAACCCTAGCCGTCATAGAGAGAAGCTGGAAAGGGTTAGAAACCACCATGTAATGGCACTTGAATGTAATTTAAGTGATTTTATTAAGCTGGAAAATGAATAGTAAAAGAGGGATTAGAGAGTTAGTTGGTGGGGATGCTAGGAGAGAACCTTCAGAGCATCAAATTAAGAGCTAGTTATTGGTAGAAGCAAAGGTAGACCATTTTGGATCAAGAGAGATTTTAGAGGGGCTTTTGGAACGGGATATCCAGGTAAGGGGAGTTGAACCTAAGTGTGTATGTATGAATTATGTGTTTCATGATGGATTGAAGTAAAAAAATGCATGTCCCCTTTCCTTTTTCTCGATTAAAAATCAGGATTTTGGGTTTCTACCCCGAAACCGCTTGGCGGCATGGAATGCTTGCTAGGCGACACATGTAATTTGCCTATATTTCTAGGTTTTGCTATGAATTTCCTGGTGGCAATTATGAACGTCTAGGCAATGCGAGTGTTGTTGATTTTCCCTGCGTTTGTGAATGGATTATGGTTGTTCTGAACATGTTTCTTTTCTGGCGTTGGTGGAGTAATTTATGATATACATTATTGAAATTGCATTGATTGATACTGTCTGGATGAATTGGGGATTTCATGAGCTTGAGGGGTTCAAGTGGATTTAGGTTCACTTGGGGCATATATATTAGACTTGAAAAGAATGTGATATCGTGTGTACTGGTTGGTTAATTGATCATATGTATAACCTGAAAGTATGATTTGTGTTTACATGCGGGATTTGAAGGGTGGGACAAATCCTTGGGTTTTAGAGTTTATTGTAGGTGCAAGAAAATCTTGGTTTTGCCTAGAATCTTATTCACCGCTTGGCGGCACATAACTTGGCCCCAGGAAATAACCAATACCTAACTGCATTTCGAGTGGGGCTTTGAGGGTTTCGAATTAGGGATTCAAATTTTGAGACTACGTAATGTGAAATTGTATCACTATGTGATGTTGTTAATGTTGGGTTGACTTGAAGGGTTGGGTGAAAGTGGTGTGCAAAGGCATGGTGTGAGATAAGTCTCATATTTGGAATTATTATATGCATGAGTGGGTTATTGTTTGCAACTTATGGGAGTTTGGTTCATTTTGTTGGTTAAGTGCAATTGTTGGTATGGTTTTACCTTGGTGAGCATCTATGAGTATATATGATATGCCTGATTTTGAATACAAGTGCAAAAGGGTATACAATATTTATATGATAAGTGAATATGATGGATTGAGTGTTTTACACGAATTATGATGGCCTTGGTTATAAGACATGTTGGAATCATTTTTCGAGCGGTGGTTCGTAATGGATTGTGAACATGTGGTGATCACAGGCGGGAGGTGTAAGACCCGTGGAATTTAATTAATTAAATAATAAATGCGGGAGGGGAAATAAATATGACATTAAATTATGGTTAATATGATGTGGAAAAGTACTAGATCATGTGGTTGAGAGTACTTTGATTGTGTGAGAGGATTTAGGTTCAAGTCCTATGCATGCTAACTTTTGGTGTTATTGTTTTATTATTTAAATTTATGAAAAACATGTTCTGGTATATTATGATGATTGAATTGGGATTTCTAGCATGAATTATGAATTGGTTAAATGGTTTGGTATTAATTTGGTGACCCATGGTTATGGGTTCAAGCCTTGGAGAACTTACATTAAACTTTATATTTTTGGCATTTTTTGGTTTTGACGTGAATATGGAAAGGTGGGAAGGAAACCTAAGTGAGTGGGCCTCCAAAGGAGGCTGGAAGGGCAGCCATAAGGGGGGATTGAATGGCACATTATGTCTTATTCAATGTCATTTTCGTTTTGGTAATTAATCACTTAGTTTATGCACACTTTAAAAAGGAAAATTAGGTTAAGGGCTAAGGTTTGACAAGCTGGAAACTATACCTAAAGAGAGAGCAAAAATCTGAGAGAGTGTGAGAGGTTCTGGAGTGATTTTGCGTTGCTGAATAGTGAGGAAGCAAGGAAGGTGGGTGATCAAGGGGAAATCTTACAAATTGTCAAGCTTAAGCGAAGGAGAACCAGGTTAGGGGAGCTGGACTCCGTGATTTTATACGTATGATTAATAATGTGTATCTATATGATATATTGATTGTAATTGCACTGTTAAATCCTTGAAAATTATGCGTTTCTGGAATTTTCCAAAAACCGCCTGGCAGGCGATGAACTATCGCTAGGCGACTCATACATTGCATGTGTTCTGGGTTCCTGGAAGAGGAACCGCCTAGCGGCACACTCACGGCCGCCAGGCGACGCAAAACATCTTGGCATTTTTCTAGAATTGCTGATGAAGCGCCTGGCGGGACTGGTTGAACCGCCAGGAGGCGCGGGGTAATTTGACCTATTTTTGGGTTCCTGGAGTTCTGGGCTAAATTTAATTGGGGCATAATTCAGGGGTGAATTGTACAGAGTGATATTGGTAACCAATAGTAAGTATGGTCATCTAATTAACGAAGTAAATGAATGGAACAGTGGGTATAAGCTTAGGGTTGAAGGTGTATTAACCTTGATTGCTCGTTGAACTGATTGAACGTGAATTGGATATAGAAATAGGGATCAATGTAATTAAAATATGGGGTAGTTGTGATTGTGTGAGAACTGGATGACATTGAAGCGGAAATTCACTAAGATGGAGAAATGGTAGGGTTTTGAGTGCGAGGAAAAATCTGGAAAATACCCAGATGGTAAGCACCGCCTGGTGGCACGGGGTCTGGCCGCCAGGCGCCAGCGTAGAGACAGAATGCTGAGGGCTGGAGTGTTGTGTGTTGGAGATGGGTACTGTTCCCTTTGGGTTAGAATCAGCAGATAGAAATTTTGATGGTTGGGGGTGGTTGACGAGGGAGTTGTGCACGAACCACAAGGGTGAGAAATTCCTTAGGTGGCGGAATAGAGGTTCTGCATACTGGTTAAAGTTAGATTCAAGGGGGGGATTTAGCAATTGATTAATCATGGTGTATAAGAGTCCAAACAGTGGAAGAGGTTTGACAATTACTTAGTGGTAAAGAATCTAAGAGTAATAATAGGTTAAGAAGGAAAGGGTTAATACCATTACTGAGAGAGTTCTGTTAACAAGGCAGGTAGGGGGATTTGACCTTACCATTGTAGTAACATTTAAGAAATAATTCAGGGGTTGATCAAATGGAAATGTGGTAGAAACTGTTACAACTTGAACAGTGAAACCAGTGTGTGTTGAACTGTCATGGCGCCTGGCGGTAAGATATGGACCGCCAGGCGGTAGCGAGATCACAGAGGGGTCTCAGGGCTTGGTGCGCCTGGCGGCAGGAGTGGTTACGCCCGGCGGTACCTACAGCGAGGGGAATTTTATGGCGTTGTGCGCCTGGCGGTACGCGACACCCGCCAGGCGGTCTGGGAGCTGGGAGCTGGCAGCGCCTGGCGGCACGTGTCCCCCGTCAGGCGATTTATACTGCTACAGCTTTGAGTTTTGATTATGAATTTGTGATCTACAGTGCATCTAGTGATGCTTTAAGGGTGGGATTGCTGGTGTTCCTTGAGTTGTGGCTCGTAACGTATCTGTACCGTACCTAACCGAACTCAATCAAGTAAATAGTACACACGTCAAAACCACCTACCATCTAGTACCCGGACACCACCAGCACAAGTCATCTAGGCAGGTAGCCGGCCGAAACCGACTACTTGCCTAGAAAGTTAACCAACATCAATACCCTATCTTCAATAGACCTCTAAGACCTGTTTCAGGACCAGGCCCACTCATGGCCCAAGCTGGGGCCCAAGCTGGGGCCCAAGACAAAACCCAGCCCATACAATAGTCAAACGTCATTAATGCTCTATAAATACACGTGGACCCCAGTAATTAAAGGTACGCATTCATTAATTGCTGATTTGACTCCCTGAGAGCTTTGACTTACTTGAGCTTCGGAGATTCTTCTGCAGGTAACCCCTCCTGGGTTCAAGCCGACATCTATCGAATGGGAAGAGGCCAACTGAGGAGATAGCGGACTACATGGTAAGGTGACTCTTGTGTCTGACTTCTTATTTGTTCTCTGCAGGAACAATTGGCGCCCACCGTGGGGCACGAGACGAACACCCTTAGTACCCGCTTTTCTCTGAAGATGGTTTCTACCCGCAGCAAAGCTGGAGCTAGCAAGCAAGTTGACGCTGGTCCCTCTGGACCTTCTGGCGTCACCCCTGACTTGGCCGCCATCTTAGACGGCCTGATGAAGATGCAACAGGAACTCGCAGACCTGAAGAAGCGCAATGCTGAAGAGATGGAAGCGCTCAGACAAGAGAACTCCCGCCTCAGGAGGAGGATCGAGACAGATGCCAACCAGAAGGGAAAAGCCAAAGAGACCTCTGAAGCTGTGAAGTCTCCAGCTTTCCAACCTACAGAGGAAGAAAGTGAATACAACCCCACCCCCCACACCTTCACCTCCACCCAACAAACCCCCCTCACTACCACACACCCCCAACACTTCCCACCCGGTCACCCAGGACTTACAGCACCCTCAACAACCCACGTTCCCCACAACATACCCAATACTCTCCACACCGCATACGTCCCACCCTACAACCCCCCATATCTTCCCACAACCCACATCCCTCCTCATAACATCACCTCCACCTTCCCTACCATGATCAACCACCCACCCCCACCCCCCAACCACCCCCCC
>Ga0214544_1002478_pt1 | contig 38815 bp, 20 predicted proteins | sample CNSS3metaG_FD_160074 | JGI IMG/M metagenome (GOLD analysis project Ga0214544, IMG submission 160074) | Root nodule microbial communities from cowpea collected in UCLA plant growth center, Los Angeles, California, USA - CNSS3 | ecosystem: Host-associated > Plants > Roots > Nodule | place: USA...
TATTATATATTATATATTATATATTATATATTATATATTATATATTATATATTATATATTATATATTATATATTATATATTATATATTATATATTATATTATATATATATATATATAATATTATATATATTATATATATATAATATATTATATATATTATATATATAATATTAAATTAAAAAGGTAAAATTTAAACTTAAATTGTTATTCTCTTTAATTTATTATTGTATCTTTTAGTTTGTTGTATCGTTTTGAATCCGCTGCTTTTGGGCTTTATATTATTTGATTGCTCATCATTTTTACGGTTCTAGTTTTTATCTCTTATCTCTTTCCTTCACTTTCACTTCATATTTTATTTTGTTTTAAAGTTATGTTATTTGACATTTTTGGTTGTTTGTTTATATAGTTAATGTTTGTGGTGATTACAAAATAAAATGAATTTTGAAACAGTAGATGATCAACGTGTTAATGATAATTTGAATGGTCTGGCACTCATTTTAACCCAAAATTGGTTGCATGGTTTTGAACTAACAGGTAACATTATTGTTAGTACTGTAAAATTAATTTAATTATTTAATACTTAATCTTTTAATATTATTAGTTAACATTATTTTTTTCTTGTTTTATTGTAGATGGGAATAAAGAAGATGCTTCAAGAGATGAAAATGTTGTGGATTTATCCATTAAAGACTCTAATACTATAGTTTGATAAGTGACAAGAATGATTTGATGTTAGATAATAATTTATGTTTTTGTGATTTTGGTTTGTATTTGGAGTTTAACATAATTTGAGATTTTATTTGGATTGTATTGAATTTTATTTAGATCTTAATCGGAATTATAATTTAGTTTTCTTGGGATTGAAGAAAAAAAATTGTGTGTTTTTTTTAATTAAGTGAGCCAGTTAGCCAACCCGTTTAACCCGCCAACCCGTGGTGGATCGGGTCGGGTTCTAATTTTGTTGGCTCGCTAATAAGTGAGCCGGGTTGGGTTGACCCACTAAGTGGCCAACTCGTCGCGGGCCGAGCCGGGTTAGGTCGGGTGACCCGTTTTGACAGCTCTAGGCACCACCATGAGCTCTAACCAAAGGGGTCATGGAATTACGTCCATTACATGAGACACCACCATGAATTCTCACCAAGAGGTTCATGGAATTACGTCCATTATATGAGGCACCACCATGAACTCTCACCAAGAGTTCATGGAATTATGTCCATTATATGAGGCACCACCATGAACTCTCACAAAGAGATTCATGGAATTATTTCTTACCCATACCATAGCCATGTCTCACCAACCAATTATAGATTTATCATGCATACCAATCTCATGTCAATATTTAACCAACCATCCAATCATGTGTCATTCGCATAATCATACCAAGATCATCAATTCCAGTCCATAAATCATATAATACAGCCATATTCACACACTGCATACTTTAAATAGGATAATCCAATTAAACATACAACCAACAACTGAAAACAACCATAGAGCAAGTTCATGCACCAGTCTCGCTCAAGCCATGAACCCTCGCCTCAGGCGAAAGAGGTCTTTCGCTCAAGCTACAGGCCCTCGCTTAGGCGAGACTGCCTACAACAACCTGGCTTTCAACATCAAACAACATTTAAGGTTTTCCAGGCAACCATAAGAGCACACAAGTCATATGAACATGAAATAAAGTTGAAACATGCAAATTATAGTAAAAACATGTGAATCCTAGCTTCCCTTACTTGGACAGAGGATAGTTAACAACACAAGCACTCTATAGAGGAGCACCACAGGCGCAAATTGGCGAGCTAAAAACACTGACACCAGAAGCAAAACTAGGTCACTAAGATAAACCTTAGTCGGAACCACGACAACAAAGCTAGAAAAGAGGAAGTATCAGTTGGGGATTAACTTACGTGGAATAAACAGAGTTCTTCTAGCTCAACGAAGAACTGAAACTAAACCCTAGCAGAGATCTGTTGGAGAGAGAAGAGAGTGAGTGAGGGATCTGTTTTTGGCAAAGCGTAGAATGAAAGGGAACAAGTGGTTGTAAGGGGGGTCTTGAATGCCCTATAGGTCAGCCTTAGGCCCAATAGATTAGAGCAGACCCTTAAACATTGGGGTAGAAAAAAATAATTGGGCCTTACAGAGATAGTTATAATGGTTGAATGTGAATTTATTGTTTTAAAATTGTTTTGTATGGTATAAAATACATAATTTAAAATAGTGGGTTTTGATCTATCCATGGAGCCACGTCGAACCATTTGAGGCATTTTCGAACTAAGAAATGGTCTTTTAAATAGAGAAAGTGAGAAAAATAATTTGAATGGCACCCTTGATTGCTTGATATATCATATCTACATATGCAAATTATGCTGACTTGTTGAGTGAATATACGAGTTATTAGGCGTTAGTGTGTGTTATGAAAGTCAGAGGAGCATGGGTGACCTCACTCACTAGGCAAGTTTGTGAAATAAGCTCTGAGTGACTTATTCATTGACCGAGTGAGACACTAAACGATAGGTTTTATTTTAAAATCCAGTAGGGTCAAGGTAACCATGGTTGTTGGACGAATTTTGAGGAATTACTCCCAATACTTGTTCGCTGGATGAGCTAAGGCACCGTTGACTGAAAAAAATGTTAACTCAAAAACAACATGCTCTAGTGGTTTGATTTCTTTGGTCGAGTCATACTGCTCGTTGAGTGAGCTCCCTTACAGGAGGGTCTCGCTAGGCGAGAGTATGGAGCATTGAGGGAAAAGTAAATTTTATAAGGATTATAAATTCAATTTGATTGCTTTTAATTTCATGTTTGTGTAAATGCTTGAGATGAAATATGGGATGAATGAACTATTGTGTGAAAGAATGAGGGTATAATGACTTTCATGTAAGAAGCACTATACTGAGTTGGGTTTAGGGTGTATTAGATTGTGTCTTGATGAGATTATCTTGACTCTGCTAATATCCAACTCACTTAAAGGAATGTATCTAGTTGTGAGAATCGAAGAATGTTCCTAAATATTTTATTGGTTTATTATAATTGCACTAGCTTACCATGTGTTTGCTTTGGTTTGTGATTTGTTCATCTACTAGGATTGTATGTTATATATGAGTAAATAATGGTGTAAGTGGGAGTGGTGGATAATATTGAGATTGCTAGTGGACTGTTTGAGAACAGTATATGCACATTTTATATAGTTGTGTTTTGTATATTCCTCTTGATATAGAAAGATTTTTTATTTTAAAATATTATATATATATATATATATATATATATATATATATATATATATATTTCAATATTTAAGGATGACAAAGCGGGTCAGTCCAACCCGTTTTGGTCTGACCCGCATTGGTGGCCCGCTAAGTACGAACTGGGTTGGCCTACCCCCGCAGTTCAAAAATGGATTTACTTGTTTGGCCCGCCTGTCCCTCGGACCCACAAGGTGGCCCACATTTGTTATGAGCAAAATAAAAAAGAAAAATTTATGTTCCATAATAATTGATATTCATCTCATATCGAAATAATTTCAATTTGTCTAATTGATCAAAGAGAAGAAACAATATCAACGAATATTATAGCTAAAGTACAATAACAATATGTCACATTGCAAGACAAAGACAAATTTGTTAACCTAAAAATGTATAAAAAATGTTCCATGTTCGAGAACTAAATCATTATCTTATATACAATGATTATACATTATAATACTAATAATAATGATAATAATAATAATAATAATAATAATAATAATGTTAATAATAATAATAAAAGGAACTTATAGAAACAACATGATAAATAGTATTAAAATTGAAAAAAAAAATTGTAAACGGGTTATCAAACCTATGCAAACCAACGGGTTCAACATCCTAACCCGTCTGATATCTTTTTCTCCATGTAATTAGGCGCCAGACCCGTCATGAATTACCCTCCTAATCAATATGTAACAATTTTTTAGTATAGAATAATAAAGTGTTACAAAATTACACACGTCTATATCAATCATGTAATTACATTTTGTTTGTTACGGGTAAAAATTATCTAAAAAAAAAGTTATGAATATATACATCTACAATGTATATATATTTTAAAAAATATTTTCTGCTTATACGCAAAATTGTTTGTGAAAAATATTTAGAATACAAGCTAAATTATCATACCATCAATGTTATTCATTTTTTATATTTAAATGACATTACAAAAATTTACAAAAATTAATCATTGCGATTTCTATCACTTCCTCAAGTCTCGAACCCTGCTCGCAACATCAAAATCCTCACTTCATCTTTTCGTCTCCCTACAGTCTGAAGCTATCTATTGGTAGCAATTTTTTCCATGAAGAAGTTAACTTGTATTATTAAGAATAGGAATTAGTTTGATCGAGTTAATGCTTTTGCTTAATTTATCTTCAATGAAGGTTATGGGTATATGAGTTGTAATCTCATCAAGTTATATGATATGGGTGTGTTCTTGTGAAGAAAATCTACAAACTATGTAAGAAACTAATTTATCTTGTATTAGTAAAAAGGAATACCTTTTATGTTCAATATTTAAAGTTTATTAAGTTAGGTAAGAGTACAACGTAGGAGACATAAATTTACAATGGACATGACATGGTAAAGTCCAATGCCAATTCCATAAAGTTGGGTTTTTTTTTCCCTTTATTTATATTCTTCCTTTAATTTTTATGATGTCAACTTGTTTCCTTAATTGTAAGCATAAATCAGACAACGAATTTTCTCTCATATACTCTCTAATATAAGCTCAAAATTGCTAGCTCACCATTCTCATCGTTAACCTTGTTGATGACTCTACTTCACTAGTGAAGGCAGGGAAAAAATGTCGCTCTGTGTTAAAAGACCCAAACTAGGCTGAAACATAAGATGTCAAATGTTAATTTCTCTTATAGTGATTAGTATTTATGCCTTTATTTATCCTTAAAATGTCTATGAACTGGTAATCTTTGTGTGTTTCTTATTGCCTTAGGTGACAAAATAACATTGGATGAACGAAGGCTTAAAGCATGGTTATTGGGGAAAACACATAATAATAAATATGCAACATTTTACTATGAAGTCAAGAAGAAATACAAGAAACACTAAGTCTGGCTACTACGAAAGGCATGTTAAAAACACAAGGTTTTATGGTTAGTTTCGTTATCTTTGTTGTTTGTTTGGTAAACTACACACTAGGTTCCTAATGTCTTTATGTATCTTCGGTGGGTTTTTCTGGGTATTAAATCATGAGCCAGGTTAATTTGTTTAATCATAACCATGCTCATACATCAAACTAGCTCATGTGGGAAGTTTGTATTTTAAGTAGCTTCTCTTTTGGGATCTTAAAAACTATGGTTAAATATGTTTTTTATTCCTTAAATTTTAGTGAAAATTAGAATTAGTCCATCTTTAAAACTTTGACCCAATTTAGTCCCTCAACTTTTAGATACGATTGATTTAGTCATTTTAATCAATTTTTGTTAACTTTATTTGAAGTTTCAAATACATTTCAGGATAATATTTGACTTAACATTCAAACAAAAATGTGTCAAACGATGTAAACAACTCAAATATTATCATAAAATATGTTTGAAACGTCAAAAAAACTTATCGAAATTTGGTTAAAAGGATTAAATCCATACATTTTTTAAGCTAGGGGGCTAAATTGGTCTAAAATTTTGAAGAGAGATTAATTCCCATTTTTACTAAAAGTTAAGGCACAAAAAATCTGAAAAATTATCAAGAAAATGCACATCATCGAAAAACATTCACATCCACCTAGGGAGGGTCTTCTAAGGGATAGAGGAGCCATGACCCCCTATTTGTTTTGAAAAAAAAAATTAAATTTATATATTATAAATTTTTTAAGTATTTTTTAAATTGTCAAATTATGTGTAGTATATATTAGGAATTGATGTCAATTAAATTAGGTATCTTTTTATTCTTTTTATAAAGCATAATATTTAATATTTAGAAATAAATATAAAATCAAATATAAGAAAGAATAAAACTATTTATTAATATATTTTTTTTCTCTTTTGAGTTTTTTACATATTGTATTAATCTTTCACTTCTACTCTTTTTTTTAAGAAAAGAGAAAGTTAGACATAAACTTACTATTTGCTCTTATTTTTCTCATGTTATCTTTAATTCTTGAAGAAAAAATGTAACTATATCTTATATGTTAAATAGTAGTTTCATAGTTTACATTTTTTTATCTAACGAGCTTTTGTATATTCATTTTTTATTAATATAAAAATGTACTATGTGTTTCTTTATAACTAGTTTTTAATTGTGTCTTGATTATAATAGAGTTTTTTTTATTACGTTTCTGAATTTTTTTATTAGATTATAATAAATTATTTTTTAATTTTAAACTTAAGAAAATAGGTATGTTGATGAAGAATAAAATAATAAATTCATCTTTTTAGAAATGATTAAAAATAAACTACCGTAAAGATGAAAACAAGATAAATTCAACCATTTTACATATTCCAAAAATGATACACATAATCCAATCAAAGAAATCATTTTTTAGAGAAATCATTTTTTAAAGGATAAAAAAATTACTGGTGAAGAGTTTGATATTAATGTTTTAAAAGGTGATCGAGGAGAACATCTCAAATATAAAAATATTTAATAAGTAAAAGAGAAAAATTAGAATTACTTATTTAAAAGAAGGTACATATTAAATACAGTTTAAAATTATAATTTTTTAATTTAAAATTATAAATTTTTAATGTATTATTTTAACTTCTCAAAATTATAAGTTAAGATCATTTACTACATCTACCCAATAAAAACGCAAAAATTGTCTAAGAAACCTCTACAAACATGGAAAATGTCGTGGGTGGAAGAGAAATAAAAAAGGGAAAGAGTCGCGCATGAAAGAAGCACATTATGCTAACGTAAACAGATTTGCATCAAACGTTTTCGGGATTCAACATTGATATTTACATCGAACTGTATACGTATCTGACATGATTAATATCGATTTTTACGTTGAACCTCAAAGCTCCCAACATAAAAAAAAGTTGCACTTATTTACATAAATGTTATCACACATTTCTTTGTCATTTTTGTGTTGGTCCAACATAAAAAATGTGACGTGGATGGTAGACTAATAATCATGCACTAGTTGGAATTAATCTAGAAAGTTTCTCTTATAGTACATTTGAAACATTTTAAATGCCACAAAACAAAATATAAGGCTGTGATTAATGTCAATAGGTATGTTTGTTCATGAAAACTAAGCATGAAATAGCATGAAATTCCTTCATCATCATTTAGGTTTTTATTGATGACATTCTTTTCCAAAATATAGAAAGCTAAGTAATTCGTACAAGAGTTGAATCCATTTAATTCGGTTCATTAGTCCTCACTTTAGTGGAAGCATAGACTTAAATAGGAATGCCCAAATATTCTTGCAAACATAATGAATATTGTTTGATCTGGTTTAATGTTTAAAGTCTTCATTTACGTTTTGAATGTAAAAAGTTACAAACACTTGTATTAAAGGGTAATATAGCGTGATTCAAATATTATTATGCATTAAATTAAAGTTACAAAAGGTTATGGCCAATTAGATAATAAATATTAAAAACAAATTGTTTTAATTTATTGTTGTTTACCATTTTGTTTTTCCTATCTTAACATTTTGTTGATTACTTTGACGTTTTTATTATTCATGTGATTTCGGATTGTAATACTCTTAACACTAATTCATTCTGTATGTAATTTTTGTCCGAGCTCACTATGTTTGACATAAATTTACATCTTTTATTTCAACACATTACAAAAAATTATAAACAAAAATATATATTTAGAAATCATTTCTTTTAGACAAAATTTTGGTAACTAATATTAATAGTCAATTTAGATACTAATTTATAATAAAAATTATTTTAGTTATCAATTTAAAAACTGATTATATTTTTTTTATTCATAATATAAATTATTAATTATTAATAATTTTTAGTTTATAATTCATATTTAAATTAATTACTATATTAACTAATTATTTTTAATTACTAAAATTACTCATCATTAAAATTTTTTTTGTATTAATATCAAATTGTTACTTGATGCAGAAAGTAATAGATGTATTTTGGAATGATGATAGTAATTATGAAAATTTATATACCAAAACATTTTTAACTAATATTTTTAGAAATTTTTATTAGTAAGATTTTAAAAGTAATTTAAAAAGTACAAATAATTAATATCTCGAATTCTTATAGAAATTGAAATATAAATTTATAAAAGGTATAATAAAATAATGAAAAGTATGGGAGCAATTTGTTCTTACTAGTGTGAATATAGCTCTAGTTTGACCTAGAAGTGTCCATTTCGATCAAATACACGTTCCTTCACATTTCCTAATCACAGTGACAATTTTGGTATAAAAAGAAGATAACGAATTTTATTTTCTGAATAATAATTGGTTTTCTTTCGTAAAATTACAATAAGTAATTCATTTGTCACATGCAATTATGCGTTTCCAGAAACCATAGGAATCATTACTGTGGTCAAATTCTTTGAGAAAACGCAGGTTAACAATATTTACAATAAATATATATATATATATATATACACTAAAAGCAATAAAATAAAACATTGTATTTTCCACATTGAGTGATATATTGCATGCTAGAGTCATGATAATTCAAATTAACCGATTGTAGTTGTCTTCAATATAAATTTAATCATAATTTCCACACATAGTGCGATTTTGACTATGATCATGATTTGTTTAATGCATTTTGAAGAAGGTTTAAAATAATAATTTATTATAAAGTTTGGTTTATTTTGATGCTTCTATAAATAATGTTAGTTATTATTACCAATTTATCCTATTTTGTACGCTTTGATTATTTAGATATAAGTTTGAGAGTTATTGTGCATAGATGTGTATGAGTCAGCCCCAATCAATTGTATAGACTTAGAGAAAAAGCAAGAAAAGTGATAAATTAATTCAACTAATTATGAACACTTGAGGCTTCTAAAGCCTAAAGAATGAAAGTTTTAATTAATATTTGGAATACACTACAATAGCAAAATAAGTCAAATTTCTGAAAATAAGAATAGGTCAGTCCAATAATAAAGTCATGGTAATCATACTTACTTTGTTAATTAATATTAAGATAACGTGATACGCTTTAATCTTTATGTGTGTTTATATTTTCTTTAATCATATTAATCCTTTGTTTACATACATCACAAGAAAATCTTCATTAACAACTAATCTTACTGATCAAAAGTTATTAGTCACTATAATGATCAATTTAGATATCAATTTAGAAAAAAAAAATTGGTTACTAAAATAGTTACTGTTATGAATGAAAAATTATAATTGGTTTCTAAATTCGTTTCTAAAATTTAGCTACTAAGATTTTAGCTACAAAAAAAAATGATCACTAAACATTAGCAAGATTTTTGTTCTCAAAAGGAGTTGGTTCATAATTTAGTCTCTAATTAATTAGTGACCAATTTAGCGACCAATTATAATTTTTTATTTATAATAGTGACTATTTTTGCAACTAATAATTTTTTATTTTGTAAATTGATATCTAAATTGGTTACTATAATGACTAACAATTTTTTATAACTAAAATTGGTTGTTATTGTGACATTTTCATGTAGTGATAAAATTTGTTTGTGATAAGGTCAATAGAATATTTCCTGGAATATATTATTTGTATAAGTTTCCTTTATGAATATTCACATAAGAAAAGATTAAATTAGGTTTAAATTATTAGAGTTCGCCAAATCATAATGTTATTGGACACAAAAAAAGGTTAACTACTTTAAAAAGTATTAACAAGCATAAACTAATGTTTAAATGATTTTATATGTTAATAGAGTTAGTTTAACTAACTCTAAGTTAGGGGTGTTAAAGTGAATCAATCTGACTGACATGGGTTGGCTCACCACAGGTTGAGCTAAAAAAGAGTCAACTTAATCCAACTCACTTTTTGGTGAGCTAAAAATATTGTAACCCGACCCGACTCACCACAAGTTGGTGGATTAGTAGGTTGGTTCACCTACGAATGCTTTTTTTTCTTGTAATTTATTTTATATATTTATTGCATTACAATGAGAGTGAATTGATTTAATTTATTTTGTATGATAATGGAATCAAAGTGTTCACCTAATTCTCGAAATATTATTATAAAGATAATAGTTAAAGATTAAAGTATCTACGTATATAACTTGACAAACAAATTAATTAAACATTCAAACTATTCAAATTTTATTGAGCAACATTCTAACATTTAAAAATATGAAATTGTGAACCTGTATAATTAGAAGTAGTAAATAATTATAACAAAAAATAAATAAAAATTGTAAAAAAATATGGGTGGGTTAAATGAGTCAAGTTCAATTCAACCCACATTTGAAAAAACTGGATTTCTCAACCCAACCTGTGGTGAGCCGGATTGGCTCATGAGTTGGAACCCATTTTGACATTTCTACTTCAAAAAAAGTTGTAAAATTATATATATTAGTGTAGTAATAAACATAATTTTTGTAGCTTTTTTTTTAAGAAAATTGAATTGATTTTTACATGAAACCAAAACCAATAAAACCGAAAATATCCAAAATAACATATACATTTCAAATGTAATGCTTCCTATACATAATACAAATATATTTCCAAAGTCAAAATTATCTAATGAATAAAAAGATAATCTAACTTAAAAGAAAAAGCTAATCAAAAGTTAATCTTCTACATGGTTCAAGTGACAGCTTGTCCATTCTCATATTATTTTGCTCATGTCCTCCTTTGAGTCAGGGATTCTCAAAGATCTATAACAAGGATACAACATTGTTATGCATAAAATTCCTCAAACCATACAATTCATGTACAAGTTATAAGTGTTTATTGTTGTCCATTTTTCAATGAATCCAACGTTAATGAAAGTTTTGATCCAATACATGATATAGTACCTACATTCAAAGGAACTACTCTACGTATTACACTAAAATAAATGAAGAAAAAATTAATACCATACAACTTCTACAAAAAATAATTATGCCATAGTGTGATATCTAATCTTAGGATATATAAATTGAATTTGTCTTTGTTTGTTTCTATTTAACAATTGGTTTATTGCAACCATAACTCTGGTTAAATTGAAGACATATTAGTCGTAATTGTTATATACTAATTGGATGTTATGAAATTGGCAACATTACCCATGAAGTAGGACTTTAGTTCATTTTTGGGTTTCTTATGAATATAACATAACCAGACAATTAGGAACTCTTCGGAAATAAGGACTATTAATTGCCAATTAGACCTATAATGAAGGAGAAATGGTTAGTTGAATAATTACCGTGATTAAGAAAATTACATGAAGACTGACTCTTCAACGTATGGAGCCAAGTAACCATGTCTTAGTGAGGAGGTCATCCATGATGTCATATATTCTATAATTTGAGCCTTTTTGTTTCTATATCTTTGAATGCTTTATGACTCAAAAAATGCATATAGCACTAACTGGCTTAGCTCCACACTTGTTGTGTCCATATTTCTAAGACAATGAATTATATGTTGAATATAATAATTTTAATCTATATTAAATAATTAAAACAATGAGCACAAGGACAATAATATGTCCCATTCACAAATATGGCGTGTTCTTCAACATATTGCAAGAACTCAAACTTATTTTCATGTTTTTCACTAATGCGACATGCATTTGTTCAGCTATGATGCATACCACGGTGGTAACAAACTCTATCATTCTCAAATTTTTAATTCTTCCAAGCTTCGGTCCTACCCATTCAATATTATTTTTTCATAACACGTACATGAATAAGTTTGTTGTCATAAATTTGATAAAATTTTGGCAATATTTCACATTGATCTTTGAAGTATACAAAATGAAACTGGCAACTCATTACCACAGTCAAATATATATTTGGAGAACAACACAAAAATGGTCTAAACCGAAATTTTGTCAAATTTATGTATAAACTTAAAATATACACATATTAACAAATTATAAAAAAAATTCCAAACTGTATGATCGAAAAATTCAAGATTTAGCACAAACAACTCAAGTTTATCCATTTGCATTAAATCTTAAATGAGAACTAAAGATACTCGATGTCTATACTTAAAATTATAATAAATATTCATATAAACTAACAACGTGCCTTAAACTAACAATGAACCTAATAATAATTTATAATTTAATCAAAGATATGATAAATTTAAAATTATATAAACATAATTCATAAAACTCACATTCAACACAACAAAGGAGGATGTGAAATTAACCTCAATGTAGAAAAATATGTAGGGGAAAGAAGTTTCACAATACACCGCACAAAAAGAATGCCCAAAACATGACAATAGAGTTTTATAAGGCTATGATGATTGATATCAAAACATGACAAGAGTTCCTTCAGTCCTTTTAGCTAAAAAATGGTAATAGTCATTGAACGATATTCTATCTCTTTCGAAGAACGAGATACGATGTGTTCTTTTTTAGTTTTTGTTAAAATCAGATCTGTCTAATTATCTTAACCACAAAGGGATCTGAATTGATTAATGGCTTTTATGTGGTTTAAGATGAATCTTGAATAAATCTTTAGGTTTTAAAGCTCAATTAATCAATTTCACAGTTGTGGGTTAATGGACTATTTAAATCAATCAAGAAAGATTATGAGAGAGAAGAAAGAAGCAAGACACACAATTTATACTGGTTCGATTCAAGGCAAATCTACATCCAGTCTTCTCCTAAGCAACACACTTAGGAGGATTCCACTAAACAAATAGGATCCAAGAATTACAAGCACACCTATGTAATTCTAAACCCCCAAAACCCAAGAACTTGATTTACCAATCAAGAACTCCCCCTAGGAGCAATGCATCCACACAATTGCACCTAGGCCTACACTTCACACAGTGAAGCAACTGTAATCAGAAATACAGTAAACAAAAACAAGAAACGAATACACCTATGTTGTGCAGATTTGACAAGATGCTCCTTGATTCAAGCAAGACCCATCATGGTAGAATCAACTATCAATCTTCTTGGATCTGCACTTGAGTGATCTTCCAGAATATTCAGAAACTCTGTGACTCTCAGATGGCTCTCTTTCATATGGAAAACTGCATGATCTATCAAATTTCTCTAGAGCCAAAACAGATTCTAAAAACAGCTTTTATACAAAGATTTCTGTTGTCACTAATTGATTAGCAATTTACCTAATCGATTATCGTGAGTGTATTTTCACTGCCTTAGTGTAATACTCACAGCTAATCCATTAGTTAAACAGCTAGCCATTCATGTTTGCACAAGCAAGAGTGTAATGGTCCATTGCAGCATAAAGCAGGCCTAATTTACATCTGATAAAGAAAAACTATTAGCCTAATGCATAACCTAACTAGACCAAATCTATGTTCTATTCTAATCCAGTAGACATCATCAAAACCATTCTTCATTCATAGGTGAAGTAGCTCCCCCTACCAACAGTTTTCCATGAGATGGGTGAATTACAAAGAATAATAAAGCAACTAGTAAGAGATTTTCTAGTCAAAGGACAATTAGCCCAATCTGAGTCACACCAAGTATAGAAAGGTGCGCACAATTACCATCTTTGCAATAGGAGCAAAGGTTTTAGTATAGTCAAGTCCTTCAACTTGGTTATTTCCTAGTATCACTAGACGGGCTTTAAATCGCTTAACCGAACAATCATATTTATACTTGATTCGGTAAATCCACTTGCTCCCAATAACTTTTTTGCCAGGTGGCAGCAATTCTAACGTCCAGGTCCCATTATTTTCTAATGCTTCCATCTCGATCTCCATGGCTTGCTTCCATCGATCATCTTTCATGGCTTTAACAAAATGACTTAGGTTTAGTGCTTGCACTAACAACTGCTAGAAAATTTTTATGGTGTACAAAGAACTTGTAATAATTAACATAATGTGTTATAGGATAAGGTGTACCTGAGGTGTGAGAGGTAGCAAGCAAAGTGGGAGAGTGGTCTATGTTGCAGATGGCATCTGTCTCAAGACCTCACAGTCGAGTGGATGGCATTTAAGCACGATATCCGTGATCGAAAGGTTACTCATTCACCTCAGTATTGGAGTCCCTCCTATTAGTTGTATCTGTCTTAGTATCAAGAATTTTAGTAAGAAAGTTTTCTAGTTCTTACGGAGAATCAACCTGCACAATCTCTATTTCATCGGTGTTATCAACATTGTTCCAAGGTACAAAACTACTTGGTTTTGTGTCGGACAACTCAGATGCTAACGATTGTGTTTCAGCATAGGGAAATTCATTTTCTTGAGAACATGGCATCTTTGGATGTTAAGAACACACTCAATTCCAAGTCATACACCCTCCAACCCTTTTTACCATACGAATATCTCAAGAAAGCACACTTCTAACTATGACTTGCAAATGTGTCCCCTTTAGTGTCTTGGTTATGAACATAACACAAGCACCCAAACATGCATAGATTGAAAGATGGTGGTTTGTTATAGAGCATCTCCTATGGAGTTTTTCCATTTAATACAATTGATGATGTGCGGTTGATTAAGTATCCTGTAGTTAGAACACATTCGCCCTAAAATTCAATAAGAAGATTAGCTTGGAAGCACAATGCACGAGCAACATTAAGAATATGTATATGTTTTCTTTCTACTCGCCCATTTTGTTGAAGAGTTCTTGTATAATATGTTTCATGCATAATCCCATGATTTTGAAAATAATTATTCATGCAAACAAATTCTGTGTCGCTATTACTACACAAAATTTTCACTTGTTTGTTAAATTGACGCTCCACCATAGCAAAGAATTGACACAAGCATGTTAAAACTTCATTCTTTTCTTCTAACAAATAAATCCATACAACTCGTGAATAATCATCTACAATGGTAAAAAAATATTGAGCACCGTAATGAGACACAACTCGATAAGGTCCCCACAAGTCACAATGAATTAGTTTTAAAATATCCACTATTTTATTAATACTGAAAGAAAAACTTTCTGGCATTGCTTTGCTCTATGACAAACATAACAAACTTTATTGCAAATTGCATTATTTCTACTAACACCATTGTTTAGAATAAGTTCTACAACCTTACAAAAAGGGTGTCAAAGTCTTTTATGCCATAAATCGAAATCATTCCTAAATTTTACTGTAGCAGTAGTAAAAAAACTCATTGTTTGAAGATAGTAGACTCTCTCTCTTCATTCACCCATTGCAATCACCATCCTCGAGACACAGTCCTTGATAACATAAAATTTGTCAATAAATTGGGCCATATAATTAATTCATCAATAAGCTATGATACTGAAATCATATTGCATTTCAAATTAGGCACATAGATAACATTGCTTAATTTTAGTGTTTTACTGAGAGCCATCATTCCTTCTTTAGCAACAAAAATTTATTTTCCATCTAGAAGCCCTATTGGGCATTCCAAGACATTTCTTGCATTAGTCAAGTATTCTAGCTCTCATGTCATATGACTAGAAACACTTATATCAATAATCAATTGAGTAGAATTACGCTTACCAGTTAGCTTTTCAGTAGTGCCTAATTTGGCATTAAGAGATCCATCAAAGTCTGCCCTTGTTCATCGTTTAGTCCACCAGTAGCAGAGTTGTCAACATCAGTTATCGTGTTGTTAAGTTATGGTCCGTGCATATAGGCTTGCGCTACATTTCTTTAGTCATCATCTTGCGTCCTTTAGAAACCATAGTCTTTCCTTGTTGTCCAACTTTCCTGCCACTATTGTCCTGTTTGTTATAATTATTTAAATGTACAGATTTGTACATATTATATTTAGGAATGGTTTAAATGTAATTAGCATAGATTGAGGTAGCTAGTTATGTAATCTTTGTGTATACATATTGTGGCTGGAAGAGCAATAAAGAAGAAGAATTACATTGTCAATTCTTCTTTATGGTATCAGAGCTTTATCTGATATTACCAAAATGACGAACGAAGCGAATGTGAGAAAGACAATCTCACCTTATGATATAACTGTTGCAAACAACCCAGGAAGCCTTATGGCGCATGTTTAATTGAATAGAGAGAATTATGATGAATGGGCTCGATCTTTGAGAAATGCGTTGAGAGCAAGGAAGAAGTTTGGGTTCGTAGATGGAACAATCGGGAAACCTGCAGAAAAATCCTCAGATCTTGAAGATTGGTGGACCAATAACTCTCTGTTGGTGTCATGGATAATGAACACCATTGAACCCAAAATGTGTTCAACGATGTTGCACATGGAAGTAGCGAAGGACTTGTGGACAAATGTCAAGGAACGCTCCTCGGTATCTGATGGGCCATGTATACAACAACTTAAAGTAGATGCACTTGTGACCTTAGATCCAAACTAGAAAAGAAGTGTGAAGAAGAGAAAATTTATCTATTTCTCATGGGTCTCGATGAGACTGCTTATGGGACAATGAGATCCAACATACTTGCCCAAGATCCTTTGTCGAGTCTAAAAAAAATTTATTTAATCTTGGTTCAAGAAGAACATGTGAAAAATGTTATTGGGCAAGGAGGATCACAATCAGATTGTGAACTTTGCTATTCAGAGTGTAGGAAGAAATCATGGTAGAATTGAAAGTAAGGACCGAAACATAATATGCAGCAATTGTAACCGCTCTGGACATGACTCTAAGAACTGCTTTAAATTAATTGGTTATCTTAAATATTAGAGAGTATCAACAATTATTAATAAATATCTCATTATGCAAGGTTCTTTTAAGTAGATTTACGTCTGACGCTTTTAGGTTAGACGTAAATTCTATTTTTTACGACTAACCCTTGATAGTCAAACATAAATTTATGTCTATTCACTACATGTTAGACGAAAATTTTGACAACTTAATTACAAAAATGTTATTACAACATTTTTTATATTTAATTCTTATACGTCAAACGTAAATTTATTGATTTCATTTGTTTTTATATTTGAGAAGAGATAACCCTAATTAATTTGAATATATATATATATATATATATATATATATATATATATATATATATATATATATATATATATATATATATATGCATTTGTGATTTTGGGAACTACCACCTTTCTTGGGTTGAATGAGCTGTTTGGAGTAATTAGCATAGTTGTAAAGGATGTTGAATTTATGTCATTCAGATATGAGTTGAAGTATCTCCCATCTTGAAAGAAGTTGCTGCTAAATGGTGCAACATCATAAATGCATCCTTTAAACGTTTAGACATATGATTGAATGAGAAGTTTGATGTTGTCTATGGAGAAATACTTCCACCACAATAATTTTCTATAATTATATATATAGATAGATAATTATTTTTAAAGTAATTACAAAGCATTCACTTTCTTTTTTTAAGTTTTCGTAGTACCAATTTTATTGATTATTAATTTTTATTAGAGAATGTAACTAATAATTAAAATAAAATCTCTTCTTCCAGTAATCAATATTTTTGAAAGACTTAAACTTAAACCTTACTATCCAGTCTTCTCAAAAGATAACTCAAATCAATGTAGAAAAATAAAATGCATTTGAATGGAGAATATTTCATGATAAAATATTTTGTTAAGAAATTAAAATTTTAAATTTTATATAAACAATTTAATTACTCAAAATTAGGAAATTTTAATTTTTTTAAGCTTTTCTTTTCTTACACGTCAATATCTTTCTTCTTCATAGTCTTTCACTGTCTCCATTAATACATCACTAATTTAGTTTTGTTAGTTCAACTTGTAGTTGAAAAATCATCGTCTGGATTAATACCAAGACGTTCTCGACAAATTTTTTTCACTTGTTTTAACATTTTTATCCTGAACATCAATGGCAATTCTGAGCTAATGTCAAATATGATTTTGTTTTGTTAATGTTAATTAGGGTCACTTTTAGTTTATGTTAGTTGAGCTTTCCTTGGCAACCGTTTAGCAAAAGTACTTTCTGATCAATGTTGGTTGAAGTTTTTTAATCAGTAGTTGAGATTTTTTTATCAAAATTAATATGATTATTTCTTGATTAATGTTTGTCAAATAATTATGACATCAAATAAAAAATAACATTGATTCAAGTCATTCAAGAAAAACTCTTGTTGTTAAGAATCTAGAAAACTTCAGTAAAAAAAAAAAAAAAACTTAAACCAACATTCACTACCCAAAAAAATCCAGTAACGCTATCCATCGATAAAAGAGGGTTTTATGATAGAATATCGACGACATAAACATTGTTGGTAATTTGTTCATCTATAAAATTGTTGACGGATTTAGAAAATCTCTTAATAATTATCGATGACGTATATATCGTCGATAATAGTTAAATTATTGGCAAATTTTTTGATCGATAAATATATTATATACAATCAGTGTAAATTTCTTAATTTTATGCATCCAAACAAAAATTGCCAATATAATATACAAAAAAAGTTACATTATAAATTATTAAACTAATAATATTATATAATAAAAATTATTATATCTAATAAAAATTCTTAAGAATGAAACTTCTTAACAAAGAAATTTTTTTATACAATAAAAAATTTTAATAATGAAAGGATCATGTCATCTTAAACTAAATAAAAAATACATTTTAAATTTACAGTGTATATTTAATTAAATGTTTTTCCTCTTCCAAATAAATCATTTGTTGGTAAATCTCATCGATGAGATTTACTAATGGATAATTGAACCACAGTACCTCAACTCATTAAGCGACAGAAACTTTGGATAAAGAATATTTACCATGTAATTAATTTCTTCAGAGAATTTAAAATATTCTATAACTAAATATGTTATTCCCCTACAAGATGTAAAAACAAGTTAAAATTTTAAAAATTTATGAAAATAATTTAATTAATTAGAAGTAGAAATTTCAAATTTCACCTAAGAATTTAAAATTCTATACACTTTCAAATTTGTAGTGTTTCTCCTCTTTGTACTCCACTGAAAAATTAGTCATTTTATTATCAACTCCATATTGGTTGAAGTAATGAAAGTACTTTCTGCCAATGCAGATTAGTTTTTTTTCTTTTCTTTCAATAAATGTGTATATTGTTAGTTTTTTAATGAAATTATTTGAATTATTTTTTATTTAGATATATGTAACAGTTGGTTAAAATATTTTTCATATTAATTGTATTTTTTGTTAAAATCAATTAGAGATGTTGAGTTGAACAATGTTGATATTATCTCTTTATTGATAATCATTATTAGTTGTTTTTTTCAAAATTTAACTAATTTTTTTCTAATATCGACTCAATCTTTTGAAAAGTAAATTCTTCCTAATATTAATACAAGATTGGAAAAACTTGATTTTAAAAATATTGTCAGCTAACACAAAGGGAAATAATGAAAATAAATCTTGACAAAACTTGATTTACAAGTAATCTCTATCAACAATAAAAAAAAAAAAAAAAAATAGAATTTTTTATTATAAGAGAAGCATAGTAATGGTGGGTCATGAGATTTCATTCCTTGAAGTTGATTTGGACCACCTTGAGCAATTCCACCATGTTTGGCATGGATAGTGATTGAATGAAGGTATGAATGGTGAGGGAGAAAGATGGATTAATTGTGGTGTGGGGACATGCATGTTATGAGAAGAGGAATCCATCATTGTTCTAACAGTTGGATCACAAAGATGAATTTAATTACCTTAATTACCTTGTTTCCTTGCTTTTGGAACTTTGACCCACATACATACTTTAACATCTCAACACCCATCCCAAATTTTCAACTGAAACTATATAAATTAAACCACACAACAACAATACCCTCATCTTCTTTGTTTTTTTCATGTTTAGTTTCTTATATTATAGAATTTTATACAATTTAAAAATTCTTAAAAAGTTAGAATATTAGTGATATAAAAGTAGCTTAATTCAACTTTTTTCTTTTTAGCTTGGGTAGATTTCTTATTATTAAAAGATTTAAATAAATACAGAGGTAAAAAATGTTTATACCATCTTAACTATTATTCAAAAACTAGATGTTTAATTGACTTTATGATTTGTCATCGGAAAAAGAGAGAGAAATAATAAAATATGAATAAATATTCAAAAATGATATTCGCCTAAGTAAATTAGCTAATAATAACTTATATTTGAAAAAAAAATATGGACACTAAAGTTGCTTGGATTTAAAATACATTGACACTACTAGAACACCCTACTAAAATCATACATTTAAAATTGATGATTAAAATCATAGAATTAATATCTAAAGACTAAAAATACAACTGAATCTACTTTTATGTAAAATTTATAAAAATATAAATTGACTTTATTAAACCAATAGACAAACCCTTGTAAACATTTGTTTTATTTAGCACACTATTTTTGCATAATTACATATGATGTTTGTTCGATCCTATAAATTTAATATTTTATTTAAGTAAGAAATACCGAGACTTATGTGAATCAATATTGATTTATAATATTTTTTTATGTTAATAATAATAATAATAATCATATAAAAAATAAAATAATATCATCAATAAAAATAATATTTTAATAATAAAATAAATAATAAATGTTAATGTTAATATATAATAACATGTTTTATTGAATAATTTTAAAATTTTATCTTCAATAAATATTAGTTATCCTTTAGTTTCTTTAATCAAATAATATATATTTTCAATTTTTTTATCTATTCTATAATCAAACAATTTCTATTTTCACCTATTTTGAGATGAGGCAGTATAATTTCATACAAAAGACAAATATTGAGAGAAAATAAGTAAGTAAACAAGAATAAGAAGCAGAATAAAACAACTCGATTAAAAAAAATTAAAATAAAATGTGATATTTTTTAAAATATATTATTTAAAATAAAGAATAGTTTGTAGTTTCTTTTTATGCTGTGCAGATATGTGCTTATAGTCGACCGTTGGAAGTTTTTTCTAGGGTTTAGGGTTTTTTTTCTTACTTGTCCCTCATCAATTACTCTTCACCATTCTCATTCTACTCTCATTTCTTTTTATAATAACAAGATATATTAGTTTTAAATCTCATTCAGAATCATTTAAGATAAAAAAAAAAAAAGATTGAGAGAGTATAAATTTAAGATGCATTTAATAGTACCAATTGATTTAACCAAATTTTTAACCTCAATAAATTAATTAAATTATTAATTAGTCATCACAAGTCAAAGAACAAGCAAAGTTATACCAAATTTTCCTTAGAAAGCAACTTAAAAATTAATATATTTTATTAAAAACCATCTATTGATCCTTAATATCACTAACGTATTCTAAATATGAATTCTAACATAAAAAAAAAAAAAAATCTTACTTTGAATGTCTTAATTCTTGAAGACACAAACCCTAGAACATAGACTACTATAGTATTTAAAACATTTAAAGATGCTCTGTTGCAAGAGCTGACACAGCTCAAAGCTAAACTCACGCTGCGTTCATAGGGTGGTGTTTGGAGATGTTCTGGTCCCAAAGCCAATATTGGAGGAAGAAACGGTGAATGAAGGAGCGTTGTTCATCGCAAGCAGTAAAAAGAGACAGAGTTTATAGTTATTGGCGAGTACCCTGAGAAGTTCTATTTCCGAATCCAATCATCACCCTTCTCAGAACCACAATCTAAGACCATTCACACCATTTCTCAACATCTCTGTTTTCAACTTTTCTTTTTCTTCATTTTCTTCACGAAAACCCAAGTCTTACACGTTAACCTTCCCTTTCACACGAAACCATTTTAATGCAGCTAAACGCTTTTTCTCATCGGATTCCATCTTTCTCTCTGCGCTCTTCATCTCATTGGATCTATGTTTGTGTGCCCAGTTGCTTAGTGACAACTATCGTTTACCAGTGTCATACTTTTTCATGCGAGTGTTTCCGAAAAAATCATGCAGCAAGAACAATGCTTTCGTGTGTTCTTTAATTAAGATTCTGATCGGTAATTTAAATCTCTCAACGGCTAGAAAGTTTTTCTTTTAATGCTGTGTTGTGTTAATAACTCTTTCCTGTGGAAACCCTAACCCTAAAACTTGCTTCACCTGTGTTTAGACATTTGATTTCATTTTGGACATTATTTTAGAATCCGTTGATTTGAAATTAAAAAAAAATTATTTTGAAATAAATCTTTATTTATATTACTCCTACAAAAAATAAATGAATATATGGTAACATTATATTCAAGAGTTTGTTTAATTGTTTATCCATGGTCTGTCTTTCACACTACAAATAAAATCATCATGTTATAATTTAAAAATAAGAAATATTATTGTATAGTTTATAATTTTTTCTACAATAATTTACACATCTTTACAACAATAACCATAAAAATAATAAAATTTTATGATTGTTACATGATATTGAAAAAAAAAATCTCAAACATAATTATTTTTAAAACAAGATTATCTTAACACAAGATGCTTTGCAACCAAAAAATCAATAAAATAAACAAAAAAATAGATTTTTAATTTGTTTGTATTTAAAGATATTGAGAATGACATGTTTAAAGTAACAAAATTAAATTTGACTTGTATATATTTCTCAATATTATAGAAGTGATTTAGTGGTCGGATTAGAAAAATTATTATTTTTTATTTTATTTTAAATTTAAATAAGATTTCATGGTCTATAAAAAAATGTCCAATTTAGTATATATTTTTCCTTAATCAGGAAATATAAATATTGTTGAAACATCCTCTCCTTCTAGTTTTGAAATTCTAAATAATTTTTAGAGTTTGAATGAAATTGTTTGATGAAAATCTTATTCATAATATTCATAATATCTGAATTTAGTTTCTAAGGTAAACTTAAGAAGTTATAAAATAAATATTTTAAGAAAGTCTTATATTTAAGTTTCAAGTTTAATTAACATTTCTTTTATTTAAGTAATGTGTGGCATGATGATATGCTTAAAGTTAAGAGAGTTTTATATAAAACTATGAATAGAATAGAATATATAATATTATTTTTAAGTGAATTCTTAATTTTTTATAAATATAAATAAAAAAGCATAAAAACTAGATTGTTATAAAATTTTGTCATTGACTATGAGATGTGTATTAGATTTCTAAGTTTCTGATAGAATTTACAGCAGAAACATTACTGTCCAAACTCATAAAAGATGAACATATCCATTGGGAAATGAACTCATTTTCTCCAAATTCGCAATGAATGAAACCTTAATAATAACAAATAACAATATCTGTCAAATTGAGAGTTATTTCAATTTTCATCTGAACATCAACAATAGCAAATCAATGAGTTTATGCACCCGACATAGCAAATCCAAGAGACCGAATTGTACCTAAAAACAAATAGTAACTAATCTATTGGCGAGAACCGAACTAGAACATTATAGGACCAATACTTCATATCAAAAAGGATTCTTGTCTCCTATAACTCTTGTCCTCTTATTACGGTCAAACGAAAAATAAGTTATTTTTTAAAGATTAAAATTAATGTGCCTGAGTACAAAATTAATGAGATTTTTTTCTTTTTTTGCATATTTATATATAAACTAAAGTTAGTTTATGAATAGACTTCTTTTACTTTTTATTCTTAATTTATTCTTTTATAACTGTTTATTGTGAGGGTTTGGTTTATGCAAATTATAGTTATAGCATGTGGAAACCCTAAATTGTTCACATCCTTCAACAAGATATATCTTTCTTTGGAGCTTTGGTAAAGAGAGTTTTTTTTTTTTTTTTTTTTTTAAAAAAAAAAAAAATATAATTTAAATTTTTTTTTTTTAATTTAAAAATAAATTATAAATTTAAAAAATTTACCCTATCACATATCTCCTTGTATTGAAGTCTCAAGCAAAGCCATAATCATAAAATCCATGGGTTTTTTATTACTCCAAATTACTTTTTCATAGATAAAAATCAGTATATAAAATAAACATAAGTTTTTTTCAATTTTACTACATTTTATATATTTGGTTCCTCAATTTTGTATATATCTATAAAATAAAATTTTACATATAAAATATTACATTTATAAGTGAGTGTATGACATATATAAGTGACTTAATGACCAAACAGATATAAAATTAAAGTGTTGGTTTAAGTGCATATTAAGTAAGAAAGAATAAATTGAACCTAATGTAAAATAAAAGACTCATCAATTTATTGTCTTTAATTATATATGAAGTAAAAAAAAAGAATTTGAAATTACTTAAATACAGAAATGGCAGTGAAATGAAAAAAATATAGAAAGCACTAGAAATGACAGGGATGTGTTGTGTTTTTCTAGTAAAAGATTCTTGCATTAACATAAGGAACAAATAAACATATATTTCTTCTTAGATTAAGATGATAAAACAAGTATATTAGAGATATACATGGGAGCAATAAAAGAACTACACATTGATTTGGCATTCCAAATTGATTCACCATCTTCTTAATGTATTTATTATAATGATATAAGAAAAGATTATTTTGGGTGTGATTATTTAGACCTCCATCTTTTTTTTGTAACTCATAACATTTATCTCAAATTCAATTGGTACCAAATATCAATTTTAGTTTTTGAATTGTTGACTTGTTTTCAGATGTAAAGAATGTGTTATCCACACACAAAAGTAGATAGATTTATGAATCATCTTTTACCTTTCTATAATAGACACATGGATAATATCATCTTCTCATGTATCCATTAATACACTAACTAAATTTATTAAAACAGATTTCTTGTATTATTATTTGGATGATAGTTTCAGTTCATGGGAGAATCTTTTGAACTTAGAAACAATGTTTTGTTTATATGTTAAAACCTTTTATATATAATATTTTATTACCAATTAAAAAATCTAATATTCTTTAGATGGTTACATATGTGCTTTCTAGTGATAATATAGTTTTGATCTCTTTTATATATATATATATATATATATATATATATATATATATATATATATATATAACTTTTATTGTTTGGTGTGATTACTATAAATTTGCATTGTTTTCAAATTTTTTCCTTTAAATTGTAACTATCTTGTACAATAGTTGTGTGAAATTTTGTTGCTTATTCTTTCTTTTTTATATTATGGATATAATCATGTTTTTAGTTTACCAAGTTATATAAATAATGAATCTAAATTTAATTTTTCAAACTTTAAAACAATTATATTAATTTTTCAAAATTTTAAAAGTACAATTGTCTCATAAGTTTATTGATTGTGGACTAAGATTTTGAAAATAGTATTGTGGACCAAGCATTTAAGAACTAAAATTGTAATTTTTAAAATTTGAACTAAAATATTTCATTAAACTAGATTACTAAATTTTCTAAAAATTTAATTTCTATATATATATATTAAATCAAGTTTAAACGTTCCTCATTATAAAAAAATCAGCATGCGTCTTGATTAATTTATCTTACTTTTCATTAAAAAACTACAGTCTTTCAAAATATTTATTTGTGAGTTATTTTTGTTGTGAAATTTGTTTATTTTTGTTTTAGAACATCTTAGCTCAAACAAAGATTCCATATTATAACTTACTGATGAAAATATTCCTAAATTATTGTGAACTTTTTATTCTAGAAGTTCAGTTCCTTTCAATTTAAACACACATCCCATAAAAGTTAATTTTAAAGTAAACTTTTACAAAGACACTAAATTAGATCATTAATTCGGAATATGATGAAAATAGTATTTTTCTAGTATTCCCATAAGGTATTTGTGTGTAATCAACAATAAATGTATATCCAAAAAGTTTTTGTCTAGAACTAGCACGAGCTTCACTAAAGATAAAAGAGCTTAAGAAAAGAATTATTAAAAGTTGAAAAAGGCAATACTTATTGAACTCATAAAAAGAATGGGATACACTTTTTGTTTGTAAGTGAAGAAAAAGAGACTTCAAAAGTGTGACCCAAAATACAAATTTTAAGGTCCCAAAATAAAGTATCATCATATAAAATGCATTCAAAATTAATCAACTTTTGGTACCAAAAAATAACCTTATCTTTACATATTATTTCAGGAAGAAAATGTGAAAACAAATATTAAGAACTTACTTAGTTCACATATATTTTTAATATTAATTCAATTTTTCATAATATTAATTCATATATGTTTTAATTAGCACATTACAAGAATATGTTTTCAGATATGTATAACTAAATTAAGAATACGTTTTTTCTCTAAATTTTTTTTTTTTTTAATTTCAAGATGGAATAAACCTACAAATTCAAGTAACTTAAATCACTTATCCTCAATTCTAACGCATAATAACTAACAATTATGTTAATTAATTAATTCACTCTATTAACCTTTACTTCTAAGCAGCAATAAATAAACATATGTGTTTATAGAGTAAACTTTTAATATCATAAATCAAAATAGAAAAAACAGCTTAAATTCATGAAGAAAATAGACAAAAAATTAATATTAATATAAGAGTACAAATAATGAAGTTTCGAGAAAAAAGAGATAAAATCAATCAAAATTGAAGAGAAATAAAATACAATTATTGTTTTCCTATCTTGCACAAGTCATAATTTGAGCCTAATATTTTAGAATAGAAATATGGATATATACAAAAGAAAAAAAATAGATAATAATAAATTGAAGAATAAATACAATAGACATAAGAGAGAGAAAGAGAAAGAATGTGCCCCTAAAACCCCAAAGTAAGCCCCCAACCCTAGAATAAAAGCTCTTCAATCCTTCCCTTCCCTCTCACACACACTTACGAATTTCCCTCTTCACTTTCTCTCTCTTCTTTCTCTCTCTTAGCCCATGCCATTTTCTGTTTCACTCTGAATTTTCTCTTCCTTCACCATTTTCCCTCTCAATCAAATGGGAAAGTACATGAAGAAATCTAAAATCGCCGGTGACGTCGCCGCCCTAATCATGGAGTCACCGCCGCCGCACTCGCACCTGGGCGTCCGTACGCGCGCCAAAACCCTCGCGCTCCAGAACTCGCCCCAAACTCCCGACTCCGCCGCCTACCTCCAGCTCCGCAGCCGCCGCCTCCTCAAGCTGCCTCCTCCCATCCCTGAAAAGCCCCGCCGCGGTGCCCCCGCCGATTCCGCCTCCAATTCCCGCCTCTCCCAAACTGCGCTCTCCAAAACGCCGTCGTCCCGCTCCCCTGAAAAGTTCGCGCCTTTAGATGACGACAACGCTGAATGCTCCTTCGGCCAAAATTTCCTAGACGTCGAAGGCAGAGACGAAAGGTATATTCCCTTTCTTCAATTTCCCCCTTTTTTTTCTTCCTCTGCTTTTTCCCTTGAGTTTTTGGATTTTGTTTTCTTCGTGTGTTTTGTTAAAATTTTGTCCTTTTTCTTTGCGACGTGATTCTGGTACTTTTATTTGAGGTTTTTTTTTTCAATTGTTTTCTTTGCATGTTTTTCTTTTAGGTTTTTGCTTCCGAATCTTACTGTTTTTTCTTGCTTCATGCATTTGTTGTTGATTTTTTGGGGGTTAAAGTGTGTGTTTGTAATAAAAAAGTATTTCAAAGTTCTATTTTAGTAAAATTTAGAGACTTTAAAGATGGGTTTACTTATGAAATTTGAGAGGAAAAACATACGAACTTTTTCTATAAGCATTGTTTGAAACTAACATCTTAAAATGATTTGAGGGATTATTTTATCTTTTTTATCTGTTGCATGCAACTGTTACCTTGATTTTTGTGACTTTTCATGGGTGTGTTTATTTTCTTTTCAATTTTTTGGTATTATTTAATCTTCTATTTTCTCCCTAATTGTGTTTTTAGTTTTTGAATTTGCGTTTGCTGAATTCTGGTGATGCTAAAATTGTTTCATTCTAAGTGGAGCGGAACCATGTGAGTTGGTGGAAGGATATTATTGGGTAAAAAAAATGATATTCTGTATTGAAATTTACCATTCTTTTGATTCTCTTGTTTTTTATTGTTGTTTTCATTATTAACCTTCGTTGTTGAACCTCTTGAGGTCTTGGTCCCTTAATTTTGGGTTATTTATGTCTATGATTTGACTCTGTCAAGTCTAGGCAATGTGATAAAGCTGCGTTTGTACAACGGGTTGCTGAGATTTGAAACTTGTGTGTGACTTGTGATGGGTTCTGCAGCATGCATGTCCTCAGGATAGTTACTGCAACTTGTATTTATCTGCAGTATTAATGTGTGTATGTCGTTCTTTAATTTCTACAAGTATCCTGCATATTGAATCCTTCGAACCACCTTCGAACCAAACATGCAGTGCATTGATCAATTTTCATTTTTTTTCCAAGTAAATGGAACCCACTAAGTGGAAAATGAGTTTCGTAAATTGATTATAAAAGGAAGAACATCTCCAAATGGAGTGCACTTTCATGTACATTAATTGCCTCTGCAGTCCAGTTGACAAATTGTGATTTGGCTGACTCCTTTGTTGTTTCTACTCCATTTTTCTCAACATTTTGATGAACTTAAGAGCTTAGTAATTAGATATGTTTCAGCCGTGACTCCAAAATGCGTTCAGGCTTGGTTGTCCTTGTTTTACTTTTGATCTGCAAAAACCTGCATGACCCTGAAGCTTAGCCCTCTGTAAATGGTCAAGTTGGAAAAAATTGGACTTTAGTAATAGTAGCAGCCGTAACTCTTATGACTCGTGTTAGCAATGATGTGTCATTTACATGGGGCCAAGCAGCAGATTGATGTTTTTTTGGATTCCTATTTGGGTTTGCGGTGAAATGAGAAAAGATTTGGCCGTCTCTTTCTTTGTATTTTTTTAGTGCATGAGCCCACTGAGTCAGAACTTGTCCCAATAAATGCCAGTTACTTTTTCATAGTAGAAAATTTTGTCTCTAGTTCCATACTGAGCTGTAGGAGATTGTTGGAGAAAAAATGATCTGTTTTTTCTCTCACTTATTTTCCTGTCAGCGGTTAGCATGCAATTTCTGGTGTAGAAACTTTTGATTCCAAGTCAGCATTTGTATAATATATGGCTGCTATTTTGTTTTCCCATAAACTTATCTTTATTAACATTTTATTATCTTTAAACAGAAGCACTAGGGAAAGCACACCCTGTAGTTTAATAAGGGACCCAAATGTCATTCATACCCCCGGTTCAACCACAAAGCAAAGGACGCTCCAAATAAAGCATGATCACATACAAAGGAACATTCCACCGGCTCATGAGTTGGAGGAGTTCTTTGCTTATGCAGAGAAGCAGCAACAGAAAATGTTCATGGAAAAGTATGCATCCTTATCCCACAAGTCCTTTTTTTGTTTTTTACTTGTTTTATTTTGATCTCTTAATTGATTCATCAATGTAATTATGTCTAAATTTTCTGTATTTTGCAGGTACAATTTCGACATTGTCAATGATGTACCACTGCCTGGACGGTACGAATGGGTCCCAGTACTCCACTAAGATAGATGATAAGCTTCAGTGTCATATGGTGATAATATGGATTTCAAGGATATCTGACATGTATTTTAACAACTAGAAGCTGTCACTAACCATTTACTTTGCTTGAGGTTGTTGTTGAAGAAGCTACTAGGGAAAGGATATGTTTAGGAATTTATTATATCTCAGTAGTTTAGAGTTTTTATGTCTTTCTGATTTGTAGGGGGTAGGGGGTATATGGTATATCTAGTTGCAGCTCTTCTTTATTGTAATTTCATTTTCTTGTGTTTATAGTTCAGTGGGGATCAGATCAGACATTATGTTAATTTAAAGTCTTCTTTCTCATCAATTTAAGTTCCTCAACTTTCAAATTTCGAATACTATTCAATTTTAATTTTGGGGACCATCCTACTTGTTCCATGGCCCCCCAGTTTCATGCAACCAGTAAAAGGTTTTTACATATCCTACACTGCAGCATAAACTAATATAACTTTTTATTTTGAAGCAGACATTGATATAATAAATAGCTTTACCTGCAGACACAAAAAGAACACTAAGGTAAATATAACATGAATTAATATTATCTTCAGTAAGTAGTAGTTTGTTTAGTAATTTGTTCTGTGGTCAAATTCATTCTAGCAATGTTACATTTACATTTACACTAAAGCTTCATAAATGTGTAAGATTAAAAGGGGACAATCAAAGGGTATAAGCATTTATGGAGATTGGGAACTGCTTCTTTTTGCTTCTTCCAATGTATCCTTTGCTTCTATATTTATTTTAAGAATTTCTGCAAATTTAATAGATAGGCAGTTCTTTTTTTTAAAGGAAGGAAAAAATATATATAAACTAAAATTAATTCATGTATTTTTTTTATTATTCTCAATTTATACATAAATTAATTTTAGTTAGAAAGTTCTATTATTATTGCTTTATTTATAGAGAGTTCCCTATATATGATTATATTTTTTAAAGGCTTACTATATTATTTACGGATAGTTGAACTAAATTTAAATAAAACTATATTTTTGATTCAATAGTTTGAAGTGGAACTGATTTTCAAAATCCAAAATACTCCGAACGTCTCTTTTATTTGCATTAATGACTAATGATAATAATTTTTTAAAATATAACCAAAGAGGTTTGCCTTTTGTTGTGTATTGTCATATAATTGTTTTCTCCAAAGGAAACAATATACAGACTAAATGGTGAATAACAACTAATGATCAAGGATATGTTCTTTAAATTCTTTTTAGAGAATCACATTTTTTAAATAATTTATAGAGTTTCCATGTGTTAGTTTTAGCATTTTAAAATGATTAAATTTATGTTAAACAATTTCTCATGGAATCAGGTTTCTTGTAAAAAGAATGTCTTTTATAATAGTAAAACAAAAATAAACTTGAAATTTGTTCTTTTTTAGCTGGTTTCAGTCTCTTATAAAGTAGGCTGATAGAAAAAGCTTAATGATCTCAAATTATAAATTCAGAAACTGTTTTAAATTATCATTGATATGAATTTTAAATAATAAGTGTTAAAGGTTTGTTTTCCCCTCTCTGCCTACTGGGATGAGATTCAGTAAGAGTTAAATTTCCACAAACACAAAAAAAGCATTAAATTATTAATCAATTATAAATGGCAATTATTTTTAAAATAAAAAACAGTATTATATATACAAATTGAAATTATTAATGCGACTCCAACAGAAAACAGACAAGAGTAACAGTTAAAGGACCCATTACAAAGCATTTATTTATTTATATTTCTGATCTCTGAGTTTTGACTATGATTTCTCAGCATACTTATCAGACATGTTCCATTCTTTTAAACCTTTAAGCTTATAAAAAAAACTTCAAAATATTTATGATAAGAGCCAAAAAAAAAGAGAAAAAAAAAAGGAAAAATTGGAAATGTGGCATAATGGGTTTATTTTAAGAATATCCATAGGATCTGTCCGTAGGAATTAGATAGTGGTCACATGTCACATGTGGTTTTTTGTAGCAAACATCATTCTCAAATACGAAACAATTATTAATACCACAATCACAATCTATGTCACTGTCTTTGTAAGTATTTGAAATTTGACTATGACCCATTATTAGAGTGACCCAAATCATTTTGTAGATTTGGATAAGATTTCATTAGCATCCAATAATAATAAAGTGTAGACAAATATATCAAAGAATATATTATCAACATTCTTTCACTGTTCAATACTTTGGTAACCATTATGTCCCTCTCTATCAATCTCTTTCCTTTCTTTCTCAAGTAAGAAAAATATAGTTTCACATTAATAAGCACTTTATAATATGGTGCATACTGTTTTTTTTTTTTTTTTTTTATTTTAATTTTTAGAAAATAGATTTTCAATGAATTAAATATCAAGAATGTCACTTTTAAAGTAATTATGTCAATGACAGACTTTAATAGTGACAGATCTTACTAGGAATGAAGAATCTGAACTCTAATAGATTCATCCTTTTCAATTTTTTTGAAAAATATTGACAAAAGTCAATGTTGTTAGTGATTAAAAATGGTTAATTTGTTTTGTATTTTTTGTTTACTCGTCTATGCAATCTTGTAATGTGAGAAAAATTAACTGTGATGACTCTAAATCAAGAGTTAAAATTACTTTCAGTTTTTAGTAAATTATTTTATTTTCAAATCAATCTCTTATACATACAATCATATATGAAGGACCGTGGTTTGTTTCCCTTAGTCTGTTGTGTCGGGATAATTAAATTATAAGGACTTTTTTTTTTTGTAATAGTTTTTTCAAAATCTTGTTATAATATTCATATATTAAGTTAGTTTTACTTTTAGAAAAAGCTTGGTTCAATTTTCTTAAATTTTTATTTTCATACTTATTAAGAAATTTATTCAAGTAACTCAGTTGAAATATTGAAACCTATTTAAAAGGTGTTTTGTCATCGCTCATCTGCTCAATGGTTAAGAAGGCTTCATTGGGTTGAACATTCAGGGCTTCAACGCAAATGCATCTTATTGGACAATTGTTAATGTGTGTTTGAAAATATAAAATGTCCATATCTTAGATTTTTAGATAAATCCTACAATTTATAATGTATTTTCAAATTATACAATCTATAATACATTTTATAATAAATTTTCAGATTATACAATTCAAAATAATTCCATAAATTTTGGGATTATACAATTCAAAAATAATTCCACAACCTGAACTTGTCCCACATCTATGCAAGAAGGTAGGAAGTGCTAAAAGAAATTCACCCTTCATGACTGATCGGTTCCAAACAATTCTTTAATTCGTATCTTTATTATGCATTGTCAAAGAAAATCTGTAATTTCACTGATAATTAATAACTAAACAGACAGCACCAGTGTTGGCTGCTAGGAAACTCTTTAATGAAGTCACAAATGTATTGTGGAAGGACTGAAGCACTTTGCTTTTTAGCAGAATCTCTATTGTTACATTCCAGTCATTGTTTTTGTGTCGTGATGATATATATATTCAAGAACTAACCAAATTAAATTGCCTCGGGAGTTATAAATAGCTGCTACAAAATTACCTTTTTATAAAATTATAGACAAAATCTGGGAGGTGACCATGACACCGGTGGTCCACACTGTTCCCTCTGCTGCTGACAGTTACCTTAAACACAGCCCATCCACAGATTTGTTTACACCAGCAGTGAATTTCCAAACCTTCATTATTCACCCTAACGGTCAAAAATATGATATACACCAATTAACAGCACAAACAGAGAATATTGGTATTTTTATTTTTATTTTTATTTGGCAAGGAACATACTAAAACACTGATAGTAAAGTAATGTAGATAATATAAGCAATGTCTTGATAGGCAAATCCTTACAATTATGTGAACACTAAGCAAAAGAGAATATAGCATTTTTTAACTAATCAACACGCGATTCTGAAATGAAGCTCAAATGTATTTGCAATATACAAGTTACCATCATTGTAAATACTATGTAAGAATAACAAAAATGCATTGGCCCTTCTGTAATCAATATAGAAACCGAAGGTCTGTGAACTGTGTACACTGCAATGATATTGTCTCAACTTTAGGAAGAAAGATATCAGATATAGTTTTTAACAATTTGTTAAAGATCAATATAATTGAGTATTTTCCTCTAATGAACGTGTTCATCAGGGGAGTAAAACAAAATCTTATTTCATACCCCAGGCAACTACAACGGTGAGCTTCAGTGATATTGATAGAAGTAAACTAGACAACTTGACCATGATAAGGATTCTTCTTACTGTTACTATTTGGAAGATTTATCAGCAGAAACCTTTTCATTCACTTTGGTAGAGCTGGAAGATTCTTCAGCTTCAACAAGCTTCCGAAGTCTTTCATGAAGAGTTCTTACTCTGTCCTCGGTTTTGCGAAGCTTTCTCCATCTATAGGCAGTCCAGAAACCAAGGCCACCATATACAACAATATAGGAAGCCCAAACATAAGGGTATGTTTCTGCATGCTCTTTGACTTTTAGATATTGATTTTGCAATGACTCTTTCAAGCCCATTGCAGTGCTGGCTGCTTGATCTTCCTCATTGTTCTGGATGGGAGGAGCGGAGCTTGTTGATTGTTGGTTTTGTTTTCGTTGGTTTTCCATGTCTTCTACTTGTATAGTTCCAGAAATGGATTATTTAAAGAAACTGCGAAAACATTGACATTTTTTAAGTATCACCTATTTTGAAAATGAACAAAACTCATTTAGCAAAACTAAGCAAAGGTTCCCAGGCATGCAGAATTCTTCAAACCCATTGCTTCCCCAAACTGAATTACTTGTCTCAAATATTTATTAGTGAAAAATTCCTAATCCCACAAATCCAAATACATAAGCAATAAAATGGTCGTATTTCAAAAGTTTCAATACCCAGCTTTCTCCCACTGAGATGTCTTCAAGTGTTCCTTCTATTTTAGAGCACAAAAGCCAAAAGTCTCAAACGGTGACATTTTCCTCTATGAAGAGCCAAGGAAGCATGGGGCAAAAGGGAGAATAAGCAAGCTAATTTGAACACTTAACAGTATGAAACATGCCAAGACATAACAAAATATATCTCAGCCCAACATTTGATGTATCAATAAACCAAAAAGATGAGGACGGATATTCACATAAACAATGTTAATGTGGAATATTGCAAATATTTATTTGAAAAGATATGAAACAGCAGGCCAAAATACATCCCAAGCAGACATAACACATTTGGTTTCCCTAGATTTTTAAACAAAAAAGTTCAGATAAAAGGCTTCCAATGACAACGAAGCTAGTAAACTGGATCAATTGTTCAAATGTTCGGAAAAGGTCACCAGGAACACAAAGCTCCTGAGTCAACCAAAAAAGGCAGTTTTATATAAGCAGAATGAAAAATCTCATGCACAAAACACATAAGGAATAGGAGAGGAGTGAAGGAGATAGTAAAAGGAGATTTAACAGTCCTGTCCGTAGTTCCAGAAAGTATATGACTGTAATAAAACATTCATACACTATCACCAAGCATTGTATTTTCCGTACTTGCTCTGCCATTGATCATAAAATTCATTGCACCAAAAATTACTGAGTTAAAAAGTTAACATAAAATGGCATCATAAAGCATGATTTCTGGTGGCTAATCTTAGCATTCTCATAATATACATGTTAACTATGTGATCTAGAAATATACTTCCACTGTCCCGGCTGAAAAGACAGAGCAGAAGATAAAAAATAAAAAATAAAAAAAACCACAGAAATTGGCAAGAGCATTCCACCCTGATGTCAGTGTTGAAGGACAAGCTCTACATGAAGTGCAAGGCTTCATTTAACTAGCTTTCTCTAAAATAGAAATTGATCAAGAGTCCAGACATGAATCATACAGAAGAGTTTAAAGATAACCTTGTCCGCAAACAACATGCCAACATACTGCCTGAATTATAAATCGTTATGTGCAGAAATAAAATAAATAACTCTCATAGTGAGAAGCTTCTTTGATCAAGAAGGGCACTAAGTAGATGTATTATAAGTTATAAGTTCTAAACATGTGAACTTGGGAAACATTTAAAAGAATGCAACCTTATGTGCACCATACCAATCATCTTCCAATGTAAACTTTACACTGACATTTACCCCTTCAGAGTTACTAACCTAACATACTGTCTTTATGACACAAAATTATGCATAGTAGCATATATATCTACTATGCACAATGCAACTGAAGACAAGAACAATCTAGGTTAATGCTATGTGCATCCATATTGACCATCAAATAAAATCTCATTGCTGTTTAACAATACTTAAAAAGAAAACTCAAATCCATCAAACAACCTAGGTTATGATTAATAACAACTCAATTTCACTTTAACAACTTCCGAATCTATTTGGATCAAAATCTCCAAACGCACAGAGAAATATAAATTAAGAGAAAAATGAAAAATCTTAAAAATACATTAAAATTAGCTCTTAAGCAAATTAATTTATAGAAGCTTTTACATGCCAGTTCAATCTTGTTTTCAAGTCAGCAAGTTTCAGTTAAGGGTTAGAGAAAGACAGGTTCGAGCAAAAAAGTTCACTGCAACATTGAAAATGTTTGTCCAGAACCACAGAGAGAGACAGAATCACCACAAGAGACGACAAAGAGAGGTACCTGACGGTGAGGCCACGGTGGCGAGCGGCGGAGCTAGCTTGGTTGTGGCTATTGCAGTGCGGCGAGGAAGCTAGGGGTTTTGGGCACTGGGTAAGGTCTAGGTTCAATTTCCATAATTAATTGGAAAATTTTTATTATTAAAATTGTTTTTATTGGTTACAAAAGAACGTTTTACAATGCAAAGACTTTTTTTGTATATATTGTATTATTAATTTTATTGAAGAATTTTTTTTTAATTTGTATTTGAATGGATTATTTGCTAACTTATTCAGCATCATAATATCACTTCTATATCACTCAAATTTATAATTGTTCTAAATAAAAGCAAAGACTGCTAATATTTGATTGAATTTATCTTACTATTGTAATAATATTGTACTGTAATCAATTTTCAATTTAAATTAAGTATTTTTTCCTCTGGAAACACATTTGAATAATTTTTATAATTCAAAATTATAAATGTAATATTAAAAAAAATTATTAAGAGTTTACTGAAAAAGTTGCTATAGTATATTATAAAAAATATATTATAGTACAAAATATATATATATATATATATATATATATATATATATATATATATATATATTATAAAAAATATATATTTGATTTTTTTTTTATAAAAAATAGTATTTTTAAATTGAATCTATTAAACGTTTTTATAAATGTATTATAATGTTAAGTGTGTGAATGGATTAATAAAACAATAGTTTAAAAGAAATCATATAATAAAGTTTTAAATCGTATTTCATTTATTAAAATTAATATGGGTAAATTTAAAATTTTATAAGAAAGTAATTAATAAATATTTTAAAAATCATTGAAATTTGTAAATTAGTAATAGACATAAATACTTTATTTGGTCCCAATTTTCGTGAACTATGTTTCGTTTGGTCCTCATTTTCTCGAAATATTCAAAATGGTTTTAATTTGTAAATTGTAGCCAATTTGGTCATTTTTACAGACGTCATTTAGATTGTTAACAAAGGGTGAATAGTGACTGTCACGTGTCACTTTGTGTTTTTTTTAACTTTTTCTTTTAATTTTAAAAATGTTGTCCACGTGTAGTCAGCATTGTAACACGTGACAGTCTCATTGCAACGTGTCAAGCCAGTGTTACTGTCACGTGTCAAGTTAGTGTCATTGCCATGTGTCAGTGTCTCATGACTTATATTCAATTTGGTCCTAATTTTCATTAATTTTGTTCAATTTAGTCCTAATTTTCGTTATTTTTATTCAAATCAGTCATAATTTTGCCCCTCTCCAAATTGATCAAATTTAATCTCTACATAAATGTTATACTGAAATTTTTACTTTTATTAAAATTTAAATTTACACTAAGAATTTTCCTTATCATTTAAAAAATAATAAAGAATTTTCCTTCTAATTTTAAAAATAAAAAAAAACTTTCCTTCTAATTTTAAAAATACTTAAGCATTTAAAAATTAATGAAGATTTTTCCTTCTAATTTTAAAAATAATGAAGAATTTATCCTCTAATTTTAAACCAACTTTAACCATATTTTTACATGTAGCAAAAATCAAACATATATATAATAATTTCCTTCCAAAAGTATAGTTAGGTTTGGTATAAAAATAATAAAAGAAATACTTAAAATAAATGTGAATTTTCATTAAAAAAAAAATCAGTATAACATTTATATAAAAATTAAATTTGGTCATTTTGAAGAGAGACATAATTGGGACTGAATAGAACAAAAATAACAAAACTTGAGACTAAATTGAACAAAATTAACGAAAATTGGGACCGAATTGAATATAAGTCATAAGACACTGACATGTGGCAATGACACTAACTTTACACCTGGCAGTGACACTGGCTTGACACACGGACGGGTTGGACCGGATTCGGGTCCAATCTGTTCGATCCGACATAATTCATTTTTCATATTTTAAAATCCATTCTGACCCATTAAAATGTTGGGTAAGTATGAATATGGGTTCGTTTGGGTGGGTTCATTCGGGTTTTAAAATAAAAGAGATGAAATTTATCTGGCAAAAATAGAATAATAATTTTCATAAAACAGTTACAAGAAACCATGAAACTTCCAAAAAAAAAACAAAATGAAACTTGGACAGCAAAATCGGACAGCAAGAACAACAAATCTACATCTCCAAAACAGAAAGCACTTTTAGAAGACTAAAATTGATTCTCAATAATAAAAAAGTAGAGAACTTTTTATGATTGACGTTCATATTAATGACAAAAAAAAGGAAAAAACCAAAGAACACCATAGTTACGCTACATTTGAAAAAAAATGACACAAACAAGATAATAAAGGTGATTGCTTTTGCTGGGTGCATGAAGTTGCGGTGGCTCGCGGTGACTCACAGTGGCTCACAGTTTCTAGCGATGACTGTTTCTTTGATCTGCGCTCGCGGTGGCTCATTGTGAATGTTGTTTTTATGTTTACGTTGTTGCTCATGGTGGATTCGCTCTAGTGAAGTCGTGCTTGTTGTTTGGGTTGTACGGTGGAGCTCCGATGAACACCTGTAGCTGACATGATGGTTATGGTTCGTCACACGTCCTGGTGACCGTCGGAGCAGTTGCAGAGTTTGCTCGTGGCGGTGCAGAGAGATGGCAACGGGAGACAAAGTAGTCAGAGAGGAAATAGTCGTAGAGGAAGCTACTGGAGAGCGACAACCTAGGGTTTTTTAGTCTGATAGAAGACAAAAGGGTACCAGCAAAAACCTAAACTTTAGATTTTATATACGTATCCGACCGTTTAAACTCACATGAACCCGTTAGTTTTTATCTAACTAACCTGTATTCATGTAACCCGACCCGCAAACATAATTTTTCAATCGGATTAGATGGTCTCGGACGGGTTGAGCTTTTTTGCTTACCCCTACTGCTTAGTGTCACAATGTTGACTTGACACGTGGACAACATTTTAAAATAAAA